>Ga0137412_10000058_pt1 | contig 58560 bp, 120 predicted proteins | sample CZODoug2_1_16fun_FD_122160 | JGI IMG/M metagenome (GOLD analysis project Ga0137412, IMG submission 122160) | Vadose zone soil fungal communities from Angelo Coast Range Reserve, California, USA - CZODoug2_1_16fungal (Hybrid Assembly) | ecosystem: Environmental > Terrestrial > Soil > Vadose...
AATGGAACTTGGCCCCCTCGCACGGACGTTCGTTGGCCCGGAAGCGCAGTGCGCCATCCTTCCCAGGGATCCCGTGGACGGCTAGGGCGGTGTCGATGGCGAAGGCACCGCTCATCTGCCCGCCTTCACCTTGGCGGCCATCGCCGAGCGGTCGTGCGCGTGCAGGATGGCCAGGTGGCGCAGCAGATCCTCGCCGTCGAGCGGGCGGTCCTGCGCGTTGCGGAAGCTCTTCTTCAGCCAGGGTGGCTGGTTGCGTCCCTTGACGGTGGCACTGGCGGGATCGGCGTCAGGGTCGTCTTCCTCGTTCTCATCTTCGTCCGGAGGAACGCCAGCGCCGTCATCAGCGCCGTCAGCGTCGTCGCCGTCTTCCATCCAGGGCGGGACATCTCCACCATCTCCCTCGTCCATGCCTTCCCCGTCCGCGCCGGGAGGCAGTGGACCACCCGGGGCTCCGGGCGCCACCACCGAGTCCGGTGACGGCATGCCGGGCCATTCGTAGGGCTGGCCCTGCACGGTCTGCGGGAACGCGGCGTACTGCGGCTGCACCTGCACGGTGAACACCGAGGTGCAGAAGTTGCACTCGATCGTGCCGTCGCTGCGCGCGATGACCGCACCCGATCCGCAAAACGGGCAGTGCAGAACGTCGATCGAGTTACCCGACACGTGCCCGACCCGGACGATCTTCGGCATGTTCAGCGGGCCGTAGGCCTCGCCTTCCCGGGTGGCCCATCCGTGATGCACCGCGATCGATGCCTGGTGCTCCGGCATGGCGGTGCTCCATCCGTGTTGGTAGCCCTTGAAGAAGTGCTCGGGATGCGGTGAGTCAAGGTAGCCCCGGTCGAGTTCGCCGAAGTCCGCGTGCTCTGGCTCGTCGGCGTGCTGGGCACCAAGATCATGCCCCCGGTACCACTCGTGGTCCTGTGGGCGTTCCTCTTCCTCACGCGGCTGGCGCATGTGGTGCAGATAGTCCTTGTACGTCAAGGACTTCTCGCTGGTGTCGCCCTTGGCCGCGTTGGGGTCGCCGTAGAAGGCCCGGGTCTCCTCGCCGTAGCCGTGGCCAGCCTGCTCAGCTCGCCGCTCCTGGTCGACGCGGTGCAGCCGGTAGTCGTCGGCCAGGGTGGACACGTGCACGTGGTGCTCGGGCGCCCAGATGTAGTTGCCGCGTCCCTTGCCGGTGTCCAGGACCACGTACTTGGTGTGGCCGCCGTTGCTCTGGTCGCGACCGACGACCGGGTAGTCCCGACCTGGCTCCATGATGCTGTTCGGTACACCCTCGCGGATCCGGGCGACCTCGGCGGTACGAGTCAAGTTCCCCTGGTGCGCGAGATCCGGGTGCCACAGACGGCTGGGCATGACCGCGATCTTCTGCGGTCCGAACTTGCCGTTGACGATCAGGCTTCCGTTCTGGCCGCGCGTCTCCGAGGCGAGCGCCGGACGCGCATGGTGGCTGAACATCCGGGCGTGGGCCTGGTAGGCGGCTTCCTCGCCGTGCCGGTCGAAGTCACGTCCGGTGGCCAGGTGGCCGAAGACGTCATGCACGGCGCGGAAGCGGTCGTTCTCGGAGTCGCTGAAGTACGGGTGGCCGCCGGTGGCGTGCGTGCCGAGGACCTGGATCCGCTTGTTGTTCCGGACGTCGTGCGCCAGCTCGTGCACATTGCGGTAGGGGTCGTGGTCGGTGACGTGGACCTTGACGCCCATCGCGTTGGTCAGGTGGTCGTACTGGTGATTGACCTCGTCACGCATCGCGTCGAAGTGGTGTACGGCGCTCGGGTCGTTCGCAGGCAGCTTGTCGTACTCGTGCGCGAGGTCGCTGACGAGCCCACGGTGAGTACGCACCGCCTGGTAGTTGATGCCTGAGTGCGGGTCGTCCAGACCCCGCTTGGAGGCGAAGGAGCGGGCTCCTTCGATGGCGTGACGGACCGGCTCGATCCCTGGTGCCGGGCGATCCATGTTCGGCTCGTCGAGCGCAGCGTGGTGATGTCCGTGCAGGACGCGCCCGAGAGCGACGTGGTAGCAGCCGAAGCGCTGGTGGTTCTGCTCGATCTCCTCAACGCTCACGGTGCCTCCAGTTCCCCGAAAGCATCGCGTAGCAGCACCCGGGTGGACAAGCCGACGATCCGCTCGTAGTCCTCGCCGTTGAGCTGTTCGTAGGGCATGTCCATCGAGACGTCGCGACGGATGCGCTGCTCGGCGTAGGCGAGGACGTCGCGGGCGATGCGCTGCCAGTTGTCGATCTGCTTGCTGGCGACCAGGAAGTTGAGCACCCCCTCTGCTCCGTCGTTCTCCATCGCCCGCTTGCACGCGGTGTAGCCCATCGGGTCGACCTGCGCGATCGCCGCGCCGGAGGTCACCGGCATGAGGTCGTAGAGGTCGATGAGGTCGATCTCGCCCTGCCGAACGCCCTCAGCCCACTTGACGTGCGCAGCCGAGCTGGATGCGAAGTAGAGCAGCTTTCCGTGGGCAGGGGGCATCGCGGTGCCCACGTAACTAACCGTGTCGCCCTCGAAGAAAGCCACGCTCATCTGCTGGTCAGCCCTCCGGGTGAGTGGCCAGAGCCTTACGCGCCAGCGAGATCGCCTGCGGAAGTGGCAGACCCTGGTTGGTCGCCGTGATGGTGTCGATCATGTCCAGCAGCTTGCCGGTCTTCTTCGTGCGCCCGATCAGCCGGGAGGTCTTCATCGACCGATCCGGGCGCATCCCCTGGTTGCCAGCGGTGTCGTAGGGGTTGATCTCGGGGTGCTTGTCGATATTGGCCAGCGGACCGCAGTTCGGGCAGTGCCACCAGGCATCCTCGTCGCGATCCTTGCGCAGCTCGGTCGGGCGGTGGCCACAGTTGGGGCAGCTCGCCTCGTTCATCTGGTAGGGCTTGGTCGGCGCGCTGTAGTTGCGATCCTCGCGGTAGTCCACATTCTTCGAGCGGTCGGTGAACCTCTCCTCGGGGAGCGTGTAGCCCGGCGCACCGTGCCGGTTCTGGTACTCGGCCGACTCGGGGTACGAGGTGCGCCCCGCTATCACCGTGACCCCGCCGCCCCCACCGCCGGAGATCTGGACCGGGCCGGTCACGGTGGCCGTGACCGAGGTGCCCTGCGTGACCACCGAGGCGGTGTTGCCCTGCCAGCGCGCTCCGCCGACGGGCGGCCCGGAGGTGGTCGCGTCGTAGCTCTCGACATCCGGACGACCCGTGGTGGGACGCACAACGCCCTTGCCGTTGCACATGCGGCACAGCGTCTTGTCGCTGATGTCGTACCCGGCACCGTGGCAGCTCGGGCACATCATGTTGTCGTTGACCGGCGGCTTGATCGTCGGGTTCGCACCCGGCTCCGGCCCCTCGTAGTCGCTCCAGCCGCGCGTCTTGGAGGGCATCTCCTTGTCCCAACCCTCGTACGGGCCCTTCGGGTATGCCTCGTGCACCACCGCGACCTTGGCTCCGCCGTCGTCGAGATCGATGTCGGTCGAGCCGCACCGGCAGGTCAGCCCGGCGGTGACCTTGTTGACCGCGCCGCGCTGGCCGCATGCGCAGCACACGACGGGGATGATGGGCATGCCAGTCATCGACGGGCCTCCTGTAGCGCCGCCTCGCGAGAGTCGGCTCCTTGGTTCTCGGTCTCGTCCTCGTCCAGATCGCTGCGCTCGCGAGGACCGTCGGTGTTCAGCGTCTTGATCGGATCCTGGGGCAGTGTGGGGCTGTTCGAGTTGCGGTCCTCAGCGCTCTGCATCGGGCGCTGATTGACCAGCCCCTTCCACGTGCGCGCCTGGTAGTCGTCCCCACCCATACCGCTCGGGTTCTCCGGCGAAGGCCGCTCCAGCACATCAGCCGTGCGCTGAACGCCGGTTACCTGCGCTGGCTGGCTCGCGTCGGGCGCCTGCGGGACGTTGGTGTCGCTCACGCCACCGCCAGCCTGTCCCGGCTGCTGAGGCATCGCGTTGGGGTTGGTCTGATCCATCCCGTTGGCCACCACGTGCACGCTCGGGTCGGCCGGGTCGTAGAAGGCCACCACGACGCCGGAGGTCTTGGCGTTGCCTCCGCCGGTGCTGCAGTGGTTGTGGTTGTTGTGCAGGTGCCGCAGCTCGTCCACACCGTCCTCGTTGGTGTGGTAGCGCACAGGCGTGTTGCAGTTGTCGCAGTGGCCAACGATGCGCCCGTCGGTCGCCGCGCTCTTGCGCCAGTCGGAATCCCCGCCGCCAATGTAGAGCTGGTCGGCGATGTGGTTGACGTGCGCCTTGCCGATGCCTGGCAGCTGCTCGTAGCGCTTGAGCGTCTTCACGTGGTCGGGATCGTGACCTTCACCCTTGGCCCAGTTGACGTAGTCGTTCACGTGGCCGTCGTTGAAGGCAGCGATATGAGGCGCGCCCGCCTCAGCGAAAGGGGGCGGCGCCGACGACCCCTTGTGCTTGCTCCACTCCATCGCTCGGAAGCTGGCATTGGCCTCTTCCTCGGAGTCGTGGTGGCTGAGCACCTTGCCGGTGCCCTTCTGGGTGATGACCCACTTGCCGTCCTGCTGCTTGATGTACTGGTTGGCCTCGGCCTGCAACGAGCCCTCGACGCCCTGGCGCGAGTAGCCCTGGCCGTCCAGCGGGCCCTGCTGGCTGCCGCCTGACTGCACCGGCGGGACGTCTCCGTAGAAGTCGTCCATGCGGTTGTCGGTCTTGGGCTCGATACCACCGGCCGGGTCCTCGGGGAAGCTCGGCGGCCCTGCGAGCCCGTCACTGCCCTGGCTGAAGTAGTTCGGGTTCGGGCCCGGGGTTGGCACTACACCCTCGCCAGCGACGTGCTCGGCCGCCGTACGGGGCTGCTGGGTGGGATCGGCTGCGTTCGGCCGGACCGGCCACTCCGAGACGGGGGTGACCGTCCAGGCACCGGGCGTCAGCTGACGCTGATAGCCGACCTCTGAACGCTGCTCGCCCTCGGAGAGGTCGATCGGGAAGCCGTCCGGGCCCATCTGCGCGGGCGGGGAGACAGCGTTACCGCCGACCGGGACCTGCGTCGGGATCGGGTAGCGGTTGTAACGCTGCGCGTCGGAGGGGTCCGGGGTGAACACCGCATTGACGCGCTGGGCGCGCTCGGACTTGATCCGCCGCACGGCCTCCAGGCGAGCTTCCTCCTGCGGGCCGTTGCCTTCGTTGCTCGTCGCCGACTGGCTCAGCGCGTGGTGGACGTGCTCCAGCTCCCAGTCAGGACGCTGCTGGAATCGGCTGTACTCGTGGCTCAGCTGCTCGGCGGTGAACCGCGCGAGCTTCGCTGCTTTTGGGTCACTGATCCCAGCGCCCTCCGGCCAGTGGGCCATGAGGTAGCCGTGGTCCTTCTTGCCCATCACCACGGGGATCTTCTGCCCGCAGTTGCGGCACTGGCCGTCCTTGCTCGATAGCTTCGCGTGGAAGCCGTACGGGGCGGACGGGGTGTGGCCGCGACCTGCGTGTGCGCCCGAGCCCGGGCACATCTCGTTGAGGCCCTTCATCTGCTCGCGCACGTCGTCCACGGCTGAGGCGAACACTGGCATCCAGGTTCCGCTCTCGACGTGGTAGAACTCCATGCCCGGCGCCAGGCGCCCCTCGACGCGCTTGCCGTCGACGTAGAACGGCATGCCCTGGCTGGTCGCGAACTCGCGCCCGGCCTGCTTGGCCGCCGTCTCGTCGTCTCCCCGGTGGATGGTCTTGAGCCACTTCGGGCTGGCGATGTGGTCGACCTGGAAGTGGCCGCCGTCGCCCGCCGTGGTGTACATCGCGACGGCCGGGTACTGCATCGCGTCCTGGCCGTCGGCCACCTTGGACGCGGCCTGCACCTGCAGACCGGTCTGCTTGACGCGCGCTTGCGCGATCAGGCGCCAGTCCTCGGTGTAGCTCGCGACCACAGCATCCAGGTGCATCAGATCGCAGCTGGCCGCGATACGGTCGGCCATGAGCGCGAGTCGCTGATCGAACTCCGGCTCGGTCTCGGCCGCCGCCAGGAACGGCCACACACCGGCGGTCGCGATCTTGGCGCGCAGGAAGCCCTCGCGGGCCTGCTCGGCGTCCTGGTCTCGGACCGCGTTGTCCCACATCGCGCTGATCGCGAAATCGTTGCTCATGGTTGTCGCTTTCTACTGGAGCGTGGTCGTGTCGAGCATTTGATCTTCAAGCGCCTGAATGGTCTCGTACCGCTCCAAGTAGGCAGCAGCCTGACGCAGTTTCTCGGGGCTATCTCGGAAGGACCCCAGCCCTCGATTGCAAGGACCGCACAACCGACCGCGTACCGCCCCAGTCTCATGATTGTGATCAACATGCTGTGCAGGAGCACCGCAGATCGAGCACAACTTCTCAGCATGAAGGCGAGCAGCTTCCTCTAGCGAAACGTTGTACTTCTGCGCGATACGGGCGATCTGACGCTCATCGGTTTGATTGCGAGTTCGCTCGTATGCGCGACGGCAAGCGTTGCATTGCGTGTAGTACTGACCACTCCGGAAAAACTCGTCCGGGTCCTTCACCCCCTTGCAACCTGTACAAGCCAGAGGCTGAGTGAATTTGGCAGCTCGTTGCGCGCGCTTGACTTCAACTGCGCGGGCGACCGCTTCCGGCTCACGCAGATGTGCAGTCTGCGCCCCGACAACCTTCTGGTTGTGGCCCCTGACGAACCGACGTGAACGACGGATCGAAGCGCCACAGCCGCACTCGCAGAGCTTGCTCTCCACGTCGTTCACCTCCTCGTTGATCCTCATTGCAAGGTCGTCGTGTCCAAGTCAGGCCCGGTCTGGTGCGGGATCGGGCTACCGGGCATGATCGGTTGGTCCATCAGCGGGTCGGAGGTCACGGGCGCGCCGTAGGGTCCCTGGCCCGAGTTGAGCGGTGACGGGCCGCCCGGTGCGGCTGGGTCGAGCCCGTCGGTCTCCGGCAGGGGTTGGTGGACGGTGGGCCGGTTGGTCGGCCAGGGCACCTCAGTGGCCCGGTCCGGATCCAAGTCGGCCTCCAACCGCCGCAACGCCTGCGCGAAGTTCACTCAGCCCTGGCCCTGCAGCTGAGCGTTGCGCATCGCGATCGTGCGCTGCGCTGCCAGGATCTGCTCCTGCGCCGCGCGGATCGCCGGGTCGTCGTGCAGACCACCCATGGTGTTCATCTGGCCGACCTGCGGAGCGACCTCGCGGTAGCCCTGGTCGCCCTGGGTGGGCTGACCCGGCTGCCAGTTCTGGTCAGCGTTGTTCGTGTAGTCGTTGGCCTCCTGCGCGCCGTACGGAGTGTGCGGCTGGTTGGGGTTGTCCCCGCCCTCGCCGTACACCGGGTCCGGCTGGCCCAGGTTCGAGCTGCCGTCGTAGCCGGTCGGCGCCGAGTAGCCCGGGTAGTCCGTGCCCTTGACGCCCATGTCGCCCAGCCAGCCGGAGTTGTCCCGACCGGAACCACCAGCCACGCCACCACCCGGCATCATGCCGTCCATCGCGGTGCGCTGCGAGCCTGCCGCGCCACCCGCGAGTGGGCTGCGCTGGTTGCGCTCGCGGATCTGCTGCTCGGCCTCGGTGATCTTGTCCGGGACGTTCTGGTTGTTGAGCGTGATCGGCCACGCCACCTGCGACGGGAAGGACTCGGCCTGCCCCGGAGCTGGCTCGTTGCCAGGCGAGTCGTCGGCGTTCACGATCTGGTCGATCTGCGGCAGACCCGAGTAGGCCTGGCGAGGGTCGAGCGTGCGCACGGCCAGCTTGCCCTGGCCGCCGCAGGTCGGGCACTGGGCGTGCTCCTGGGCCATGCTGCTCTCCTTCGAAGCGGTGGTGCTGAGGTTGGCGCCGACCGGGAAGCCCCCGGCTGGCTGCGCGGCATCTTGAGGGCCGCTGGTGCCGTTGTCGGCGTTGACTCCGCGATCGTCAGTGTGGCCGAGACCCGGATCGTTGACCTGCTCGACCGGGCTGGTGTCGTTCAGCTCCTGGAGTGCCGGTGCCCGATTGGAGTCGGTGCTGCCAGCCGGTGGGTAGTAGCCATTCGGGCCGCCCTGCGGAGAGGAGAACTCGCCCTCGGGCATGCCTTCGTCGCCCACCTGCGGGACGCCGGAGGCGCCCAGCGCCTGCCGAGCCACCTCGTCCGAGCGCTCCTGCAGCCCAGCCACGTCCTCGCCGGTCTTGAGTGGCTCCACGATGTCCTCGGCGACTCCGGCGGTGTGCAGGCTGGCTACCGCGCCAGCGAGGCTCTGACGGGGCGCTGCGGGGTCGGCGTCGTGCTCGTGCGCGGCGTCGTAGGTGAACCCGCCGACGTTGGAGTCGATGCCCTCCGCCAGCAGGTTGATCTCACCCGCCTTGGTGGCCAGCGCGTGCAGGCGCGTGGTCTCGTCCAAGAAGGTGCGCTCGGCCGCCTCCGCGTGGTCGCCGTAGGCCGACGCGATGTGACGGCCCTTGCCGCGCGCCTGCTCGAAGTACTCGTCGCCGTGGGCCTTGACCTCCTCGGAGACCCGGCCGAACCACAGGCTGGCCTGGGCGAGCATCTCCTGGGTGGCGTCCTCCAGGCTGGAGGTGGTCTCCAGGCCGAGCAGCCAGTCGGTGGCCTCGGTGGTGCGCTCGTGCGCGTGAGCGGGCACCAGTACGTCACGGATCCGGGCCGCCTCCGGGTGATAGGCGCTCTGCTCGTCCTGCTCGGCGAGGTGCGCGGTCCGCAGAGCTTCGGCCTGCGCGACCAGAGCCCGCTGCTGATCGAGAGTCTCGGCTCGTCCCGCCTGGCCGAGCAGGTCGGCGACGGTGGCGGTATGCGACTGGGTCACGACTGGATCCTCCAGGTCGGCGGTCTTGTTGCGTTGTATCTGACGCTTGACGCGCTTTTCATCCGTACTGAGGCCGCGCCGGATTTCTCCCGGCTTGGCGTGCATGGGCTCTCGATCCGGGGCAGTCTCGTACTGGTTCAGCACGTACTCGACGTCCTGAGCCACCGATCTACCTCTCGCCGGAAACCATCTGCTCAATACTTTCGGCGTGCGATCGATCCAACAGGCAGGGAATCCGGGTTAGAGACCCTCGGCGAGCGCCAGCTCTTTCGCCTTGGCGAGAGCCGTGATCACCTCGTCGTGGCTGCAATCTTCCCGATCGTTCCACTCTTGGAGATCCTCGGCTCCAGTGACTTGGCGCAGGTAGCGGATGGCCGCGACGTAGTACTTGCGTTTCCTACCGACCAGGTTCCTGAAGAAGGCGTCCGACGAGCTACTCCGGCCAGACCGACCGGTGTGAATGGGCGTGTACCGGCGCCACGTGTATTCCTCGGCACTCAGCCTGGACGGGAGCCTCTCGAAAGTCATCCGCATCTCGGGCATCAGCTGCCAACCCGTACCCGCCACGACAGCACCGAGCAGACAGTAGGCGTAGCGATCGCCCTCAGGAACGGCGGTAGCTACGCACTCGTAGATCTGGCACCACTTCGAGCGCCGCATCAGTGCTTCGGCGCTCGCGAGGATCTCCGAGGGCAGCTTCACGGACCTTGGAGGGCCATCAGGTCGGCGGGGCTCACCAGGCCAGGTAGGCGGCCGTCCTCGAAGAGGTGCAGGCCTGCCTTGAGCCAGCAGTAGTCGGCGAGCTGCGAACAGATCATCCGCTTGTCGCTGGCCAACCGCCTCGCCCACCACGGAGGCTTGGCCGCGTCGAAGTGGAAGGTGAGTCGCTTCTGGGCGAAGGCGATCGCGAGGAAGTCGATGAAGTTGTAGCCGGTCTTCTTCAGCACCAGATCGATCGCAGTCGCCCGAACAAGCATGCGCTGATCGTCGGTGGGCGCGAGCGGATCGAGCTTGCCAGCCTTCAGCAGGGTGTTGATCGGGTCGATCCAGATCATGTCGCTGCCGAAGGCGTCCCAGGGGCTGAAGACTGCTCCCTGCGGTGTCGCCTGGACGAGCATCGGACCCAGCTCGCCCGGCACGTCACCGACGTAGACCACGGCGTGATTGACCCGAGCGTCCTGGAAGCGGGAGAACTGGTTGCGGGTTCCGGTGAACCAGCGGATGCCCGCACCGACGATGCGGTCGAGCCAGCTACCGGAGGTTGGGGTAACGCCGATCGCCCCGATGGGCGGCATGTAGGTCATGGCGCCACTATCTCAGAGGAAACTCGACACCGGGGTGCCGCTCGCGCCACTCGGTGATGAGGTAGACCAGCAGGTCGCAGTTCTCCTCGATCGCGTCCAGCAGCGAGTCGCGGCCGTTGTTCGGCTGCAGGGGCTGGCCGTAGCGCCTGATCCCGACCGCCAGACGGGCCTGCAGGAGCTTGATCGCGACCGAGTGGCTGGACTCCTCGTCGTTGCCCACCGGTAGCGGCTGGCTCTCTCCCTCGCGGTTCGCACGCTCGGGGATCGCACCATGAGGGATCGCACCCGGCGCACCGTCGAGCCATTGAGCGGGGGTCTTGTCCAGCGCGATCCCCCGATGCATCTCCAGCTTCTCGACGTCGATCTCCATGCCGTCCGGACCGGTGATGGTGTCATCCAGAGGATGACCGGCATCGCGGATGCAGCCGAACAGCTTGCCCTCGCTGAACAGCGAGGCGCGACAACGATCGGTGGGTGCGCTCATCGGCCGATGGCCTCCATGAAGTTCTGGGATACGTGGAATCCTTCGACCAGCTCCAGCTTGCGCAGCCTGGACAGAGCGACGTCGATGGTCGAGGCATTGGGAGAGTACCCGGCCAGCTCAGCCAGCTCGGATCGCGTGACGTCAGCCGGTGAGTGCTCGATCAGGATCTGCAATGCGGTTCGAGCTGACTTGTCCAGCGAGGTGTGCTGCAGCCAGTAAGTCAACAGCTCATCGCCTTGCGGTAGCGGCTCGACCAGGCCTGAGGCAACCTCGGCGCCCTCGGGCGTGATCTGGGGCGCGCCGCCACGCGTGACGTACCCCGCCGCGCGCAGTCGGGACAGTGCGACGTCGAGCGTGGAGGCTTTGGGTGAGTAGCCGGTGAGCAGCGCCAGCTGACTGCGAGTGCGACCTGCCGGATGCTGCGCGAGCACAGAGAGGACAGCGCGCATCGACTTGTCGAGCGTGAGCGCTCCTGGCTCACCGCTGGAATTCTGGATCTTGATCTCCTGCTCGGCAGGGTAGGCCTTGAGGTGAGTGGCAACCGGCAGCTTGGCTGTACGAATGGGAAGTGGCGCAACCGGCGCCTGCTGGGCCTTGGCTAATGCCTGGGTGATCCCGTCGACGGTGTGCTGCAGGTCGACGATGATGCCTTCCAAGACGGTGATCTTGCTCTGCTCCAGAACTGGCACCGACACCTCGATGCGCTCAGGCTCGACCCGACGTGACTCCAGACGATGATTCTCGGCCTTGAGCCGGGCAACCTCACCGTTCAGGGTGAAGACCTGCTTGCGCAGCTCGCGGGGATCCTCTGACTTGGCTCGCTCGATCGTCTCGGCCATCGTCTTCTTGATGAAGTCGAGGTCGACGTCGGCCAGTCTGGCGGGCGGTCGAGTCACCTCGCCGACCTTCGGGGTCGAGCCGGAGTCGAAGGTATAACGGCGTCGGACCTGGATCTTGGTGAGCTTCTGCAGCCACTGCGGGCTGTGCACGTAGGCCTCACCGTTGCCGAGGCTGGAGAGGTCAGCCAACATGTCCTCGGCCGCCGCGTGGTACTTCACCCAGTCGCCGATGGCCTTGCGGTCCTGCGGGCTCGTGGTGCGCAGCACGATCAACGTGCCGACCTGGGTGAGCACGTCCTTGTTCAGGGAGGCTGAACGTTGGGTGATCAACGTGATGCCGATGCCCTTGAAGCCACCGCGCTTGACCAACGTCTCGAACGCACCGACGACCTTGGCCATCTCGCCGCGCACCATCTGCGGGATGTACTCGTCGGCCTCCTCGCAGAACACGTGCAGAGGCTCGGTGTTCTTGCGGTACAGGCGATCGGCGAAGTCGTAGAGGAATCGGCGCTGGTCGGCCTTGGTCATCTCGCTGACGTCGAGCACGCAGGTGATCCGCTGCTCGACCACGAGGTCAGCGACCAATCGGCCGCTGCCTGGTTCGAGCGGCACGTCACCATGCTGGCCGCCGAACACGAGCACCTTGAGCCCGACCTTCTTGCCCTCTCCGGCCGCGCGTACGCCCCACCAGTCGCCCTTCGGGTCGATCGCGACCCAAGGCAGGTCGGCGTAGTACATCTCCTCGGCTATCACCACGGCCGTGTTGGACTTACCCGCCCGCTTGACGGCCAAAATCCCGAACGTCTCGGTGATCGCGTCGAGCGGCAGCATGAAGTTGCGCGCGAGCCTGAGTCCGGTCATGACGTGAGAGTATCTACTACCGTTTCATTTGGTCCAGCTCGATGGTACGGTCTCGACTGGACCAAGGTGTAGAGCGCACGTCCACGACCCAGGGAGCGCGCCCGGCCTGGCGGTGGTGAGGGTGGCTCGCGGCTGAATAGAAATTCCCCAAAGTAGGCCGCTGGGGAACTGCACCGAAAGTCTCTGGGGGCGGGACCGTCTCTGTGGCAACATGGAGTCGGTCTCACGGCGGGATAGAGCAGCTCGGTAGCTCGTCGGCCTCATAAGCCGAAGGTCCCCGGTTCAAATCCGGGTCCCGCTACAGCCTCATTGGGGTGTAGCTCAATTGGCAGAGCTTGCGACTGTTAATCGCATGGTTACTGGTTCGAGTCCAGTCATCCCAGCTGCACCATCGCGCGCCACTGGCTCAACGGACAGAGCATCCGGCTACGGACCGGGAGAGTGGGGGTTCGAATCCCTCGTGGCGCACGCTTCGGTAGCTCAGCGGCAGAGCTGCGTCCTCTTAAGTCGTAGGTCGTGGGTTCGAGTCCCACCCGGGGCACGTGATCGTCACCAAGCTCTACTGCACCACGCACGGCGAGCAGCCTGCCGACCCTGAGCGCGCAATCAGCTACTGCCCGCGCTGCGGTCGCTTCCTGCATCCGGTCACCACCATCGATGTCGGACGGCCAGTGCGGGTCCCTCAGTGATACTGTCTCTGGCGTGACTCGCCGACAGCATTGATCCCGACTCCCATTCTGGGGTTGGTCTGCTGGCACGGCCGACTGGTTTCTGGTACCAGACTTCGCAGGTTCGAATCCTGCCCCCAGAGCGCGGCAGTGGGCGGTGGGTTGATGGCATCCCGTCTCGTCTTTGGAACGAGAGCACGCAGGTTCGAGTCCTGCTCGCCCAGCGGTGCACGAGCGCAAACGGCTAGCGGCCTGGTTGTGGTCCAGGTGATTGCGGGTCCGACTCCCGTCGTGCACCCTGTAGAGGCGCCTCGGCTGCCGTCAACCGGTGACGGGCCAGCGATGGACAGCTGTGCTGTGGGTTCGACTCCCGAAGCCGAGAGCGTGCTACTCTCCTCGACGTGTTCCGAGAGCGTGAATCGTCGCAGTCATCTAGTTGACCCTCCCTCTGGAGAGAGTCCTGGGTGGCCGAAGGAGCACGACTGCTAATCGTGTGCGGGTGACACCGTCGGCGAGTTCGAATCTCCCTCTCTCCGCTTTGGTGGATCCAGCCGAGAGTTGGCGACGGCGTCCGTCTCGAAAACGGTTCGGGTGAAATAGCCCGTGTGAGTTCGACCCTCACATCCACCGCAAGCAGTCGAAGGCCCTGTGGAGTAACTGGTATCTCGCCGGTCCCTCAAACCGGAGACTGCGGGTTCGAACCCCGTCGGGGCTACATCTGCTACCGTTTCATTCGTGCAGGCTCGCAGACTCTATCTGAGCTAGCCGTCCCCTCATTCGCAGGCGACGGCTTACCGGCCTGCGTAGCCCAACGGCAGAGGCATCAGTCTTAGGAACTGATCAGTGTGGGTTCGAATCCCTCCGCAGGCACTAGGCGCGCGTAGCTCAACGGACAGAGCAGCAGCCTTCTAAGCTGCAGGACGCAGGTTCGAATCCTGCCGCGCGCACGGGTGCGAGGCAGATACGGCTTGGCTGCGCCAGCCTGTAAAGCTGGTTCCTCCGGACGTTGCAGGTTCGAATCCTGTCGCACCCACGACACAGGAGAGCCCCGCCGCGCGGGAGGGATGCGCGTGCGGGGCTCTCGTCTGGGTCGTTCAGACGCCCGTGGTGTCCGGCGCCGTCGAGGCATCCGCCGGGGACGCGACCGGAGGCGGAGGCGGCTCGGCCGCCGCGAGCGCGGCCTGCAGGTCCGCGTGGATCTGCGTGGCGCGCGCGGTCAGTGCGTCGACCGCCGTCTGGTCGGCCGTGCCGGAAGCGACCGCAGCGGAGAGCTTCTGCAGCTCCGCCACGATGCTCGTGTCGTCTGCGCCGAGGGCGTCGAGTGCGGCGTTGGCAGCGGTGAAGTCCGCCATGATCGAGTCCACCTTCCTGTGGAGTTGAGCCAGCGATTGCCGCTGGCTGCGCTGATTGTTGATGACCGCTGTCAACCCTCTGGCCAAGCCGACGAACCACGGCGCGAGCACATGGTCGAGGTCTCGATCTTGAAGGACTATGAGTTCCTGGGGGTGTCGAAACTCGGTCACGCTCGTGAGAGTACAGATAACGAGCGAGCCAGCGATAGGTGACGTGCTATCTTCGGCCCATGTTCACTCGCGTCTGGCCAGGTCGACCGCCCATCGGGGCGTAGTCGGCGCTCGACTGCACTCCCGCGAAGGGGTGTAGCTCAGCGGCCAGAGCAGCGGTCTCCAAAGCCGCGTGCCGTGGGTTCGAGTCCCACCGCCCCTGCTGATCCACCATCTGGGCGTGGCTCAACTTGGTAGAGCGCCTGCTTTGGGAGCAGGTGGTTGGGGGTTCGAATCCCTCCGCCCAGACATCATCGAAGCTCGCGGAAAGATGCAGTAACGCAAAAGACGAGGATGAAGAGGAAGCCACATGGACGCCATCCGGATCAGTCGATCGCCCTCGCGGCGACTGGGTTCCGGGCCTCGCGCCCGTTGATAGGGGTTTAGGCTATCACCCGATCTTGCTCATCACCGAGACGTAGGCCTTGACCACCGCGTCGCCGACCGGGCCAGAGCGCACCTTGCGGTAGTGCAGCTGCATCCACTGCCGGGCCTTGACCAGGTCCTGGCGGGTCTGCTGAACCATCAGCGAATAGATCTCGCGGCGAGTGGGCACCCTGGCGTCCTCTTCCTCAAACATCAGCGCGAGGTCATCCACGCCGCTCACTCCACTGTGGCCGCCGTGGGGCTTGATCATGTCCGGCCGATTGGCGACCCGCTCCAGGTACTCCAGTCGAGTAGCCATCAGCGGCTCGACCTCCGACCACGGCCCTGGCTCGACCTGGCGATACAGCTCGTCGTGACGCGCTCGCACCTGAGTGATCAGCTCTTCGAGCTGCTGGTTCACGTCCGGCATTTTAAACTCCCACTCGTAAGTTGTAGGTGCTCGAATTGTAGATCCGACTTGATTAGCTAGGTCACCGTACGGTAACGATCGCCAGAAAGTTGAGGGGTAGCGCGGACTCCGCGACATATAAGCCCGTAGAGACGCGGCTACAACCGCAGTCGACCAGAGAGCAGCGGCAGCCACAGAACCATGATGATCAGCGCGAAGACGATTGGCGTCCAGCCACGCAGCTCCAGGAAGTCCTCCAGCGCGTCCATCTGGTCTGACATGCCGTCAGGCAGCTCGACTCCCTTGCGGTGGATCGCGATGCAGATGAGCACGAGGAAGGCGAGCCAGAAGCCACCGGCGAAGTAGAACACGACGAAGAACTGGACGTCGGTCAGGACAGCCTGCTGGATCATTGCGCCGTCCGCCGATCCAGCTCCGCACGCATCTCGTCGAGGGTCAGCACGGCGTACTCGCTGCGGTTGGTCGAGAGATCCTCGAAGTTGAAGTAGACCTTGAGGCCCTCGCGCACCATGGGCTCGGCATTCTCGATCGCCCCGCGCAGGTCGTCGGTGTGAATGTCAGCCAGCGAATGCGCCATCTCAGCTCCGCAGGTGGGCCAGCTCGGCCGCCAGCTCGGGCTTGGCCTTGCGCCAGATGTTGTTCGAGGTGGTCTCGAAGTGCTCGTCGAGCTGCGGGCCGACCCAGCCAGCCCAGAAGCGGCGCAGGACGTACTCGCGCTCGCGCCGTGGAAGCCGCTGTAGGGCCGCTGCGATCTCGCCCTCGTGGTAGGCCCACTCGGCGTCGGCCAGCGCGTAGGACGCGCTCAGGTCCTCCGGGTCGTAGTCAGGAGCCACGTCCGGGTCGAGCCCGGACAGGCTGAGCACGGGCTGATCTGGCTGAGAGCCACCGTGGCCGCCGTTGGTGCGCTTGGGCTGACCGGTCCAGTGGTTGCGCGCGACCACGGTCAGCATCCGGTTCAGCGCGCTGGTCTTGAGCCAGTAGTCGGCCGTGGAGCGGTCTGGGTCCAGCGAGGCGACCGCGCGCCACATCGCGATGTTGCCTTCCTGCACGAGGTCGTCAAAGGCCTCGTGGTGTGGCCCGAGCATCCCGCTGGCAACCTTGCGCAGCCATCCTCGATAGTCGGGGACGACCTGCTCGATCAGCAGCTCACGGAACACTCGGGCCTCCTAGCTAGTGCCGGACGAACACGTCGCAGGTCGCCGAACCGGAGTAGATCCGCGCATCCCAGTCGATGGCCGGGAAGCTGATCCCGGTCACGGTCTTGCCGTACCAGCCGCTCGTGGTCATCAGCGCGGTCCGGTTGTAGATCAGGCCCTCGAACTGCCAGATGCGCGGACCACTCACCTGGTACTTGTATCCGTTGTAGCCGATACCGTAGCCCCGCACGGTGACCGTGCGGTTGTTGTTCGTCAGGTTCTTGACGACGGTCATGTCGACGTGCAGCTTGGCCGGGAGGTTGCCGCACTCGGTCCAGCCTGTGCGGGTCTCGGTGGCAGCCAGAGCGTTCGGCGCGGCTGCGGTGAGTGCGCTCGCCATGATTCCCAGCGCGGCCAGCGCGATGATGATCTTTCGTTTCATGCAGGGATCCTCTCCCTCACCGCCCCGACTGATTCGGGGCGAAGCTCAGTCCTCGCGCAGGTCGATCTTCCAGAGCGGGCGGATCTCGAAGACCTCGGCGATCCTGCCGTCCTCGCGCGTCTCGAAGCGGCCGGTGGCGATGGCCACACACTCGCCTGGCTCAGGATCGTGGGCGCCGCGCTTCTCCTGCAGAGTGGAGTACTCGGGCACCGTGTTGCGGTCCACCCACCAGCCGTCCATCTGGGGCGGGCGCCACTCCTCGGGCATGTCCGGGCTGAAGCGGTAGACGATGTAGTCCGGCTCGTCAGTCGTCATGGCTTGTCTGCTCCCGCAAAATGCGCAGCTCGACATCGACGATCGTGTCGATGTCGTTCCCATCGAAGGTCAACGAAATCACCGGCCGGTGCTCGGCGAGCAGGCTGCCGAAGTGATCACGCATCGACTTGACGACGGTGTACATCGTCTGCTCGAACTCCGGGGCCGACTCGGCGACGTCGAGAGTAACGATCACCGCGCAGCGAGTCGTCATTCGTCGCTCATGAAGAAGAGCACGAGCAGGCCGACGATGAGCAGCACGCCGATCGTGCTGGCTAGGGCATGGTTCGTCCAACCCTTGAACCACTGCTCGGCGATCGCACAACCCACCATGGCTACCGCGATGGTGAACAGCACCTTGGACTTGAAGGTGCTCATGACGCCACCGAATCGGGAACTGTCGAAGGGAAGAGCTTCTCGGTCAGCGTGGCGAACCCGAAGATGTCGGCCGGGTGGTTCTCCCACCAGCTGCGCTCGACCACGATCGTCTGCTCCTCGTTGGTGAGCTTGTGGGTGAAGGTCACCTCACGATCACCGGAAGTCTTGACCACCATGCCGCCGCGCCGGAAGCGCGCCTCGTGGCTCTCCCAGGGGATGCCATGGTCGATCAACTTCTGCTTGAGGTCGCCGGTGTGCGTGTTCTGCAATGCGGCGTGGCTGTAGAGAGCCCGCGCGGCCATCATGACCGAGTTGCGCTCGGCGTCGCGCTGGCGCCACAGGAAGTAGTTCACCGCCTCCTCGCGATCAGGCACGGTGAACACTCGCGAGTCGAACTGGGCCAGCTTGCTCGGGGTGGGCTCGATGTGCAGGTCGTACATTGCGCGGTTGAACACAGCCGTAGCGATTGAGGCCGTCACCGAGACGATCTTCTGCACGCTCCCGCCGAACCAGGCCTGAGAGGTGTCGTTCATCCGGTCGGAGAACAGCACGCTGATCTCGTCCGACTGCACGTAGGCGAACACCGAGCCGGAGATCTCCTGGCACAGGGCCTTGGCCGCCGCATCCATGGCGGTGGCGAACGGGCGGCTGAACGGGCGAGCCAGCCGCTGGGTGTAGGTGTGGAAGGCCCGACCGTCGACACGCACGATCGTGAAAGCTCGACGCGGCAGCGTGATGCTCATGATGGACTCGTAGTCCTTGAAGCGATCTTCCATGCGCATGGGTGAATCCTTCAGGTCGCGGTGATGGTCCAGGTAAGCTGGATCGTGAGGGACTGGCCGGAAGAAGCGGCAATCGGATGAACCACCTGCTGAGCCAGCAGCGTCTCGCCTCGGTACAGGCGAGCGACCAATAGCTCGGGCGGCGGCCCGATCTGAAGTTCGTCGTTGTCGGGCTCGTCCGAGTCGTTGTAGTAGCCGTCGTAGGAATCCCACGCGTACTCGGCTTCTGACTCGCTCACAGCATGTCCTTCCAGGCCCAGAACTCCTGGTGGGCCTGGATGAGGAACGCGTCGGCCCAGGCGTAGGGCGGAGGCGTGAGGTCGAGCCCGTCGCGGGCGAGCACCAGGCTCTGCTCGACCTCGCTCATCCACTCCAGCGCGTCGACCAGCTCGATCTTGCCCAGCCGCAGGTCGATCAGTCGCGAGCGGTCAGGCTCCGGGATCGGCAAGGTGATCTTGCCGGTGGTGAGGAACTCGGCGCCCTGGATGCCGAGGCGCACCGCGTGGTAAGCGAACTTGGTATCGAAGCCGAACTGCTCGATCAGCTCAGGGCGGTTGGTGTGCTTGCGCGGGCGCTCGCCGGTGAGCTGAGTGCGCTGGCTGGTCATGTAGCCCAAGAAGGCGCCTCCGGCCTCCCGAGACACGAATCGGTGAGCATGCACGCGCAGCTTGTGCCCCACCGGCAGGTAGGACGAATGGTCGATGGAGCGCGGCGGCGCGAACAGCAGCATGAGCACCGTCGGGTTGCCCTTGAGCGCCAGTCGCATCCACTTGCGCAGCGAGTAGATCACCAGATCCAGGTCGCCCGGCCCGGAGCGCACACCCTGCGCCTGAGTGCGGTGCACGAGCTGCTCGAAGTGCTTGGTCCCGATGACGTACTCCGGGGGCTCGATGCAGATGCCCATCTCGTCACGGTCGTCGGTGCCCTCGATGGCCACACCCAGCACGCGCGAACCGACCTCGGCCCGCAGGATGGTGTAGCGCTCGACGTCAGCCAGCGTCAGAGTCATGATCCCCACTTCTCCGGTGAGAGGTTGCGCTCGACGTACCACCGCAGCTGACGCCAACCGCTGAAGTTGCCACCGGCCATGCCTGGCCAGACGGAGGGTGTCGCGACGTGCTCGAACGGGGAGAGGTGCTTGTTGTTGAGCAGCGTCATGAAACGAAGCCGCTCCTTCTCCATGTCGTGTTCGAGGTGCCGGTTGTAGGTCACGGCCGCGCAGCGGGCCACCGAAGCTCGGAGCAGGTCATCCGGGGATAGCTCGGCGACGTCCTCTTTGGTGATCAAGGGCATGTGCCAGTAGCCCGGGCTGACCTCCTCGGGAGTCGACCCGTCCACGGCGGCCTTCATGGCGATGGCGGTCTTCTCCATCTCGGGCTGGGCGTACTTGCTGATCCGCAGCTCGAAGAAGTTGAACCACTCGGTCGAGGAGACGATCACCGTGTGCCACATCCACGGCTCCAGCACCCGGTTGGCGATCTGCTTGTGCACGCCCGCGATGGAGAGGTTGACGGCGGCATGCATGGCGCTGTCGCAAGCCTCACGCCACTGGTAGACGAGATCGGCGTAGCGAGACGGATCGTTCTCCTCGGTGACGTACTCGCTGGCGCTCATGCCCGACTGGTTCATCGGGAACGCTTCCGGGATGAACGGATCTTCACGCACGGCGGCGAGCTGCTTCGCCACCGGTATCGCCCGCGAGCTGGCTGAGTTGCGGCTGAAGACGCGGTGCGTGTTGAACTCGGCGAGGATGAAGCGCGGGAAGGTGACCTCCAACGTGACCAGCCGGATGCCACTCTTGCTGGTCGAGTCTGCGAGCATCCGAGCGCTGATCACGTCCACACCTCCGTCTCGGCTTTGTACTCTGCGGTGGTAGCGACGACCAGCTCGTGCATCAGCTGGGCGATCTCCTCGGCCGTAGCCAGCTCATTGCCGTTGAACCAGTAGTCGCTGTGCCATTCGTGGTTGCCTTGGTCGTCCTCGTAGAGCACCAGCCAGCGCCGACCGGCGAGCACCACGCGCTGGTTCCCGTCGGCGAGGTAGCGCCAGTCTTGCTCCAGCTGACGTCCTGTGCGAGTCAGATACTCCTCGCGCAGGCCATCCTCGTCCACCACGGTGACGTAGCCTGCAGCACCCATCGAATGAACCTCGTCTCAATTAGATAGGACCGAATGCTACCAGCAGCCGAGTCCTTGTTTCGCTGTCTCGTTCGCAGCGCTGCACGGGTTGCACGGACAGGTCTCGCCGGTCGCCGCCACCGAGCAGGTCACCATGACCCAGCAGGCCAGCAGCCAGCCCTGGAAGGCACCGTAACGCTCGATGTAACGATGCCCCAGCTGCGAGCAGCTCTGACCCTCACCTCGTCGGCAGCGGTGCTCTCCGGCGCTGCTGTTGCGCTGGTAGGACGTGATCAGCCGCAGCGAGACCCGACGCGGCGTGCCGACGAAGTCGAGCAGGCGCATGCCCATGAGCGCGACCATCAGGTACGAGAGTCCCACGAGCCAGCTGTCGAAGCAGCACCAGCTATCGGCCGGGTTCGACATGATCAGGCAGGGGACGCCGGAACAGGGCTCGCAGCAAGTTTTGCTGCGACTCATCAGACGCCACCCTTGCGCCAGCCGTAGGTGTCACGAGCGCTGGCGTAGTTGCCGAGCACCAGGATCGCCGCGAGGACAACACCGAAGCGCTCGATCAAACGGTAGATCTTGTGCGAGGCCGACCCAGTCGGATCGGTGTCGCACTGCGTGCAGGAATTGGTAGCCCAGTACTGCCGGATGACCGCGAGTGCACGACTCTTGAGCGAGCCATGGAACTGACCTTCCTCACGAGTCTCCCTGACCAGCTGCCGAGTGAGCTTGGGTAGCTCCTTGGTCCATCGTCGTCTGCGCGCCATTGCGCTCGTTCGTCTCCCTTCGGAATTGACGGAACCGACGCAACCTGATGCAGGCCCGGATCTCCAGCTCGGCCCACAGGACGAGGATGGCGGTCCCGACGACCTGCATCAGGTCACTCATCGGTTAGTGCTCGCGCCGACGGCGGCCAGCCAGCAGGGCGAGACCGCCCAGACCCAGCAGACCCAACGCAATGCTGCCGTACAGGGGTGCCTCCGAGCCGGTGAACGCGAGGCCCGACGACTTCTGCGACGGGGTCGTCACAGCAGGCGCAACCGGAGCCGCAGCCACGTGGCTCACGACGTGCTTGACCGGAAGGGGCGTCGTGGGCACCTTCACAGGCGGCACGCTGGTGCTCGGCGTCGGGGTGGGAGTCGACGACTCGCACGTGACGACCGGGCCGGTGATCTTGATGTGGGCCGTGTAGTCGTTCACCAGACTCCACCCGTCCGGAAGGTCACCGAGCTGCGAACCAGCCTCAGGCAGCGCGAACAGCTCGAACGTGTCGCCCGGCTTGATGTTCACCGTGCCGGACACGTTGCCCTGCCAGTCCTGGTACTTGATGCCCTCGGTCACCGGGATGGTGACCGTGTCATCGGCCTGCTTGCCGTCGATGCACGAACCAGTCGTGACTGACGGGGTAACCGGCGACACCTTCGGGATCGTGACGCACGGAACGTCCTTGAACGTCACGGACCACTTCGCCTTGCACTTGTCCTTCAGCACGTAGCCCTTGAGCGCCTTGACGGTCACTGTGTAGGTGCCGGTCTCCTCGGAGTACGTCCCGGCGTCGACCTTCTCGCCGTTGATGTAGTACTGGACGCCCTTGACCTCGGGGATGACGATCTGGTTCTTGGTCAGTTCGCCGTCCGAGCACTTCGCGCAGTTGAACGTCGGCGCGACCGGAGTCACCACAACGGGCTTCGGGTGCGGGGTCTTGCACTTCTCGCCACCGGGGATGCCACCTGCACCGTTAGCCGGGTTGCCGTAGCCATTGGCGTTCGAGTCGACCCAGGTCTGGATGCCGCACTTGCACTTGGCCTTGTACGTCCACGACCAGTCGCCGTTCATGCCGTTGGACGTGATCGGGCCGCCGTAGACATTCGCAACCCAATTGCCGGAGCTGGAGGGGTTGGTGCCCGAGTAGCTCTGGCCGTCGTAGTTGCCGAGGTAGCCACCGAAGCCCTCGGGCGCGGTGAAGTCCTGGCTGAAGCCACCGAACACAGTGCCCGGCGTGCTGCTGATGGAGTCGCCGTTGGCCGGGTTGTGGTCGGCCACAAACGTCCCCGAGTCCTTGACCGTCGCGTGGTACACGCCCGGCGCGGTCTCGCAGATCTTGGTCGTGCGGGTCATGGTGTCGAGCGCCCAGTCGCCTCCGTAGAAGCCGGAGTCCGGCCGGTCGGAGAGGTCCGTCACGACCGTACGACAGGTCTTGGGCGTAGCCGATGCAGCCGCCTCCCCGATCGCGGCAAGACCTACGGCAACGAGTCCGATCACCCCCACTCCGATGAGTAGCTTCTTCGCTAGCTTGGACATGCGTTTCCCTTCGTTGGAAATGATTGGCCCAGAATGGGCTGTGAGCTAATGCAGTGTGCCCCAATGAAGCAGTAGTATCAAGCGCGAACGAGCCGTCTACCCAGGGAGGGCGGACGGCTCGTTCGTTCGAGGGACTTGCTACTGACTGGTATCCCTTACTTGCTGGGGGCTCTGCGTCGGCGCTTGGGCTGCTCGGGTCCGGTGTGGATGTAGCAGGCCCAGACGTCGTACAGGGCGTTCTTGCCCTTCGGCGAGTCCGGATGACGCCGACAGGATGCATCGAAGTGACCTGTCGCATCCGGGGTGAAATCGACGGCCACGCCCTTCTTGATACTGCTCGCGATGCGGGAGGCGGCGTGCACCTTCAGCTTCGTGACGATGGGGGCCCAGACCTCGGCCTCCTCGGGCTTGACGTCCAAGTTGGCCATCGTGCGATCACGCAGCTCCTGGGCCTCCTTGGCGTGACCAGGCCAAATGCCGGAGCCCTTGCGGCCTGCACCCTCGATCTTGGGTAGCTTGCCGAATTTCAGCGACATGTGACTACTCCTTCATTCGCTCCCCTTGACGCACACCTCGGAGGCGAATACTGCTGGTCGGCAGCAGTATCAAGCGTGCTTGCAGAGCGAGCGTATCTGGTGCTGCCAAGAGCCAGCAACTAGATCATTCACTGAGGGCAGAACGAAGCTTGTCGATCACTGCGTTGATGGGTGTCTCAGACACTGCCTTCTCGACCTCATCAGGCAAGTAGGTAGCCAGCGAGACAGCCTGCTCCAGCAGATCGGCAGCCGTACTGATCACCCCACGCAAGCCTCCGTCGAGGGCGGCCGACTGAGAGATCATCTGATTGAACTTGATGCGCAGGGTAGCCAGCTCACGCTCGGCAGCACTGAGGCTGTCCAGGGCGCCCTCAGCCTCGGCACCGGCCGTTCCGCGTGTGGCCTTGATCTGGATGTACTCCAACCGGTTGCGTACGTCTGCCAAATGCTGCTCGGGCGTCATCGCCAGAACGCCAGGACAAACGCATCGAGCGCCCCGAAGCCGATGAAGACCATCGGCAGGTAGAGGACGAGAAACCGCAGGAAGGCCGCCACCGGCAGCAGGAGCGTCACCGGCGCCCGAGCACGGTCTCGAAGTTGATGTAGTTGCACAGCGGGCAGGCTATGGCCGCGATCCGGCCGGTGGTGTCGAACACCGGGGTGCGTAGGGTCGACGCTCCGCAGCGCTTGCAGGCGTCGAGCTTGAGCCAGTCGACGTTGGCTGGCTCGAAGGTGTTCTTCAGCGCGGAGAGCAGCACGCTGTCTTCCTCGGCGATCTCAGCCGTTGTCATGTCCACGCTCACTCAACGACACGTGGCCGCCCGAGATACTGATCATGCTCACAACAGGCCCTTGCCCGACTTGATGTGGTCGACCGCCTTGTCGACGATCATGGCCATGGTGACCTCGGTGATGCCCTGGGCCGGGTCGATGTAGTGGTTCACCGTGCCCATGACCTCCAGCGGTCGCAAGCTGACCTGCCTGGCCACTGCCTCGGCCATCGTGAACCGGCCGATGCTGACCATGGCTCCGACGATGTCATCCGGCCCTGGCGGTGGCGGGGTCGGGCCACCAAGCATGATCGGTCCGTTGCTCACTGAGTCGTCTCCTTGTCTGCCGCAGCTTCCTGCGGCTCCATGGTCTTCATCATGCGGTCCGCCAGCTCGGCGGCCACAACGCGCTTGGCGATATCGTCGACGTCCTGCATCCACGCTGAGGGACGATAGGGGTTCCAGGTGCTGCTGACGCGGTTGGCCATGTCCAGCTCAGCCTCGAAGCGTGCAGCGAGCTTCTCGGCGAGCTTGTCCGCGAGAACATCGAGGTCGATCTTGTCGAAGACGCGTTGAACCATCTCCTGCCCGTTGCGGGCGATGATCTGCTCAACCAGTTGACGCAACGGACTCGGACGCGGGTTGACGGTGATCGTCTGCCCATCCGGCCCGCTGGGTACCAGCTGCGGCAACGGGTCGGCGAAGAAGTACTCGATGATCGCGCGCTGCATCGCGTCATCGAAGCTGAAGTTGTCAGGCATATGCGGCCTCCCAGTCGCCCATGGTGTCGTCCTCGATTCCGGCGAAGGCCACGGTGCCTCTGCCCATGACGAGGTCGTGGATCAGCGTCTCGGCTCGATCTACGGCCACCTCGATACGCGCATCGGGCGGGAAAGCCCTGGCGTAGGCCGTACGCCACTCCTCGTAGGAGAAGATCTGGTGTGGGTCGAGCTTGTACTGCTTGCGCACATGCAGAGCTTCCTGGGCCGTCGGCACGAGCATGACCCGATTCCAACCGGGGTAGCTATCCGTGCGCTCGCCCTCCTTGACCCACAGGGCCAGCTTGGTGGTCTTGCCCGATCGTCGAGGCCAGTAGAGGACCTTCATGTGGGGATGTGACTTCCGCCCGAACCGTGCCGACCTTCGCGCCCGACACGCATGCTGGTCAACCAATCCGCGCCGTTGTGCAGGAGCGCGATCGCATCCACCAAGTCATCCTCGGGCAGGCTGATCATGCTGTGCACCGAGGCGGCCGGGCGACCGAGCACCACATAGCGACGATGCGGCTGAAGCTGCAGCGTCAGATTCCCCAGACTGCGACTCAGTTCCGAATCCGGGATGTAGGACGACGACATCAGGGCTTCCTTCGATTCATGTACTCGACGATGGCAAGCAACGTGAGGGCGACGACGTCAGCGGCGGCGACAACCCATACCACGACCCACAATGGCATTCCTGAATGAACTTGTAGTGGTTGAGCTGTAGCGAATGAGGCTACACGTGTGAGGCCTGCTCGCGTAACCAGATCTCGAACATCTCCACCACGACATCCGCCTGCGACGGGTAGACGTTCATCATGATCTGACGCAGCACACCCGGGGCGGCGTTGAGTACACCCACGAGCCGGTCGTAGGCCTCCTGCGGCCCAGAGGAAGCCCGAGTGCGATGCTCAGCCAGCAGGAGGTCCAGCGCCTCTCCCAGCTTGTCGTGGGCCTCGGCGAGCTGGTGGATCGCAGGCTGCTTGACCGGAGCTGGGGCGATGAGCTGATTGGGATCATCACTGACGCCGGGACACTCGGTGATGTGCATGTGCGGCGCCATCCAGACGTGCGAGCTATGGCTGCGATCGTCCCCACACCGACCCTCATCCATCAGCTCGGGCGCCCTCATCGCTTCTCCAGGCCCTCGCGCATGTCGGTGAAGATCTTGGCCATCCGGGCCTCCAGCTCGGCCGCCTGCTGCGGAAACAGGCGCGCGTAGCGCTCGTCGATGATCCGGCTCATGTCCCGCATACTGACCTCGATCGCGCCCCGATTGATCGCCTGCGCGCGCTTGGCGTCGGTGACGTCGTAGTGCCAGTTCTGCGCCGCCCGGCAATCCGGCTGAGTGACCAGCGGCTTGCCGCTGACCATCGGATCCTGGAACCACGAGCGTTGCAGGCCGATGGACGAGGCGAAGTCGTGCAGCTCGGTCTTGGTGTCCGCGATCAGGTGGGACCAGCGTGCATGGATCCGGCCGACCTTGGCGATCACCCGCATGTCATCCACGTAGATCATCAGTTCCACCTCGACATCTCGCGTCGGTGAGCCATCTGCTGAAGCCAGATCCAGCTCATGATCGGCATGTACCCCGGGCTGTCGCGAATCTGCAGCAGCTCCTCCTGGGTGGGCTCGCGCCTCTCCATGCCGTCGCCGGTGAAGATCGTGATGAGGCTGCACCGCATGCAGATGCCGACCTCCCCGTCGCACGGCGGCAGAGGCAGCGGACGGATCTCGATATGGCAGCGGGAGCACTCATCGGTCTCCATCGAGCACCACCTCCTCGGCTTCAAGGAAGTCGTCGAGGTGGTGCTCCGAGCGCGGGGCCGGGGAGCACGTCATGAGCACGAGCCCGGCGACGAGACACGTCCATCCGAAGATGGTCAGGATGGTGGTGAGCATGACCTCTCTCCATGCGATTCAGGCTCAGTATCCCAGCCCATCGCATCGATGAACTCCACGAAAACGAGACGCACTGCGTAGTCGACCTCACGCATCGCCAATAACGTCTCCGACAATCCAGCGCTCCGGGTTGTCCTCGTGCTGGTCGAGTCGATAGCTTCCGTAGTCCTCATCGCCTGACAGCTCCTGACGCCCCCATGTGTTCGCGGTGCAGGTGAACAGGTTGGGGCGGCAGCTCAGCGGATGCTGGATGGTGAAGCCGTCCTCCCGCAGGTTGATCACGTGGTAGGGCTTCTCGACCTGGTCGTAGTCCTTCAACGCGGTATCCAATGCCCACCAGAGGGAGCCCATCTCGCCCGGGTTGACTGCCTCCTTGCTGAGCTGGCCGCGTATCCGACGAGCTACCCGCACGACATCGAGGACGGGGTTCTCGCCCATCTGTGAGTGGGTCATGCCGTCTTCGCCGCCTGCGCGCTCTCGTTGCGCACCTCCGACTCGGCCTCGCGCAACAGCGTGCGGTAGGCGTGCGGGTGCAGGATGATCAAGCGCTGCACCGCGCGCTCACGGGCTGCATCGGCGAAGCGGTTCTCGCGAGCTTCAGCGAGTGCCTGGCGACGTGTCATGTAGTGGCTCCTTGAGTGAGGTGGCGGTGGGGAAGTCGTAGTGAGCTGGGTGGGCTGACCCGCTGAGATCCGCGTACCCGTCGCTGAAGCTGACGCGTGCCTGCTCGACCCGCATCAGGTCGCCTGGGCTGACCATGCCCCAGATGAGTTTGTCGAGCACCCGGGCGATGGCCTCCGGCTCGACGTCCTCCTCGCGCATGGCCATCTCGGTCTGGGTGAGGAAGGTGCGAAGGAGCTTCATGACGGCGGAGAACTCGGGGTTGGTCTTGACCTCCTGCTGAGCCAATCTGCTCAGGTGTTGGTCGAAACGATCACGGGCGTAGCTGCTGCTCACTCGGGCACCACCTTCGAGTAGGGGAAACGCGGGATCTCCTCGGGGGAGATGTCTAGCGCGATGTCAGCCTGCAGGCTGACCGTACGCACCTTGGCCGTGAGCCCGACGGTGACTTGGATCGGCCCCAGGGTCTGCTCACCGGCGGCCAGCAGCTGCTGCAGCAGATTGAACTTCAGCTCGCCGATGGCCTTCTGCAGCGGGTAGAGCCCGTCCTGGTCCAGTCGCCGCGTCTCGACCGGGTGACCCATCTTGGCGAAGCGGATCGGCATGTCCAGCTGCGAGTCGGGCACCAGGTCGGTCAGCGTGCGTCGTGGATCCACTCGCTTGGAGGTGATGCCGAAGTTCTGGTAGAGGATCTCGGTGACGGCGCGGTAGACGTTGCTCGCGGGACGGCCGGGGCCGTCGAGGTCGATCTGCCGGTAGGAGACCTGCTGGGCGATCTCGTTGATCTGGGCCTCGGTGAGGGTGGGCTTTGGCTTCACGTTTCGGTCCTCTCGACAGGTCCTCGGTAGACCTTGCGGGTGGCCTTGTAGACGAAGGCGCCCACGTTCCTCAGACCGTGCACTACCTGCGTGGCTCCGTAGGCGTCCTTGGTCTCATGCCAGACGCCGTCCTTGATATAGCCGTGGACCAGATCGGGCGCGCTCAGCTCCTCGACGAGATTGTGAGCCTGCACGGCTTCCACGGCATCGAGTGCGGTGTGGAAGGTGGCAATCGGCCGATCGAGGTCGCTGGCTTCGTCGCTGGTGCACTCGTAGACGTGGATGCCGTAGTGCTGGCCGACGCGCCACTTCATGGTGCGATCACCTTGGCCAGCAGCAGCTTGTTGTGGTCCTCGATGATGCGGTTGCCGACGGCCTCGTCGTAGACGGTCTCGACCATGATCCCCTTGGCATCGAGAATGGCCCAGCCACCGGCGACCGGCGTGCTGAGGTGCCACTCGACGTTGAGGTCGGCGCCTGACTTCCAGTCCGTCATAGGTAATCCCGATCGTCGTAGTTGCTGCTGAAACTCTCGGACGGGTTGTTGATGTATGCGAGATAGGAGCCCTCGCAGCTCTTGCTGCACAGCGTGTAGGGGTCGTAGCCGTCCTCTTGGACAGCACCCTGCACGAACGGTTCTCCGCAGTTGGGGCACTTGACCCACGGCGTGCCGTTGCGTTTGATGTCGTCGTTGATCATCGCCGTGGCGATGTGCTTCGGGTGCTGATGCCACACCTCTCGCGCAATCCCGTCGTCTCCGACGATGACCTCGTCCGGCGGCCCGAGCAGGCGACGCATCGTGTCGGGGAAGTTCTCCTCGTCAGGCATGGCCCAGCTCCTGGATCGCGAGGTTGATCAACCGGTCTGCCCCGACGGCGTCGACCTGCTCGACACCACCCCACTCGTCGAGCGAGCCGGTGATCAAGCCAGCTTCCATCAGCGCGCGGTAGACATCGAATGCCCAGTCGCTGTTGCCGAACGGACGCTTGGCGTTGAAGCCATCCTGCTCGCGCCACAGCGTTGCCAGCAGCATGATCAGGTACTCGTGCACCGTCTGGGCCGTCGCATCATTGCCGCTCATCGGCGCCGACAAGACGCGCTGAGCAAGCTCGCTGGCAGATAGGTCAGACATATGTCTCCTCAGCTCGTCTCTTTGCGGAAACGCTCGTCCTCTTCGGCCGCCAGGGGCTCCAGGAAGTCGAACAGTGCCTGGTTCGAGATGGACATCGGCGAATCGTCCCCATCCAGCTCCGTCTCGTCGTCGGCGTGCACCCAGCGGCCTCGGGTCGGGAAGGCGCCGGGCACGTTCTCGACGAATCTGGCCCGACGCTTGTGCTCGGAGCACTGGGTGCCGAGGTACTCCGTCAGCTCGATCTCGTCTGGCACCACGGCGTCGGCGTCCGTCCAGGCATGCGCGGTACCCGAGCTGCGGTCCTGCTCGGCGAAGTACTCGGTGAACACGTAGCGGTTGCCGAACTTCTCACGGATGCCGAGGAAGCCACCGTGCGCGGCGTCCCAGGCCCCCAGGAAGAAGTTGCGGGCCGTCAGCCGGTACACATGCCGGTCGACGAGCTGATCGCGCGCGAGCGGCCTTCTGGGCTCCGTCATCAGCTTGCGTCGTCCTCTCGCTCCAGGAACTCCACGACCTCTTCCCACCGGTCGGCGGCCTTGCGCAGCAGTTGGGTGTGCTCGTCCTCAGCCTCGACCAGCTCGTTGTACCGATCGAGATCGATGTACTGCTCGATGCGCTCGGTGATGAGGGCATCGAGAGTGGCGGGGTTGAGCGCGTCCAGCTCCCAGGACTGATCGCCGTACTCGGCCACGTAGTTCTCGGCACGCGAGTCGGTGAACTTCGCTGGGTTGGGCGGCGGGTCGTACTCCTCGATCTGATCCATGTTCAGCGCGATGCGGTGCACTTCCAGACCGCCTCGACCGTGCACCGTGCGACCGGGCTGATCAAAGTGCAACCAGTCCTCGATCGCGCTGCCGATCGTGCCGAACTGGTAGGCGGTGTCCCCGTACTCCTTCTCTAGCTCGCTGGTGTTGGCCTGCGCGTAGTCGGTGTAGATGAACTTGCGCAGCCGGTCCTCGATGTCGCGGGTCATGTCGATGCCCGAGGGGTCGTGGTCGCCGAGGTGCAGGATCACCACGTCCTGGCCGCCCTGGATGTACTTACCCAGACGCGTCCCGGCGACGTGCATCTCCGAGGAGCTGGTGTAGCCCCGGCAGCTGAACCACGCGCAGTCGTAGTTGTCGGCGGCGCGCTTGACCACTCCGGCCAGCGCCTCCTTCTCGACCCACACTTCGACCCGGGTGGGCTGGTCGGCCCAGCGGTCGAGCATGAACGATCTCGCCGCCCCCTCCATGATCGAGCTGGGGTCGTCCCAGTGGCTGTTGTGCGCGAGGTTGCGGGTGCGGTCCACGATGTAGTCCCAGTCGAGCAGACCAGCAAGCCGAGCATCGTCCACCACCGACCCGAGCCGCTTGTACTCGCGCTGGGAGTTGGAGATCAGGTCGCGGGAGACGAACTGATAGAACAGCTGCCGCAGCGTCAGGTCATACCCCTGGGCAGACAGCTCGGCGCAGATCGCATTGGCCTGCTTGACCGTGGCCAATGCCGCCAGGCCCGGCTTCCAGTCCTTGTAGCGGATGCGAGCCATCAGCGGACCTTCTCGGCATCCGCGCGCAGCTTGACCTCACCGCGCGTCAGGCGACCAGCAACGATCTTGCCCTCGACCAAGCGCGGCTCGTAGACGATCACCTCGTGCGCGTGCTGGTCGTACTGGTGGTAGGCCGTCTTGGCCGAGTCCGTGCGCTTGACGACCTTGGCGTAATCCGGGGGCGAGTTGAAGCCCGTCCGGCCGTAGCGCACGGCGTAGAGCCGCTTACCGAGCGCGGTGCGGATCTTGACGCCGTTGGGGGCCTCGATCGTGATGGTCCGGCGAGTCATGGTGGCTCCTGCAGTTGTCGGTGGGGAATCTCGATAAACATATCGGGATTCGCAGGAGTATCAAGTCGTTAGCTCGGTCCGCTTGTCCTTCAAGATCTCTCGGAAGTTGGCGATGGCGTCGGCCTCGTCCGGGCTTGACCAGTTGTAGGGGTCGCACTCACGGATCAGTTCGTCCAGTAGCTTGATCTGTGCCTCGCGCTGGATGGCCTTGATCGCTACAGCAGTCGGCGACTCGTCAGACATAGAGCGACTTCCCATTCCCTCGCAGGATCAGACCGCCAGGCGGACGGTCGATGTTGACCTTGGCCCAACGGTCCACGGTGATGTAGTTGCGTCCGGCTTCTTCGAGCACCTGTCGCACGTTGGGGCTCATCGTCTCGGCGGCCAGGATCTCCCAGTCGGTGCGCTCCATGAGCTTGCGCGCCTCCTTGATCTTGTCCAGCGCCCCGAGCATCCCCAGCACCAGGAAGGACATCTCGCTGACCCCGATGCGGTCGCAGTCGCCCTCCTTGCCGAGCCAGGAGATGTAGCACGGTTCCGGTCCGGCCGGGCCGCAACAGGCCACCATGGCTTGCGAGGCGACCGTGATGCGCAGGCTCATTGACTCTGGCCGCCGGAGCGCACCCAGTGCCGCTCGTTGCATCCCTCGGAGTGCCCGAGGATGCCGTCCTCGTGAATCTCATAGTGATTCTGCGCGGCATTGGCGCACCCAGCGCAACAGAAGGCAGCACCCGAGGACGTCTGGCGGTCGCACAGCTCGTTGTCGCAGGGCTTCAGCTCAGTCATGTCAATGCCAATCTCGCGAAGCGTGGGCTGGTCGAGCAGCTCGGGCACACTCGGGCGAGCGAGCCGTTGTTCTTGATCTTGCGTTCGAAGTTGCGGTCGCCCTTCCAGGTCCGCACGATCTCCCAGTCGATCCCGGCCACGGTGACCGCCTTCATGAGCAGGCCGCCGTAGCCGAGCTGGTGGTGGGCGATGCGCTCGTCCAGGTTGCTCGTCCAGCCGCAGTAATGCCGCGCATGCTGGAAGGGCTGAGCGAAGTGGATCACGTACACGAAGCCCATCACGCCGGTGTTCACCAACGAGTCCGGGACCGGCTTGTAGAGGGGCTTGGGCAGCCGCGAGGGGCACACAGGGCTACTCCGTCCTGATCGGCAGGTACTCGGCTCCCCGGAAGGCGTGCGAGTCCTCACGGACCGAATCAGGCAGCTCCGAGGCCCGATGCCGCTTGAACCGCTCGACGACGATGCTGCTGTCCGGCTCCTGGACAAGCTCCAGGACGTTCCTATTGATCTCGGTCGGGTCGAAGACCTGCGTCATGCCGGTCACCTCACCGGTCGCGATCCACATCTCCTCCGGTGGCGGCCACTCGCCGGTCCAGCCGACACACCGCTGCCCGACCGATACGCCGGACGCCGTCCGGAACAGCAGCATGTCGGTCGCCATTACTTCGTCGCACCGCCAACCGGGAGCAGCGTGTTGTTGCCGGGCGGGAAGCACCAGCCGGGCACGTTCTTGCCCTGCGCCACGAGGTCGAGACACTTGGAGATCAGCACGCCCTCGCCAGCCTTCTCCAGAGACGCGGACAGGATCTCGTTGGCCTGCGCCTGCTGCTTGGCCGTCTGGACGTTCTGGGTCGCGATGCGGGTGTTGGCCACGGCGGCCTGGAAGGCGTTGATGTTAACCTGCGTCGTCTGATCGAAGTGCACCAGCGGGATGATGATCTGCAGGATCTCGATCTGCTTGCCGATCTGGGTGGACAGCTCGTTGAGCACCTGCCCGCCGACCTGGGTCAATATGTCCTGAGGGACCTTGCCCTCCTGCAGGATGGCCAGTGGGTTGTAGTCGGCGAACGCGGTGTTCAGCGAGGACTTGAGGTTCAACGTCACCAGGCTGTCTCGCACGTGCTCGAAGGTCTTGTAGTCGCGGAACAGCTCAGGCGCGCTGCCAGGCACGATCCGCCACCGGATGGTGACCTCGACGCAGGTGATGGACTGGTTCGCGATGCGCACATCCATGCACGGCTGCTGGCTGTTGCTCGTGTCGTTGTCGCTGTTGCCGAGGTACTGGTCGGTCTGCACGTTGGCGGGCATCTCGGTGGTCTTGGACCACGGGGCGATGAAGTGCGCACCGTTGGACAGCTCGCCGTCCGGGTGGCCGAACGTGGTGACGATGGCGACGTTCTTGGTCGACACCGTGGTGAAGGAGCTGAAGAACATCGTCACCAGGCTGCCGACCAGGAAGATGCCGAGCACGACGTAAGCGCCAATTCGAGCTACCTCCCAGTTCTCACGCTCATAGTTCCCGATCTCGGGTTTGGCGACCTCCCGTTTGGCGAGCCTCGCCACCAGGAAGGCGACGACTGCGACCACCAGGAAGATGATCGCGAGGATGAACAGGAGCATGAGGACTGACCTTTCAGTTGGGTTGGATGTTGCAGTTCTTGCGGTGGTTCGTCATGTACCTGACCGCGACCACGCAGCCGCACAAGGTGCAGACGAAGGGCGGGAAGGGCTCGCTGGCTCCCACGGGCTCGAAGTGGCCCAGTCGCTCGATGGGTGCCATGAACTCCCGACGCACGCGATCGTCGCGCACCTCGCGCAGCTCGCCCTTCTGCTCCCACAACCGTTGTAGCCGCTCGGCGGCCCGACTGGGAACGCGGTGCCGCTTGAGTACCGGGGTCGACCAGCCGATCCCACGATGAGCGCGCCAGATGGGCCGCTCGCCCGTGTCGTCGTAGTGCCAGTAGTAGCCGCCGGAAGTGACGATGGCGCCGTTGACTAGCTCGTGCACGCTCACTCCTCCCGCTCGCACGCCGAGGGCATGCAGAGGTTGTCATCCGCGAAGCGATTACCACACGAGCAGAACAGCCCCCTGGGTCCCTCGCGCTCAGCCTGCACCAATGCATCAGCCAAGTCCGCGATCGCCTTGGCTTCATACTCGGTGATGCGACCGTGGCGCAGCAGCTCACTGATGAACAGATCCAGGGTGTCCGGCTGGTCGCTCATCGGTCATGCCCCAACCACTCGTGCGAGTCCGGACCCGACACCGAGTCACTGAAGACCTCCCGCAGCTCGGTGAGACGCTTGTCGATCTGTTCCGCAACGTGACCGAGGCTTGCCTTGCGGCGGTCGGTCACCATGCCCGTGACGAAGCCACAGAGGCAGCTCACGCCACCGCCGATGACACCCTGGATCGGATGCTCTTCGAGCACGTCCTGGATCGCCTTACTGCGCAGCGTTTGCACCATTGCGCCTCCATCGAATGACTACGCAGGGAACTGGGCAGACGAAATGATAGCTGCTTCCCCGGTAGTAGCCAATCCACCAGTCGTTGAAGTCGAGGTAGATCTTCATCGCTCGTAGCGATGAGCGTCGATCCAGTCCTGGAGGTTCTTCTGCGCCTGCTCCTTGGCGTCGTAGGCCCTGTACAGCTCCGATGGCGAGGTGTCGAACCAGACGTCCTCCTCGCCATGGGCGGTAACGCTGTAGATCTCCAGGTGCAGACCGTGCTCCTCGATCGAACCCATCGTGGCCTTCTTGCCCTGATCGGGATGGATCAGCGGGAGGATCAGCCAGCTCAGCCTCTGCTTCGACTCGGCCCACAGGAAGGTGTCATCACCCAGGTCGACACGCAGGAAATCGCCGTCCAGTGAAAGGTCGTAGGACGCGATGGCCTCCCCGGCGGAGAAGCCCTCAGTGACCTCGACCTTGCGGTTGCGGAAGCGCAGGTAGCGATCAGCCGGACCACGCCCGATCGCCTCGAACTTCTTCAGCGCGTCGCGGGCGGTGACGTAGAGCAGCTGGTGCTGCACCCACTCCTCGGACGTCAGACGTCGCAGTAGCGCGATGCCACGCAGAGCCGACGGATCGAAGGTCGCGACCTTGCCGTCCGGGTGGGAGAGCAACGGCGTGTTCAGCGAAGCATGCCAACCACGGATGACGAAGTCGCCTCGGATGTTGCTCTGATCGCTGATGATCGAGACCTCGGGCTTTTCCTCGACGCGCTCGACCGGAGTCTTGCGTCGAGCCGCTGCCGCCTCTTTCTTCGTCAGCAGGAGGGTCTTGTACTGATCGCGGACGGAACCCGCGCTCTCGCCCCAGAGGTCGCGCCAGCAGAACTTGTTGGTCTTGTAGTTGAAGTAGACCGGGTCGCCGTCGAGGACAAGCGTGGTGTCCTCGGTGGCCTCCGGGTCGCGGTAGGGCGTGCGCGCCATTACGGGGTGTCCTCTCGATGCGCTCGGGCACGGAAGCGGTTGATCAGTTCTGAGGGCCACGTCCATGGAGGCTGCTCACGCGTCTGTCGCGGACTGATGCCGTCCACGGCCTGCCGGTGGCCGCACCCGGTGCAGCGGTTGTGCCAGAGGGGCGCTCGGCAGCAGTTGGTCAGTCTCATCGGCTCAGCTCGTTGTACTGACGGACGGTCTCGCTGCGATCGTGCAGGCTCGCCGCGCCGGAGAAGTGGAGGCCGGTCGCACGCAGGATCTCGGCCTTGAAGTTCGAGTCGCCAGTCACGTAGGAGCCACCGGCCATCCAGCCGAGGCGTCCGGCCGGAACGTCGACCAACGGACGCACGTGCACGCTGCCATTGATCGATCCCACGACCACGGCCTTGTCCAGCTTCTCCGGCTCGACCTGATCGGGCGTGACGTGGCTGCGGTAGAGCAACAGGTAGTCGTAGCGCTCGCTGACGCCACCGTTGCTGCAGGCGAGGTCAACGAGCACGTGCAGGCGGGTGATGGGCGCAGCGTAGAACTTGACCTCGCGAATGGACATGAGTGGGCTCCTCAGGTGGGGACTACTACTCCGATAAACATATCGGGACTAGCAGAAGTATCAAGTCGCTTCGCCGTCGCGCTTCGCCCACGGGTGCCGCTCGTAGTAGTCGGCCAGCCGGGCGTTCGCGCGGTCGCGTTCCTGCTGCTGGCGGTACAGCTGCAGCTCGGAGTACTCCTCGGTCAGCTCCCACCGAGCCTTGTGCGCGTTGAGGCAGAACTGACGCTCGTTGCGGCGCTTGAGCGCGACGAGGTTCAGGCAGCGCTTACCCGCCTTGACCTCACACGCGGGGCAGTCATAGCGCATCGCGGCCTGGTAGATGTCCTCACGCTCACCAGACGGGAAGATGCCCTTCTGGGCCAGCTGAACCGCCTCGGCCGTCCGAGCGTCACTCTCAGCCTTCTTGGCCATGTAGCCACGGTGGCGTGCTTCCTGCTCCTCCGCCTGCAGGGCGCGCTGGTACTCATCAGCGCGCTCATCGGCGACCTTGGCGTCCTTCTGCGCGTCCCGGCAGACGTGCAGAACGTAGGAGCGCTCTTCGCGCACAATGTTCTGCGCGTCGATGATGTAGACGATGCCGACGCACTGCAGCGGCCGGAACCACTTCCCGCTGCCCGGGGTGCGGGCCCAGAAGATGGGCTCGCCGCACTCCCGGCACAGCCGCTGCTTGTCCTTGACTCTCGTCGGCATGTCGAAGATCAGGTCCTGGTGACGAACTCGAAGCCACCGTCGTCGCCGAGATGAGTGATCCCGCGTGGCGCGTCCTTGATGCTCTTGGGCTCCCGAGGCTGGGTGGCGACAGTGGGGAGATCGGCCATGCCGAGTTCCGGATCACCGAAGCAGCCGTGAGCCTCACCGTAGGGCTTGGTCAGTGCCGAGAGGTCTTCACCGTGCCAGTCGCCCGCGAACTCGTCGTACCAGGACCAGCCGACACCACGCTGAGCGAACCAGTCAGCGAGCTTGACGATGTAGGCCGCGTGCAGGGAGCCGCAGCCACCGCCGAGCTTGCCCTTGAAGCCATAGGCAGTATCGAAGTGGATCATCAGCGCAGCGGCCGGGTTGGCCAGATGCAGGTACGGCTCTTCGCCCTCGTTGGAGGCCCAGTAGACCTCCTCCTCGGTCTCGTCATGCTCGGAGTCGTAGTAGAGCTGCTTCGGGATCAGCGGGCCGTCCGGACGGTAGGTGATCCAGTGCCAGGCGCCGAGGTTCTGACCGGGGAGATTGGTGTACTCCCACTCACCGTTGGGGATCCAGCGACGCTCGCCGATCAGCACGCCACGCTCGTCCTTCTCGCCGGTCTGGGTGGCCCTGAAGTGATCGATGTCGAAGTCACTCAGCTCCTTGTGCGCGCTCCTCGGGTTCAGCGCACCGAGCAGGTTGGTGTTGATCCAGTCGAACAGCTCCTTGACTGGGACGGGTTCGAGCACCGCGATACGCGTATGCAGGGTCACGTCACGTTCCTTTCGTTCGTGTCGAAGTAGAGCTGGATCTTGTTCGCACCGCCGGTAACAGTGAGATACCAGTCCTGGTCGGACTCGACCCATTGCTCAGCGAAGCGCCGGAGGTGCTTGATCAGGAAGCGCTCGTCGGACTTACTGAACGTCCCCGATGGCGAGGTGCGCGCCGAGATGGTCAGCGTGATCTCGTTGGCCGCGATGTTGTCGAGGCCCTCGATGCGCTTGCCGCGTGCGAGTGCGGGTGGACCTGGGTTGCTGCTCATGATCGGATGTGCTCCTCGGGTGTGGCGTCGGGCAGAGCATCGACGTAGGCGGCCTTGGTGCGCCAACGCGCGTGGCAGTTCAGGCAGACGACTTCGGAGTACTCGCTCGGGGTCTCGCGGTAGCCGTTGAACGCGGAGTGGTTACACCGGCGCTGAGTGACGCGCCAGCGCTTCCCGTGGATCTGGACCCAGCAAGTGCAGGCCTGCCCGCCGCTCACGAGACGATCCCGATCTTCGCAACGCAGTCCTGACACAGTGGCATGTTCAGAGCAGGACCAGCCAGCCGCTCGCCGGACAGTGCCCACATCGGGATGAGATCGCCGACCGCCATGTCTGCGTTACGGCAGGCTGGCCGCATCTCGGGAAAAGCCGCACCTTCGCGGTAGACCACGTCCTCATCGGCGACCAGATGGATCTTGGTGTGATCGGCGATCCGGGCGTAGGAGCGCCACGGCTCAGCGTTCAGGTAGGTCGTCATGAGCTGGGCCAGACCTGCTCGCGTGCCTCGTAGTCGGAGAAGCCGCGCTGCAGGAGCTTGCAGTACTCGACGACCTTCGTGTCCTCCTCATCGACGCGCTGGCTCACGAAATCCAACGAATCCTTGAGCGATCGCTTCTGCTGAGCCAGGCGCTTGACGCGTTCGAGCAGCTCGCCGGTGATGCCATTGGCTGCAAGCGCGTCGATGGTGTGATGGTCGTACTCAGACATGGTGGTCACGTGGGTTCCTTCGATGAGGTTCGCTCGGTGGGGATCGGGGTGAAATGGTAGCTGGCGCCAGCCTCGGTGTCATGGTGGTAACCCACAGACCAATAACGCTCAGGTACCAGGTGCAGTCTCAGCTGAGAGATCAAAGACTGCTGGTTGAGTGGTGCGATCGTGGTGACGTGCGTCGAGTGCTCGGCCGTGGGCGCACGCAGGACAATGAAGCTCAGGCCCTCGCTCATGGTCTCAGCGGATCTTGGATCAGGGGCTCATGCGGATCGTAGGCACGACCACGTCCACCGAACGCACGCGTCACCGATGAGGCGAGCTGGTCGTAGGCGAACAGCGCCTCGCTCACCACCTCGCCGATGACGGAGTCCTGCTCCGGCAGACCGTCGAGCTTCTCCTTGAGCGCGTCCAGACGACGCAGGATCACCCTCTGCTCGCCCAGACTGATGGCGCGGTACTCCGGCTGCTTAGTCATCGCCTGATCTGCCCTTCTCCTCGATTGGCCTCGACGCGCCGCAGCGTGCCGAGCACGGTCACCTGCGCCTCACGTACCGTACGAATCAGCCAGCCCGGGACGTTGCCCTTGATCGGCTGATTGCGCTCGAAGGTGAGCGTCTCCGGCCCTGACCCACGCACGTCCGCATACATCGCTCGACCACGCACATTGGCCTTGATCCAATTCCAGCCGTCGCTCGGATGGTGCTCCAGGAACACCGTCACCGTGTTCGCGATGAAGGTGTAACTCTCCGCACCACCGAGCGTGATCTCGGCCGGATCGATGGGCACGAGCCACTTCGGCTCGCCGGAGGTCGCGCTGACGCGGAAGGCCACCTGCGCCTCGATCTTCTGCTTGTCGAATTGGATGCTGGCCATCAGCGCAGGGTCTCCTCGGGGGTCCACTCATCGGGCTCGATCGCAGGCGCCAGCCGAGCCAGCTCGGCGACGGGCTGCGGGTTGTCCGTGCGCTCGGCGATCACGGCCCACGCGCAGATCATCAGGAAGGCGAGCACGCCGATCCAGACCCAGCAGGCGATGCCAGCTGCGCCACCGAACATGTCGTACCAGGCAAAGCCGTTCACTGCGAGATCTCCTTGCGCTCCAGCGCGCCCGGGCGCGAATGACGCGGCACCTTGCACCGGGCGCACCAGTCGTAGTTCTCCTCGATGCCCTGCGGATCGATGTGGATCACCCAGTCGTGCGGCAAGCCGACCTGTCCCAGGCACGACTTCCAGCGCTGGATGTATTCCTCCTGCGAGGCGATGGCCTCGGCGATCTCACGCTCGCTCATCAGGCACCAGCCGCAGCAAGGTCGCGAGCTGCCTCGTAGGACAGGACACCACGAGCGGCCTCCCACTGAGCCTCGGCGTAGGCCTCATCTGCACCACGCTCTTCCAGCGGGCAGGGGCCGTAGCCGGGCTGACCGTGACCAGCAGCGTCGCACAGCGAGCAGTACACGACCTGGCTGTCCTGCCAGTCGTTCTCATGCTCGGAGAGCAGCTCGTCGAGGTTGGCCAGGGTGCCGGTGCGCTCCAGCTCGAAGTGCAGGTAGTTGGCCTGACCCCGGGCGTAGGACTCGGAGGTGATCGCGCCCGACTGGTAGATGCACACCTGAGCGATGGTGGCGATCGAGGCCCACACACCCACGTGGAATCCGAGGGGCGACTGGGCGAGCACGATGCCGTGACCGGCGACGGTGCGGCGAGCGATGATCTGCATGACTGGCTCCTGGCGTTCGGTGGGGACTACGAGATAAACATATCTGGATATGCAGAAGTATCAAGTGCCCCGACGCCACAACCGACGGCCGTTGAAGTGCTCTCTCAGCCGACCCGTCAGGCTGGCGTGCGTGTGCCCCACGTGCCAGCGTCGACATTCGTCACACAGGAAGGGCACCAGACTCCAATCGATGTCCTCGCGGTTCTCTCGGTTGCGCTCACGCAGCTGGTCGACCTGCGCCCAGGCTCGCGCCATCGTGTCGTGCCCGACCTTGCCGGACGAGCACGGCGCGGACACGACTACGACTCGTCGTAGGGCGGCTGCTCGTGCAGCAGCGCATGCATCTGGGCGATGCTCTCGACGCCCTCGGAGGCCACCGTGGCCGCTTGCACGTCGGTCAGGCCGTGCTCGGTCGACAGGTGCTCCTCGGTGTCGCCACTGGCGCCGTAGAGGTGCTCGCACGGGCCGTACAGCGCCTTGGTCGTGTCCTCACCACGGCGGGTGATTGCATAGGTGACGGCGTCATGCCACGTGATGCCGAGCGGCATGACGAGACCGAGGCGTTCGAGCCGTTGGATGCGCGAGCGCGCCGCGCCCTTGGTGATCAAGAGGTGGTGGCGGGAGATCGCGGATATCGTCACCGGGCCGTGCTTCTCGACCACGCTGAGAACGTCGATGAGCGGCGGGCTGAGATTCATATCCGTATCCACCCTCGCTTGCGTAGTTCGAGTTCGAACAGGCTGGGCTTGCTCCAGAACCAGTCGACACGACAGTGCACGTGCTCGGTGCGACTATCGCGGAACGGATGAGTAGTCGCGACCCAGTAGTAGTAATCACCGGCGCGGTGGCTGAAGCGATAGCGCGTCTTCACGACACCACCCGCAGGGTCTGCGAGTGAGGCGGGACGACCATCGAGACAATCGGCTCACCGTCCACGGAGACGAACGTTCCGTCCGGACGGTTGGCGGCAATGGCCACCTCGGCCGAGGTAGGCGCGCGATCTACGTCCACCCACCGACCGCATCCCGAGTAGGACGACCAGCTGTCCTGCCAGTGCTGCAGCTTCACGACACTTCCCTACGGTGTTTACGAATCCAACGAATGGCCTCGTTCTTCGAGGCGGTCTTCGCCAGCTCGACGTCCTTGAACAGGATGCGCCAGTAACGCGGTCGAGTGGCGTAGCCGTGTCGAACGATGTCGTGCCCGAGCAGAGTCCAATGACCAGGAGCGACGCGAGCTGGCTCGTTGCCCGCCTTGGCGGGCGCTGGCAGCTCCAGGCCTGGCACCGGCTGCACGACGAACAGCTCGGTGTAGCGGCCCTCACGTCCGGCGCTGCGCAGGTCGAAGTGCCACTCGATCAAGCCACGATCATGGAGGGCCGTCAGCGACTGACGGGCGCGCCCGTTGTAGCGGTGCTGACCTCCCGCGTAGATCTCACGCAGATAGCGCATCTGGGGCGCCGTGAGCAGGTCCAGAATGCCGTCGGGGATCAGCGTCATGACTGCTCGTTGAGTACTTCGAGCGAGGCTGCTGCACCCACGTAGAAGTGCGCGGGCATCGTGTTGCGTTCAGCCACGGGCACCTCTACGCGGATGTAGTACTTGCGCAGCTTCGCCTTCCAGGTGACGTTGGCGATCGGCAGGTAGTGGTAGCCGCCGCGCAACGAGCCGGAGAAGCGCAGCACGCGCATCCCGATCTGCAGATCCTTGGGCTTGACGTAGCGGGTGGACTCGCCGTCCTTGAACTGCATCTCAGCTCCAGTCGTAGTCGTCGGCGAAGTTGCCATCGGACAGCTCGTTGGCCAGCTCGCCGACCGGCCAGAACACCTCGAAGCCGGTCTTGGTGGTGACCCACAGGAACTGGTCGCGGATGTCGATGTCCACGTTGGCTCCGACCGCGTCGCCGACCCGACGGGCGATCCCGTACACGGTGGCACCGTTGTGCACGCGGGCGACCTTGCTGTTCTTCAACGCGGCGTCGAGCACGCGGTACAGCACGAGGATGGCGCCCGGGGTGCAGGGCTTGGACGAGTCGAGCAAGCTCTCGCGAGTGGTGAGCATGATCAGACCTCAACGATCTCGAAGGGGAGGCCACTACGGGTGCGGAAGGCCTTCAGCGGCACCAGGGCCCGCTTGTACTCGGCCACGGTGACGTCAGGGCGCCCGCCGGAGTGGTACTGGTGGGTGCCGTCGCGCGTGATCAGTTCCTGCAGCTTGGCCGCCGCGCGGCAAGGCTTGGGCCAGTAGGCCCAGCCGTCGCTGTTGCGGTTGGTTGCGTCGACCAGGTTCTGCAGCGTGCGCGTCGCCGGGCCGAGGATCTCGTGGTCCTCGAAGCGGTAGGCCGCGTCCTCGACTTCGTGCTCGTTCATGAACCGCATGGCTGGCTCCTCGGTGGGGACTAGAGCCATAAACATATCGCGATATGCAGAAGTATCAAGTCAGTTGAGGCGTCGCCACGCCGAGATCGCGCACTCCCAGAGCGAGACGTCCTCCGGGCGGTAGGGCTTGCGACGCAGGCCAGCCTTGCTCACGCCGGTGCGCATCTCTTCGATCAGCTCGGTCGCTTCGACCTCGGAGTCGCAGACGAAGCGTCGCACGTGCTCGCTGCCCTCCTCCTCGGCCCAGCGCACCTCGTACTGATGTCGGGCGACACCAGGCGGCGTGTAGGTCTTACTCAGCACGGCGTCCTTGCCAGCCTCGGTGAGCCATGCTCGCAGGGTGCGCTCGATCACGCCGTGCATCTGCCCGGCCAGCCCGTGCTCTTCGAGCGCGTTGATCGCCGACTGGCAGTTGGTGGAGAAGGTCCACATGGTCTCGCCTAGTCGGTAGCGCGCAGCGAGCACGTCAAGCACGAGCTGCTGGGTCGGAGGCAGCTTGTCGACGTCAACCATCCAGCTCACCACCGAGGGAGGCGTGCCGAGGTACGTGCTGACGCTTGCGTACTCGCTCAGCGCGCAGGTCCCGCACGCGGTCGGATACACCGTCCAGGCACAGCACGAGCATCACCACGAGGACGTCGTTGGTGAGGATCAGCACCATCGCGCCCGAGCCCCAGTGCAGCCCGGCGTAGCGCTGCAGCACGACATCGATGCTGCCGAGGACGACGATGGCCACGACCCAGCCCAGCAGCATGGTGTCCAGATGCAGGTGCGGGCGAGGTAGGCGCGAGAGACCCATCCTGGCCCAAAAGCCGATCACGTCAGTGGAGGCAGATCGAGCTTGACGCGCTCGGCGTTGAGCATCGCCTCCAGCTCCTCGACCGAACGCTGCGGAGGCAGCGGATCGTGCGGGCAGTGGGTGTTGTGGTCGACGTCGTCGAAGGTCACCCCGCACGGCGCGCCCTCGGGCTTCAGCTTGGGCATGTAGCGCCAGTACTCGTCGTTGCAGGTCTTGATCATCCAGTCCACCTCGTCGACCATCGGGGGATATCCATGCCACGCTCCAGCGCGTGGTCGGTCTCTGGGCCATGCGGGAGCAGCTCACAGCGGCCGTGGTGGCCCTTGCGCGGTTCGACCCTGGCTCGGCACTGCTGCCACGGCCAGTGAGCCCAGGGAAGCTCTGAGGGCCGCATGTTGGTGATCAGCTCCGAGCGCACATCGGTGTGCTCACCGACCTTGGCCAGCTCGACGGCCTCGGTCGCGGTATCTGCCACCACCTCACGCCAGGTACGCGTCACGCGCCACAGACTCATTGCGTGTGCCTCTTCCATGCTGCGTTGGCTAGCGCCAAGCTGACTACTTCGCTCTCGTCGAGGCGAAGGTATTGACCACCGAGCGGCAGGTGATACTCAGCCAGCCAGCCACGCTTGACGTAGTTGCGCACGGTGTTCTCGTGCACATTCAGAATGCGAGCAGCAGCCCGCACCCCGATCCTCTTCACCGCTCGGGATGCTGCAGGTAGCCGAGACGAGTGTCCTCATCCTGCGCGTGCGGCTGGAGGATCTCGGCGTACTCCGGCTCGTCTCCTCCGTAGCGGATGATCGCCACGTCGTAGGGCGAGCTGTGGTCGTTGTGCCACTTACCGTCGAACAGCTCGACAAACGCATTGCGGTAGCCGTCACCGTCCGCGCTGGTGTCCCAGCCTTCCTTCGAACCGTCAGGCAGGAAGACCCAGTGGATGTATCCGTTGGTGCTCGTCTCGACCGGGCCGATGAGCAGTGTCTGCCACTCGGGTGGCATAGACGCACGGAAAGCCTCGATGTCGGGCCCTGCGATGTTGCTGTCGGCGTAGAGCGAGTCGTAGACGTACTTGTCCAACGTCACCATGACCATGTCGTGCTGGATGTAGCCCATTACGTCTCCTCAACGAGCGTGACGATGCTCGACTCCCAAGGATGGTCGAGCGTGGGCTTGTCGATCATCTCGCCGAGATGATCGCGGCACCCGTGCGTGTAGTCGTCGGGGTTGGGGCCATAACGCACCTCGAACAGGTTCTCGCTGAAGGTGCATTCCACGCCGTCATCATCGACGTGGCAGCAGAACAACTTGGAATCCATTTACGTCTCCTCGGTGTTTAAGATCTTGCCCGCGCGTTCGCGCACCCATTCGAACCCAGCCAGCAGACTGTCCACGTAGGACGTGCGGATCATCGCCGGGATGCGCTCCAGCGCGTCATAGAGCCCGGCGAAGTCCTGCGCCCACTTCTTGATCTCGTCTTCCTTGAGCTGCAGCAGGTAGTTGGTGGTGTTGGCCGCTGCCTCCGCGTTCGCGGACATGAGCGTGCCAATCAGCTCGGCAGCGCCTGAGTCGTGCTCAGCCATGCCCATCCTCCCTCGTATCAATCACGTCGGTGGCTGCTTCTTGGTCGACTTGGTCTTCGTGACCTTGCCCGCCCTAATCACCTTCTGTGGCACGTGTGGCTTGCCCTGCTCGACATGCCGCTTGCCGCCGGTGGCCCCGGCGAGCCGAGCCAGCCCGGTCTTCTTTGCCCGATTGCCGCCGTGCTGGCCTTTGGGCATCAGGACTCCGCGCTCGCGGGGTAGGAGACCTTGCCAGGCACCGTGGTGATCTCAGCCCAGCCGCAGATCGAACACACCTGGGTGAGGTTGGTGATGCCGTAGAGCACCGCTTGGATGCTTTCCTGGGACAGGCTGTCGGCCGACCTGAGATGATCGGCGGGTGGCATGTACTGCGTGCCGGTGGTGACCCAGTGGCTGCCCCGGCAGTGTCTTTTAGCCATCGGTGTCCCGCATCCGCACGGCTGCCTCGACACCATCGAGCAGCTCGACCGAACCGTCGGCTGACCGCACGCTCATCATCGAGAAGGACTCGCCCCCGCCGGTGATGAACGTCAGCGCGGTGTCGTAGTCCTTCGCAGCTGCACCGTGGTGGTCAGCCGCGCCCCACGCCGAGCCTGGAGTGGACATGTAGACCGCCAGCTCCTCGGCGGTGGCGTACACCCGGCTGATCGGTGCTCCCTCGCTCACCGTCTCCCACAGCTGCCAGCCCTCGCCGGTGGGCGGCTCGCGGTCCTCCTCGAACCAGGCCTCCATCTCGGCACGCTGGCCCGGGTAGACCTCGATCCCGCCATGGCCCTCACAGTGCGAGCATCTCGACTCGACGCCCTCGCGCTTGCACTTGGCGTCGATCACCACCATGCAGTTGATCGCGTCGTGGCTCAGCCCAGTCAGCGACCACGTGTTCACCTGCTGCGCGGTGGGATGGACCGGCGGGTCGATCTTCTGCCAGCCAGTCCCCGGGCTCCAGGTGTGCGTGAAGCTCATCAACCGGCCTTCCTCGACCAGCGCGTCCACGTCGTCCTGGCCCAGGTGGTGGCACCACTGGTAGTTCCAGTGACCGATCAGGCGCTCCGCTTCGCGCATGATGGCCCACTGGCCGCTGCCGTAGTACCACGGCGCACTCTCGATGTTGCGCTCGGCGAAAGCCCACACGGCCGGAGTGTCCGGTGCCAGCAGGGGCGAGCCGGTGCTCGACGGGTCGAAGGGCGCCTTGCCGTACCACTGGTCGTGCAAGTGTCGAGCGCGCGGCGAGTATCCCCCGCCATCGCACTCGGAACAGTCTCGGCCGTTCAGGCGCTCGGGGAGCTTGAAGCCCTCCCAGGTCTTGTTCAGCGGAGCGCTGAAGTCCACCGGCACCCGGCGCACCTTGAAGCTCATCCGGTCTTCCTCTCAGGCCATAGGCGGATCGCGGCGTTGAGCACGTCGACGGCCTGGTTGGTCTCAGCGACGACGTGGCCCACGCAGTTGCGACACAGCGTCATGTACGCGGTGCCCAGATCGTTGTCCAGGAAGGAGACCAACGTGCGCGTCTCCATCTCCCCGGCTTGGTTCGAGCCGACCATCGAGCCGCACAGCGCGGTCGCGTGAGCCACGCTCCTGCCGCTGTACTCGCTCACACCGGAGCCCTTCTTGCGGTACTCGGGGTCGAGCAGGTGGTAGATCGCGCCGCGCTTGGGCAGCACCACGAGCAGGCTCATCAGTGGGTCCTTCTGGATTGATACACGTGAGACACGGCCTCAGGCGGCACGGGACGCGTGGACATCGAACAGCGCTGGTTCTTGCCGAACAACTTCTTGGCTGTCACGTCGTTGTGGCTGCGCAGGTAGGCCTCGCCGGTGCGTGCGTTGAAGGTGACCGAGGTTGACCGTCCACACGAAGGACAGTTGGCTCGTGGTCGCACGTCGCCATACAAGCTCATGCCAGCGCCTCGCAGGGCACGATGAGGACCGCGATGGTGCGTTGCATGAACTCGCCTTCACGTAGGTCCCAGATCACGTCGGTGATGCGGAACCAGGAGTCGTTCCACCGTCCGGACAGCCGCAACGCCTCACCGATACGAGGCAGAGACTGCACCTGCGGCCACTGAGCGGTGGCTACGCGCTCCTTGCTGTCTGCGTCCACGAAGTTGACGATGTTGCGGGTCTCGACAGCGGAAGTCATCGCGGCTTCGCTCCCGCTCCGTGCACAACCATGCGGCGCACGGACATGAACTGGAAGGGCTCGCCCTCGTCGGTGGTCGACATGGCGTACACCCACTCCATGGGCTCCCTGCCGGGCTTCCACTCGCGCTTGGTGACCTCGATGCGGTTCACCCCGCCATGTACCTCGGCCTCGTTCGCGTAGCGCTTGGCGGCACCCTTGGCGTCGCGCAAGTTGGCGTGCGCCTCGATGACGACCTCGTACTCCCAGCGCTCGTGCGCGTAGACGAGCCAGACGTACTGCGCCATGCGGAACTCCTGAGTGATGGGGGGGTGAACAGGCTCAACCTATCTCGATATGCCGAAGTATCAAGTCCATAGTTGCATATCGAGAAGCCATTTCAGGCAAAGATCTCAGACCCTATCCCGATATGTAGATCAGCAAGTCAGTCCTCGTCCACCCGGCGTCTCTTGCGGAGGTGGTTCAACCAGAAGACGAGCCCTCCGCCGATGGCGGTCATCAGCGCCAGACTGACCAGGAGGTAAACCAGGGAGGTGCTCATACGTTGCGCCACGTCATCCGCGACTTCGGACGCGCTACCGGCCTCGGTGGCGAAAGCTTGCAGTCCTTGTGCGCGGACGCCTCAGCTATCGCGCCCTCTGGTGTCGCGCAGATGATCCGACCATGGACGGGGCAGTCGTACCACGGGTTGCCGTTCTTCTCGTGCTGCTGGTTCTTCCAGAGCTTCGCGGTCGCGATGCCCTCCGCGCTGAACGCACGCGAGACACGGCCGACGATCAGCGGATGACCCTCACGAACGTGCCACATCGAGTCCGCATCCACGAACTCGACCACCATGCGCTCGCCGTTGCCTTCGCGGATCAGGGTCGCCCCGTCTGGCGGGAAGTCCAGCTCGGGGTCGAAGGCGCCCCTCACGAGGACACGTCAGTCATGACGATGTGCTTCCTCGGGCTACGCAGGACGGTCTGTGCGTAGATCTCGATCTCGTCTTGGATCTTGGTGGGGACCAGGGGTGAGTCGGCCGTCGCCCGGAGCATGTAGGGCTTCGTCAGCCGCTGAGCCAGCTCCTGGGCCGCCTTCCAGGCTGGCCCGCCTGTCCCCTTGATCCTGACGACCTCACGCTGATCGTAGAGCGGGTCACCTGGCTCGCAGAAGCGGTAGCTGACGAAGTAGTTGATCTCCCTCGTCCAGTCTGAGTGCCACCAGGGGTCTTCGTTGGCCACCTGCTCGGCGCGCTCCGGGATGGGGGTGAGGTGCTCCTCGGGGACGTCGGGGATGGTCATCCGGCCGACACCAGCGCGCGGTAGCGCTCGGCCCAACCCAGCTCGCGTTCGAGGCCGAGGTACTCACCCATCTCCTGGTAGTCCTCCACGTTGTTGCGGACGTAGAGAGCAGCGTGGAGGCGTTGACGAGCTATCCGGCGCCTCTCTCGCTGGCGTTCTGCCTCGGTCATGAAGGCCGAGACGGCGGGTGCTTGCAGTGTGAGGTCGTGGTCCATTAGTCGGTGGTCTCCGGCATCTCGACGAGGCAGTGCTGGTGGGTATTGGGTTTGTTGGGATCTGGGTGCTTACGTGTCTCGATCTTCCATCCGTACTCTTCGCGTAGCTCGCGCAGGCGTCGTGTCCCGGCGAACCCGCCGACTTCCTCGTTGGCGAAGCGCACGGCGTCGATCCACACGCCGATGTTGTTCAACAGCAGCGCCGCAACCTGCCCGAGCCGCGTCTTGTACCGCGTGCGGGAGTAGGTCTTGATGGCCTCGTGCGAGACCCCAGGATCGTCGCTACGGGCCAGCCTGACCTCCGGGGGCACTCGTGAGGCCATCTCCTTCAACCGCGTCCTGTGCGCTCCTGGGCCGGGCGGCGGGGGCGTGTAGCTCTCATTGGGCCAGTCGAGGAAGTCCTGACGCTGGTATGGCTTCTGATCGGCCGCCAGACCCACCGAGACGACGGTGGTGTACGAGCCGGTGTGCTGAGGGTGGTTGCCCGGACGCCGCTCGCAGATCATCCCCTCCCTCTCGGGGTGCGGGGCGCCGCAGAAGCTCACCCCATCTCACCCTCTTGGTCGGGCAGCAGGTCGAGCACCTTCTCCGCCAGCTTCTGGTAGGCCTTCCAGGCCTGCTCCATCGGCTCCCAGGCGTCGCGTAGCTCCTTGTCGTCGGCGGGTAAGTCTTCGAGGTTGATGCCGTAGTCCAGGGCTTCCTCCAGGCCGCCCTCCCACAGGATCTTGCCCGTCAGCTCTTCGCGGTTGTCGAAGGTCATTCGCACTCCTCGTGTACGTAGCGGCCAGCGTGGTCATCGCTGCGCACGATCAGATCACCTTCGCGGATCCACTCCTTGCACTCGGGGCAGAAACTGTCGAAGGTGGCCTCGATCGCGTGGGTGGACTCCTCTGGTTCGCTGCGGCCGAATCCCGTCATACCGCAGCACCGCCCGTGCTGGGCTTGATGAAGGTGAAGTCGGGCGCGGCGGCGCGCTTGCAGATGTGACATTGCCACGTCAGGTCGTCAAGCACTGATGCTCCCTCCTCCTCGGGCAGCGAAGACGCGCTTGCACTCCTCGCAGATCGGCAGCTTGTTCGGGTCCTTGGTCGGGATCCACTCGTAACCGCACAGTGCTTGGACTACGGCGCCGAGGATGTAAGCCTCGGCCAGGCTGAACTTCTTCTGGTCGATGATGTGCGCGACGTCGCCCGGGTCGGTGGGCGTCCATTCGCCGCGATGCTCCTGGGTGAACAGCTCGACGTCGTCCTGGGTGAGAGTGTCCGTGTCAGTCATCCGTCTTCTCTTCGGTCTGGGTCCAACCGATCGCCACCAGGAAGCCACCGTCGGACATGCTGGCGATGGAGACGAGCTGGCCTTCCTGCTCGTTGATCACGTCGAGCAGGGCCAGCAGCGCGGTCTCGTTGGAGACGGTCTGGGTCTCGTACTCCACGCGCACGATCAGCAGCGAGTGCGGAGCGGTGGCCTCGCCCGAGCCGATGAACGTCGGGGTGTTCCGCAGCTGCTCGATGCTCGCGAGGATGGACTCGATGCTGGTGGGCTCGCTGCCGCTGAGCCTGAGCTGCTCGGCGATACGGTCGAGGTCGGTGGCATGCTCGCTGATGATCGTGTTGGCCGCGTCCAGGTGGCTGCGTACGGTCTCCAGCTGCTCGCGCAGGCTGCTGATCGTGTCGACCGAGTCGCCGCTGGGCTGATCGTGTCCGTCCAGCGCGCTCTCCAGGGCCTCCTTGACGACGATCTTCGGGTCGAGGTCGCCCTTCTCGCGCGCCTCGGCCACTCGGGTAGCCAGCTCGTCGTTGAGGTAGACGGTCAGGTTGTTGCTGGGCATTGGAGTGCCTTTCAGTCGGAATCAGGGTCTGGATGCAACAGGTCGGGCGGCAGGAATGCAAGGTCATCATCCAGCTCTGCGCGGCACAGCGAGCTGATCTCGTCGATGTAGTAGCTCGGGTCGCCGTCGGTTGCGATGACGTTGCGGGCGTCGCGAGCCAGCTCCAGCACACGCTGAGCGAACGGTTTCGGGAACGGGTTGCGATCGGGGTGGGCTTCCTCCCAGTCGCGGTTGAGCGCGATGCGGTCCTGCCAGGCCGAGTGCTGCAGGTTTTCGATCAGGGCCTGCTGGCTGGTGAGCAGCACCTTGCGCCCGGACATGATGAGCTGGGCCAGCTCCTCGTCCACGGCCAACCCGGCGGCCCTGAGCTTGTCTCTGAGCCACCGGGTCGTGCCCTTGTGGAACCTCGTCTTGACGACCATCAGAAGGGCCCGTCAGCGACTTGCAGGCAGGTCAGGTCCTTGGCCCGCCACATCGCCACCACCGAGTTCCGATCGTCGATGACGTAACGCACGTCGTACCAGTCGCGGAAGTACTGCTCGAAGATCTCGTCCTTGACCTCGTAATCGGGTCGGCCGTCCCCGGCGCGACGCATGTGCAGCCTCTCCGGCCCGGTGAAGGTGATCACGTAATCGCTCAGCCAGTGCCTGGTCAGCTCACGGCAGGTGTCTTCGCGGCCGGACACGAACAGGATGCAGTAGCTCTGCTGGCGGAACATGCGCACCAAGTTGATCACGGGGCGATTCGGCGCGTCCTCGAACACCCGCTGGAACTCGTAGGGCCCTCGATCACCACGCAAGGCGACGGTGCCGTCGATGTCGACGATCACCGCGCGCGGCCTACCCGGGGTGCCCGAGTAAGGCTTGACCTGCATGATGGCCTCTCTGAATTGAGTCGTAGTAAATGATCCGGCATGAGGAGGCACTTGTCTATCAGACTCACACCACAATAACCAGACCGTATGAAGTGTTGATCACCGAGGTGCGAAGTCGAGGACGACGTAGTTCAGCGTCGGGGGCTCGACGTGCCATTCGCACATGCGCACGCGGTAGCGAGTATGGCCGTCGTCGCGTGGCAGGAGGAAGTAGTCGCCGGGGGAGACCGGATCATACGTGGAGCAGGATCCAACGAGCACCGAGCCACAGTGCTGGGTTCGGTAGTCGAGATGGCGGCCCGCGTCCTCGTGTGTGAAGTCGTGGGTGTGCGGCTCGTGGGCTCGGCCTAGGAGCCGCACCAGTCAGACCTGTCGTTCCGCCACGGCGATGCTGGCAGTGAAACGATCATTGAAGGCTTCCTGCAAAACGATGCCGTCCGGGCGCTGCACTACCCAGTGTCCGTCCAGCAGCTCGCGGAGCAGATAGGTGCCCTCGGGCATGTCGATGCTTCGGACGGCTCCACTCGGCTCTGTCGGGCTCGTGGTTGGTGCCATCAGCGATCTCCAGAATCAGGGGACGTTGCACAGTTGTACCGCCTGAAGTGGTTCGCTGGCTAGCGAGGGCGCGCGCGAGGACCTTGGCGTGTGTCGGGATACGGTCAGAATCAAGTGGTCCTGAATACTCCTTGATCCTGCGCAACTCCGCTACGTGTTCTTTCACTTCAGGCGAATCCGGCAGCAAACTTTGCCGATACCGTTCCACCCGAATCATGACACGCCACGTGATGACCAGAATGAGTGCGACCTCAATGAACAGTCCCGTCAAGTGGCCCATTTAAGCTGACTCCACTGGATTGATCTTCAGCTCACCCACGATGGCGTCGAACATCGGCTCGTTGGGCGTGGTCGACAGTGTGGTGTCCAACGCCTTCAGCCCGTTCTTGCCGAGCACCGGCAGTCCGACATCGATCGAGGACGGAGTGAACGTGGGCAGGTTCGCCCGAACGATCTTGATTGATCTGGTGGCCATAGCTCTCCCCTTCAGCGCGGCTTAACCGCGCACCCATGCGTACGGCCAGATGATGCCGAACGCCAACGCCGTGATGTACAACGGCGCGTAGATCAATGCGATACGCCCACGTCGGGTGAGTCGCATCAGCTGAACTGAATCTCGCCGGTCGAAGAGAGCTTGACCGTGGCGTACCACTTACGGTTGTCGTAGGGATCAGGACCGACCACGCTGAGCGAGACACCCTGCTGCAGCTCATTGCCTCGGTAGCCTCTCGGCTGGCCTTCGGTGGCGACCCAAGACGTACCGTCGAAGAAGACTTCCTCGGGCGAGCTAGCCAGCAACTCGCGCAAGGCCTTCTTGGTGGCCGGGCGCCCGTCAGGACCGTTCGCCCCGCAGTTGTAGTAGGACATCAGCGCTCCGCTGGAGTGAGGCCCGGCACGTGGACCTGGCCGAGGTGGCGAGTGGTGGTGATCTTGCCGCACTGAGTGCAGCGCTGGGTGATCGTGGTGAAGCCGAAGATCAGCAGCTCCAGTGTGTACTCGTCGATGTTGCGCGTTCGCGCCAGCGGACCACGCGGGTTGTAAACAGTCGCGATGGTCTTCCACTCCGAGTGCGGACAGAACTTCTCGATGATCTCGTCCACCCGCTTGTCGACGGCGTGGTTGATCATTCTCCGGATCACTTCGCCACCTCCTGCAGGGAGTTCTCCAGCCGCAGGCCGATGAGGTCGCCGGTGTAGGCATCGGCGATGTAGCAGTGGCCCATCGTGCCGTTGCGCGGGGCCCCGTAGCCAGGCTGAGTCTTGACCACCGGGGTGCCCGGCGTGGGACCCTTGCGGTCCCACAGATCCATGCCGACGGGCTGGTAGATGTAGGTCTTGGCCATCACATATTCACCTTCCGCGCCTGGTACTCGGACAGAGTCTGGATCATGCCGTCGATGCCACCGGCGAGCACGCGGTCGATTCCGTCGACGCAGATGCCCTCGTAGTAACGGCTGGGAGACAGGTCGGTGTTGCCGTAGGCGCGCTCGACAGCGGCGGCCACGAGAGGACGAAGCCGCTCGCGCTCGGCGTCCGAAAGCTCGCGGGTGGTGAAGACGTAGTCCGCACCGAAGTGAACGGCCTCGCCATCCAGCTCGCCAGTGACGTAGCTCTTCAGATCGATCATGCCGTCGAAGGTGGCACCGGCGAAGGGCTGGGTGATCGGACGGACGTCCTGCTGGGCCGGACCATCGGTCCAGCTGATGTTGATCGAGGCGCCACCGGCGTACTGGCTTGAGCGCACCGAGAACTTCACGCCTGGGAAGTTCTCCTTGAGCGCGGCGCGGATCAGCTTGGCGGTGTCGACGACGCTGATGTAGCGGCGGGTCATGTGAAGCTCCATTCGGTGGGGACCGATTCAGTAGGTGTAGCCTATCCAGTTCTGCAGGAGTATCAAGCTCAGAACGAACCGCGCCGCAAGATCTCCGCGCGCTTGGCGTCCAGCTCCTCCTGCACCTGCCGATCGCTGTAGTGGCCGCCGTTGCTTGCACGCCACTGACACCACCGGTTCGGGTGATTGCGGATCCAGGTCACGCTCGCGCCCGCGACCACAGAACCGTCTGGCAGCTCAGAGGTCAATGGCTCGACCTTCTCCTGCACAGGAGGCACGTGCTCAGGGCCAGGCTGCTGACCGGCAGGTAGCGCGACGAACACGGCGTCAGCCATCTTGTACTTCACGGCCAGCGCGTTCTTGCGCGCAACATCGGCCTCGGCCTCGTCCTGCGGAAAGTCCTGGCCGACCTCCAACCACGCGGTGTGATCGGGAGTCAGCGACCAGACGCTCCAGCGCTTGCGTTCGCTCATGACAGGGTGACCTTCTCTCGCTTGGCCTTGGCCGCGACCTTGGTCTCGACCTGGGCGGTGATGTCCTCGACGGTGGTGTCGAGCTTGGCGGCCAGGGCCGCGATGATGCGGTTGTTGATCTCGATCTTGTTGTCGTAGTTGAACGCCCGGTGGTAGAAGACGTTGTCGACCAGCTCGCGCCAGGCGCTGACCACGGTGGCGATCGTGCCGTACTCACCGCGCAGGCGACTGCCGTCAGGGTTGGTGATCGACTTGGCGGCCTTGCCAGCGTCACGCGTGGCCTTGGCGGCAGCGCGCTCCTCGGCAGCCTGACGAGCGGCAGCCTGGGCCGGGCCCTCCAGCTTGCTGGGGCGCTTCAGGACGTCCACCGGCGCCGAGGGGTAGCAGATGGTGCAGGCGCGCTCGCCAGCCAGCTCGACGATCTCGTTCTCGTCCCGCCCGGACAGCTCGGTCAGCCAGTGGAACTGCGTGGCGGAGAAGCCCCGGTTCCAGCTGGAGCAGCGGGTGTCGTTGTGCACGTGACCGTTGGCGTTGTCGACCAGGTAGGCGCGCGTCCAGCCACCCCGGCGGGTGTACTCGGCTTCGAGGATGCGGTTGGCCTCGCCCAGCGCGGTGATGCTGTCCAGCTGGGTGCGGTAGGTCTGCAGCTGCTCGGTGGTCTCGACGTGGAAGCGGTCGTTGACCTGACGGGCGACGATCTCGGCGGCCTTGTCGAGCACCTCGGCGGCGCTGAACTGCCAGCGGCCCTGACGCTCGCCCCGGCCCCAGCCGTAGACCTTCTTGTCGCCGACCAGGTTGTGCAGGCTGAGCAGGTGGCGCTCGGACTGCGCCTCGGCCGCCCATGCCTCTTGCAGGTTGGCGAAGATCTGGCCGTCGATCGCGGCGGGGGTCTGGGTGGTGAGTGGCTCCGTCATGAGATAAACATATCGCGATCCGCCGAGATATCAAGTACCGATATGCAGTGCTACCAAGACGACTTGATATTACTCGGAGGTTAGCTAGGTTAGGCCACACCAACCTCACGAAGGAGCCATCGATGCCCACCACCGCCAAGCAGCTGGACGCCGCACTAGCCAAGACCCATCGCGCGGAGTATCTGCCCGCCGACCCACCGAACGCGCCCGCCGAAGGCGTCAACATCTGGCACGAGCGCACCGATCGCTACCCCTGGACCACTGTCTGGGCGCCGATCCCCGGAGTTGAGACCTCGGCCGATTGGCTGTGGGGCCCGAACTTCGAGTACAGCTCGCCCGGCAGCATCGGCCTTGACGAGCTGGCCGCCAGAGTGTTGAGCACCATGGGGTACAGCACCCGGGACGATGCGTGAGCGCGCCGCGCTGGTGCCCGATCTGTCTGCAGCCCGTCTACTACGCCACGACTCGCAACGGCAGCTGGTGGGTGCACACCGCCAGCGGGCGCTTCATCAGCACCATCCCCAACCAGCACGACGTGAACTCCTCGGCGCCCCATGCCCTGCTGACGGAGGCTCCGGTTGTTTCACGTGAAACCACGTGACGGCTCGCCAGCGGAGGTACCTACGTAGGAGGCTCGCCCGACGTACCTGCCCTTGGTGCGGGCACGTCGGGATCGAGCTGCACGAGGAAGATGAACTGCGGGTGGCCTGCCCTGCCGCTGCCTGCGCCTGGGTCGGCTTGATCGACGCTCAAGGTCAACTGCGGGCTTGATACTTCTGCATATCGCGATATGTTTATCGGAGTTGCAGTCCCCACCTGAGGAGCCCGCCATGGCCACCGCCATCACGACCACCGTCGACGACCTGGTCAGCACCATCCGCCACCACGCCAGCGAGCTGCGCAAGTTCCGGCGCCAGTACCAGCAGGGCACGCACGGACGCACCCAGGCCACCTCACGAGCGATCGAGCGCCACCAGAACGAACTGGGCCGCGCCGAGCATCTGCTGATCGGCGAGATCAGCGGCATCGGCCGCAAGCTGGTCGGCTTGCTGGCCGAGGAGAGCGAGCTGCACTGGCGCCTGTGGGACAACGTCTCCGAGCGGCCGGAGCTGGATGCGCGCCTGAGCAACACCACCCGCCAGATCCGCTACTTCGTGCGCAGCCACGGTCACTTCGAGCTGCAGCTCCCGTAGGCACTTGATACTTCTGCATATCCCGATATGTTTATGGAGTAGCAAGTCCCCACCGAAGGAGCCATCCAAATGACCGTCCCGACCTACACCGAGGCCCAGCAGAAGGCGTTCGCCGCCCACACCTGGATGACCCCGAAGCAGGCTCAGTGGATCTTCGACCTAATCAACACCCGGGTCGGAACCGGCTCGCCGGAGTTCCCCGAGTGGCGCCAGCGCTACCTCACGATCTGCGACCGCCCCTCGTTCGAGGTGGTCAAGGACGAGCTGCGGGTCCGCCCCGTGCTCGCGGGCGTTCTGCCTCCGGCCGCCGACGAGGAGGGTCTCTACCGCGACCCGGCTTCCGGCAAGCTCTACCGGGTCCTGATCCCGAAGGGCCGCAGCTGGGAGCGGATCATCTCGGTGTACTCCGAGATCTCGCAGGCCCGGCGCCTGCTGGCCTCCGGCGAGACCGTTCGCAAGGGCACCTGGACGCGCTGGAACGCCTTCAAGTCGCGTCAGGCCCTGCGCCCGAGCCCGCTCAAGTGGTACCTCAAGGCCGAGTGGCTGATGAGCGACAGCGAGAAAGTCGACTACCTCACCGGCATCTGCAACTTCTGCTACCGAGGCCTGATCGATGCTCGCTCGGTCAAGCACAACTACGGCCCGGAGTGCGCGAAGAAGCACGGCCTGCCCTGGGGTAACTGATGAACCCCTGGGGACTCGGCGGCATGATCGTCGTCTTCGCGCTCACGCTCGGGCTGTTCGCTCGCCACCACTGGGAGGCCGAGCACCCGAAGGTCACGAGCTGCTACCAACAGCTCGCGGTCACCCCGGACTCCAGCGGCAACTACCCGCTGGTCGCGCAGTGCTACACCGAGAGGCGGTGAGGCCCATCGACTGCATCACCGACGACATGCAACAGCCCCGCCCGTGGATGGCTCCGCCGGGTGGGGCTGTTGCGCAGGTGCGGTCAAGCTCCCGGCGTCGACGCTAGCAGATTCAGATGCTGGGTGATCTCCAGGCGACTCATCCCCAGCTCGCTCAGGATGCGCCACAAGCCCATCTCGGTGCCATGAGGCAGCACAGCGGTGAAGCCCTCCTTGATGGCAGCCAGGGCCTCCTCGGGACTGCCGACCTGCCGGGCGTGATTGAGTCCACGCGGCATCGGTCCGATGAACAGCTGCGGGGTGATCCACTGCGCTGGTGGGGCCGTGCTCGCTGTCTTGCTCTTGTCGGATGACAGCCAATCAGAGGGCAGCAGGTGCTTGGGATGGATGCGGCCGTTGTCCTCCTCGGGCAGCTCGAAGTCGTGCTTGCGCTCGCCCTCGAACGGCTTGCCCTGGCTCGGCCGGTGTCGGTCCAGACGCACAGTGACCGGCACGTGGGTGTGACCCTCCAGCTCGGCCGCGCGCAGCCGGTGATTACCCTCGCCCATCCAGGTCGTGTTCGAGCCCGGGTGGTAGTGCAGCTGAATCGGATGCTCCCAGCCCTCACCGTCACGGAAGCCTTCACGCAGCGAGTTGACGATGCGCTCGCTCGACCCGCCCTTGCCGCCGAGCCAGTGCTCAGGCTTGTCCGGCTCGCGGTCGCGATACTGGGCGATCTTGTCGGTCTTGACCCAGCCGACCCCGGGCCAATCCTCGCCCTGGTGGTGCTTGGCGGTCTGAGAGTGGTAGCGGTAGTCCTCTTCGCCGTTCTGCCGGAACTGGGCCTTGGTCTTCTCATCCCACTCAGGCTGCTCGGCCTTGCGGTTCCACGCGTCGCGCACATAGTCGGCATAGGCCGCGATCGGCCGGATGGCGTTGATGTTGCTCGGGTCGTAGCTGCCGTCCGGCGTGCAGTCGGCCGCGTCGCTCTTGCCCTTCGCGAGGTGCTTGTCGCAGACCGGGATGTAGGCCATCCCCTCGGAGTGAATCACGCGCTGGGTGGCCTGCTGGCTGCAGTACTTGCATTTCTGAGTCTTGGGCAGCGCGGCGTGATACTGGATCTTGCCCTTCGGCTCGACAGTCGCATGATGATCGAGCGGGTGCCAGTCCCAGCCGGGCCCAGTGCGCTCAGGGTGGGCAGGGACGATCGGACCCGGATTCGGATGGCCGTTGTGCACGTAGGCGCCCTCCAGGCGCACCTTGACACCAGGCGGGGTGCGCACCTCGGCCTCGTGGTCCATCGAGTAGCCATGCTGACCAGACCACATCGGGTGACCGCGCGGGATGGACTGCTCTTCGGGGTGATCGAGCACGCCCTGGCCACGGCGGAGCGGGATCTCGCGGCGGGCGGCCTGCATCTGGAGGTGCGCCTCACCCGGGAGGAGCACCGCATCTGGGCGGACGCCTCGCGGCTGACGCAGGTCTTCTGGAACCTGCTGTCCAATGCCGTCAAGTTCACTCCGCAGGGGGGCACCATCACCGTCGAGTCCGTGCTCACCGGGAGCCTCGCCGGTCCCCGGGAGCTGGCCATCGCCGTGCGCGACACCGGCATCGGCATCGAGCCCGAGATGCTGCCGCGCATCTTCGACGCCTTCGAGCAGACCGGCCGGCGCAT
>Ga0137412_10000059_pt1 | contig 58520 bp, 56 predicted proteins | sample CZODoug2_1_16fun_FD_122160 | JGI IMG/M metagenome (GOLD analysis project Ga0137412, IMG submission 122160) | Vadose zone soil fungal communities from Angelo Coast Range Reserve, California, USA - CZODoug2_1_16fungal (Hybrid Assembly) | ecosystem: Environmental > Terrestrial > Soil > Vadose zone...
ACTACGCGGCCTTCCCGCGCCTGTCGGCGTTCGCCGAGGTGGTCTGGACCGATCGGAGCAAGCGGGATCTGGCCGACTTCACCCGCCGGCTCGCCGAGCACCATCTGCCCAGGCTGGACGCACTCGGCGTGGAGTACCGGCCGCTGGCGGGCCCGCACCCCTGGCAGACCCGGCCCGGCGTCCCCGGCCGCCCGCGTTAGTCGACGCGGGTGAAAAGCCCGCGACCACACCACCCGTTTCGCTTACCAGTCGCTACCGTGCCATCACGGACGGTGGGGGCGGTGCGCATGGCGGGACGTTTCGGGGCGGCCTTCGCGGTCGCCGAGTTCAGGGCGGTGTGGGCGGCGGGCGGGCTGTCCATGGTCGGCGACCAGCTGGCCCGGGTGGCGCTGGTGGTTCTGGTCTACGGCAACACCGGATCGGCGGCGCTGACCGGTTTGACGTTCGCGCTGACCCTGGTGCCGTCCTTCGTTGGCGGCGTTTTCCTGTCCGGCCTGGCCGACAGGCTGCCCCGGCGCCGGGTGATGCTGACCGCGGATCTGTTGCGGGCGGCCATGATCGTGCCGGTCGCGGTGCCGGGCATGCCGTTTCCGGTGCTGTGCGTGCTGGTGGCCGGGGTGTCGCTGCTCAACGCCCCGTTCCGGGCGGCCGAGCAGGCGCTGTACGCGGATGTGCTGCCGCAGGAGGACTTTCTCGCCGGCATGGCGATCCGCAACATCACCAACCAGTCGGCCCAGGTGCTCGGCTTCGCCGGCGGTGGCCTGTTGCTGGCGCTGATCGGTCCGTACTGGGCACTGTCGCTGGATGCCCTGTCCTTCCTGGTTTCGGCGGTTCTGCTGCGGGCCGGCGTGCAGGCCCGGCGCGCCGCGCTGAATCCGGCCGCCCGTTCCGCCCCCGGCGGATTTTCCTTGCTGCGAAACGATTCTGGCTTGCGGTCGCTGCTGCTGATCGGCTGGCTGACCGGCGTGTTCATTGTCTACGAAGGACTGGCCGGCCCCTACAACGCCCAGTTGGGCGGCACCACCGCCACCCTCGGCCTGCTGCTGGCCGCCGACCCGGTGGGCAGCGTGATCGGTGCGTTCGTGTTCGGCCGATTCGTGCCAGGCGGCGCCCAGACCCGTGGCCTGGCGCTGATGTGCGTGGCCTCGGGGGCGCCGCTGCTGGTCTGCCTGCTCCAACCCGGACTGATCGTTTCCGCGCTGGTATTCGTGATCGCCGGTGCATTCGGCACCGCCACCTACATGCAGACAACGGCATCTATTGTGCGCGGAGTGCCGGATTCCCGACGGGCCCAGGTGTTGGGGCTGGCGTATGCGGGAATGATGGCCGCGCAGGGGTTGAGCCCATTCGTGGGAGGTCTGGTCGCGGACCGTGTCGGCGCGGCGAATGCGGTCGGCTGGTTCGGCGTGGCCGGGCTGCTGATCGCGGCGCCGGTGGCGGTGGCCTGGCGTCGCGCCACCACCAGTCGGCCGGATATCTGGCTGCCCGCCCCGGAATCCGGAGCGGACACCCGGCGGAACTGACCGGTTACGGGACTAGTCCCGAGTCTTTCGCGTTGCCTTCATGGCGTTCCCTCCTGTGATCACGGTTGTGAACTCACCCGGATGAACCTAGCGAATCTGCCATGCCCGACTGAACACTGGAGACGGCGGCGGAAAAGGGGGCGACGTGTCGAGTATGAGCCAGTCAACATCCTCCCCGAAAGGGGTCGATCGTTACGGGCTCATCGACCGCATGGCCGGATTCGCGCTGTGGGCGCTGCCGGGGCGATGGATCGTTTACGCCGTTCTGGTGGAAGCGGTCGCGCTCGTTCTCGCGCTGGCCTCCTTCACCCATGGCGCACTCACCGATGTGGCCCTGCTCCGTTTCGGCCTGCTGCTGGCGCTGGGCATGGTGCAGGCCGAGCTGTCCCGGCGGATCGAGCGCGACCGCCGCCGGATGAGCGGCTCCACGCACATCAACATGACGTCGATCTGGCTGATCCCCGCGGTGCTGATGCTGCCGCCGCAACTGGTCGCGGTGCTCGCCGTCGCGCTGTACACGCACATGTGGCTGCGGATCTGGCAGAACCTGCGCAACGTCTCCCTGCACCGCACGGTGTTCGGGGCCAGCGCGGCGATCCTGGCCTGCCTGGCCGCGAACACCGTCTCGGGCCTGCCGCTGGCGGACCGGCTGCCGGAGTGGAGCTGGGGCGTCACCATGGCCTGCCTGCTCGGCGGGCTGACCTTCGAGCTGGTGGACGCCCTGTTGCTGGCCGTGTCCATCAACCTGCGCAGTCGGGGCAACGCCACCCTGACGGAGCTGTTCGGCACCTGGGACGACAACGCGCTGGAGTTGACCACGCTCTGTCTCGGCGGTCTGACCGCGCTCACCCTGGTGTACCAGCCGGTGTTCACGGTGCTGCTGTTCTGCCCGATCGTCGTGCTGCACCGCAGCGTGCTGGTCAAGGAGCTGGAGGCGGCGGCCACCATCGACGTGAAGACAGGGCTGCTCAACGCCGTCACCTGGCACCATGTGGCCACCCAGGAGCTGGCCCGGACCAAACAGGACCGCCGGGCCACGGTCGGCGTGCTGATGGTGGATCTCGACCACTTCAAGCGGGTCAACGACACCTACGGCCACCTGGCCGGCGACGCCGTGCTGAAGTCGGTGGCCACGGCGGTGAAGGGCCAGGTGCGCGCCGACGACGCGGTCGGTCGGTTCGGCGGCGAGGAGTTCGTGGTGCTGCTGCCCGGAGTGGACGACGCGGGCGCCCTTGTTGTCGCCGAACGGATTCGCAAGACGGTCGGCGCGCTGTACGTGATGTCGCCTCAGGACGGTGTGCCGATCGCCGGGCTCACCTGTTCGATCGGCGTCGCCGTGCACCGCAGCAGCGGCACGACGATGGAGCGGTTGCTGCTGGCCGCCGACACGGCCGTGTACCGGGCCAAGCGCACCGGCCGCAACCGGGTTGTGTCCACTATGGACAAGCGGGACGCGGCCTAGCGCCCCCTGCCAGAGCCACGCGGGACCTCCCCCTCGAAGGCCCCGCGTGGCTCACCCGTTTCCCCCGCTTTGCGCTCACTCACTCTCGGCTTCTGGGACCAGGAGCCAGCAGGCCGCGTAGAGGACCACGCCGGCGCCGGCGAAGAACACCGTGCCGACCACCATGCCGACCCGCAGCAGGGCGGCGTCCACGCCCAGCATCTCGGCCGCCCCGCCGCACACGCCGGCGAGCATTCGGTTCTCCCGGCTGCGGCGGAAGGTGCGCATCTTGTCGCCGGCCTCGTTCAGGATGTTGTTCGTCATGACCCAAAGACTGCCGTCCCCGCGGCTCCGTGCCATCGGGGTTCCTCCCTGGTTCGACCCGGAGATGGGCCTACCCTGCAAGCCATGGACACCCCGGGTGAGCTGGCCGCGGCCCTGGACCGGGTCGGCTATCTGGCCGACGAGGGGCTGGCCACGGCCGCGTTCCTGGCGCTGCGGATGCGCCGGCCGCTGTTCTGCGAGGGCGAGCCCGGCACCGGCAAGACCGCGCTGGCCAAGGCCCTGGCCGAGGTGCTGGGCACGTCCCTGATCCGGTTGCAGTGCCACGAGGGCATCGACGCCGCCCGCGCGCTGTACGACTGGGACTTCCCGCGCCAGCTGCTGCACCTGCGGGCCATGGAGGCCCAGGGCCGCACCGACGACGCCGAGGCCGAGCTCTACACCCGGCGCTTCCTGCTGGCCCGGCCGTTGCTGCGGGCCCTGGAGGAGCCGGGCTGCGTGCTGCTGGTGGACGAGATCGACCGCGCCGACGACGAGTTCGAGGCGTTCCTGCTCGAGGTGCTGGCCGATAACGCGGTGACGATCCCCGAGATCGGGACGATCAGGGCGTCCACCCCGCCCCTCGTCGTGCTGACGTCCAATCGAACTCGCGAGGTGCACGACGCGCTGAAGCGGCGCTGCCTCTACCACTGGGTGGCCCATCCGACCTATGAGCGCGAGGTGGCCATCCTGCGACGCCGGCAGCCGGAGGTCGCCGAGCGCCTGACCCGTGACGTCGCCCGCGTGACCGCCGGCCTGCGGGAGGCGGACCTGCTCAAGCCGCCCGGGGTGGCGGAGTCGCTCGACTGGGCCCGGGCGCTGCACCTGCTCGGTGCCCGCTCGCTCGACATCGAGAATGCCGCCGCCACGCTGGGCGCCGTGCTGAAGTACCACGAGGACGCGGTGCGGGTGCGCGGGACGGTGCTGGCCGAGCTGATCGGCGCGTAGATGCCGGCTCTGGACATCGTCATGGGGTTCGCCCGCACGCTGCGCCACGCCGGGGTGCCGGCGACCCCCGACCGCGTGCAGGCGATGGTCGTGGCCCTGGGGCATCTCGACGTCGCCAGCCCGGCCGACACGTACTGGGCCGGCCGGCTCACCCTGTGTGGTGACCCGGCCGACCTCGACCGGTATGACGCCGCGTTCGCCGCGTACTTCGGTGGGGCCGGCGCTCCGGCTCCGCGGCCGCGTCCGGCCGCCGTGCGGTTGCGGGCCGTTCCCTTGGACGATCGGGACGGGGGCGGGGCCGATCCGGGCGACGGTTCGACCCGGACGACGCTGGCCAGCCGGCAGGAGGTGTTGCGGCACCGGGACGTGTCCACGCTGAGCGCCGCCGAGCGCGACGAGGTGCGCCGACTGCTCGCGTTACTGGCCCCGCAGGTCGGTCAGCGCCGTACTCGGCGGTATGGTCCGGCGTCCCGAGGCGCCGTCGACCTGGGACGAACGGTGCGGCGGATGCTGCACCAGGGCGGCGAGCCGAGCCGGTTGGCCCGCAAGGCCCGGCGCCACAAGCCTCGGCGGCTGGTGCTGCTCGCCGACGTCAGCGGGTCGATGGAGCCCTACGCCGACGCGTTGCTGCGATTCGCGCATGCCGCGGTGCGGGTGGCCCCGTTCAACGTCGAGGTGTTCACGCTCGGCACTCGGCTCACCCGCGTCACCCGCGAGCTGCGCCAGCGCGATCCCGACGCGGCGCTGCAGGCGGCCGGTGCGGCCATCCCGGACTGGAGCGGCGGCACCCGGCTCGGCGATGCGCTCAAGGCGTTCCTGGACCAGTGGGGCCAGCGCGGCGCGGCCCGAGGAGCGGTCGCCGTCCTGTGCTCGGACGGCTGGGAACGCGGCGACCCGGCCCTGCTCGGCGAACAGGTCGCCCGCCTGGCCCGGCTCGCGCACACGGTGATCTGGGTGAACCCGCACCGCGGGAAACCGGGATACGAGCCGGTGACCGGCGGCATGGTGGCCGCCCTACCGCACGTCGATCAGCTCGTGGCCGGCCACAACCTCGCGGCGCTGGAGCAGCTCGTGCGGGTCATCGGCCAGTCATAGCGAACGGCCAGGTGACCTGAGCAGCGTCACGGCCTGCGCAGCGATTTCACCGATCGCGGCATTGACGGCACGTTCGTCGGCTCTCGTGCGGGGGTCGCTTCGGGTGAACACGGCGACCGCGTACTCCTGACCGTCCGGGTATCTCACGACGCCGGCCTCGTTGCGCAGGATGCCCATCAGGCCACCACTCTTAGCGGCGACCGCGACGTCCGGTCCGAACCCCGCGGCGATCCGGTGTCTGGTCAGTTGCTGACCCATGGTGCGGCGCAGCTGCCCGCACGCCTCCGGCGCTGCCGCCTGGTCCGTCCAGATCAGTTGCAGCAGGCGGACCGTTTCCCGAGCGGTGGTACGAGCGCCCCGGGTCGGGTCGAGCGCCGAGGTGGTGGCCAGCCGCTGACGGATCACGTCGGACGACATCTCGCCGCTCTCGTCCGGGGTGAAGGCGGCCAGCGCCGAGTAGTCGGCGACGCCCAGCTCGCGGGCCATGTCGTCGAGCATCGTCATCAGGTCCGACGCGATGTGGGTTCGGTCGAGTCCGAGGGCGTCGGTGAGGTCGTTGATCACCGGTAAGCCGATCAGATCGATCAGCGCGTCGGTGGCAACGTTGTCGCTGATCGTCATCATCAGCGGGACGAGATCGCGCACCGAGATCTCGACATCGTCGGCCATCAGGGACACCCCTACCGGGCCGGGCGTGCGGGAATCAGCGGCGAGCAGCACGCGACGGGTGCCGGCGAGTCGTCCAGTCGCGACTGCGTTCAGCGCCGCCAGGGCGACTTGGATCTTCATCACCGAACCGGGGGTGACCAGCTCGTCAGCGAGGTACTCGACCGCTGGCCCGCCGGCAAGCGGCGCTGCGCACACCGTCCCGGTACAGCCGACGCGGCCCAGCGTCTGCGAGATGTCCATGGTCGATTCTCCCGCTGGTAGACCGCGCCGGTTTGCACGGCGTGGGGCTCAGCTGGCGATGATGCGGTGCTCGACGCCCACCCGCTCGTAGGTCTTCGCGGCTCGCCGATCGAGGCTGACCAGCTCGCCGGCCGCGTCGCGTACCGCGAGCGCGATCAGGCCGTCGTAGACCGCTCCTCCGCGTACGCCGAGCCGAACGAGCTCAGCCACGGCGCGCGGGTAACGCTTGGGCGTGAGCCCGATCGGATCCCGTTCGAGCAGCGGCGAGAGATACTCGACGACGATGGCCGGGCTGGCGGGATAGGGGCCGCCGGGCGCGCTCAGGACGGCGAACGTCTCGGCGATTGTGTGGGCTACGAGCCGGCCGTCCCGGCGCACGTCGACGAGCGCGGCGATCGCCTGTCGCGAAAACGGATGCGTGGAGTCGAATCCCGCAACGAGTATCGACGTGTCGGGGGCGATCACCGGCGGGTGCGTTCGAGCAACTCCCGGACGCCGTCCGGGCCGAGCCCGGGCAGATCGGCGTCCGGCGCGGCCGTGAGCAGCCCGCCGTCGGTAGGCACGAGCTGCAGATGTCGTTCGGGCGGACGCAGCACGATCTCGCCGTCGTGTTCCTCCAGTTCGAGCGCATCGCCGGCCCGCAGCCCGAGCCGATCGCGTACCGCCTTCGGGATGACAATGCGTCCGGCACCGTCAATGGCAATGGACATGGTATCGAAGCTACCACTCCTGGCGGTCGCTCGTAGTGGCGCTTGAACGTCTCAAGATCGGGCAGTCTCTTGCCAACCTCGGTCGGCAGGGCTTGTGTGAGGTGTAACACATAACTTCATGCCCAGGAGGTCCCATGACTCAGGTCAGCGTGACGGTCGACGGCGTGGCATACCGGGACGAAGTCGAGCCCAGATTGCTGCTGGTCCACTACCTGCGGGAGCGGCTGGGCAAGGTCGGCACCGTTGTCGGGTGCGACACGAGCAACTGCGGAGCGTGCACCGTCCTGCTGGACGGCCGGAGCGTGAAGAGCTGCTCGGTGCTCGCGGTCCAGGTTGACGGGCGCGAGGTCACCACGATCGAAGGGCTCGAGGGCGCGGATGGCGCGCTGCATCCGATGCAGCAGGCCTTCCACGACGAGCACGCGCTGCAGTGCGGCTTCTGCACGCCCGGCATGATCATGGCCGCCTGCGACCTGTTGCGCGAGAACCCGCACCCGACCGAGGCCGAGGTGCGCGAGGGCATCGAGGGCAACCTGTGCCGCTGCACCGGCTACCAGAACATCGTCCGGGCAATCCAGTCGGCGGCAGGTGCGTCATGACGGCCACCGTTGAGCGTCCCGCTGAGATCGGGCAGGCCCGCAAGCGCAAGGAGGACGCGCACCTGATCACCGGCCGGACCACGTGGACCGACAACCTGACGCTGCCCGGCCTGCTGCACCTGGCGATCCTGCGCAGCCCGATGGCGCACGCCCGCATCACGAACGTCGACGTGTCCGGGGCGTTGACCCGGCCCGGCGTGATCGCGGCGTTCTCGGGGCAGGACTTCAAGGACGTCCAGGGCACCATCCCGTGCGCCTGGCCGGTGACCGAGGACATGGTCAACCCGGGCCATCCGAGCATCGCCGTCGACCAGGTCAACCACGTGGGCGAAGCGGTCGCGATCGTGGTCGGTCGCGACAAGGCATCCGCACAGGACGCGCTCGAAGCGATCGACGTCGACTACGAGCAGGTCCCGCCCGTCCTGGACATGGAGGCCGCGCTCGCGGACGGCGGGCAGCTCGTGCACCCGCATCTCACCTCGAACAAGTCGTTCACCTGGACGTTCGAGTCGGGCGCCGCGGGAACGGGTGCCGCCATCGACGACGCGCTGGGCGCCGCCGAGATCACGGTGCGGCGGCGGTTCCGCCAGCAGCGCCTCATCCCGGCGTTCATGGAGCCGCGCTCGACGGTGGTGCAACCCAACGGGGACGGCGTGACGATGTGGTCGTCGACGCAGGTGCCGCACATCCTGCGCACCATGCTCGCGCTGTCGCTGGGCATTCCCGAGCAGAAGGTGCGGGTGATCGCCCCGGACGTCGGCGGCGGCTTCGGCGGCAAGCTGCAGGTAACGCCGGAGGAGTTCCTGTGCACCCTGGTGGCGCGCCGGCTGGGCAAGCCGGTCAAGTACACCGAGTCGCGGTCGGAGTCGCTGATGAGCGCGCATCACGGGCGCGACCAGATCCAGGACATCACGCTCACCATGACCCGCGACGGCACGTTCACCGGTCTGGACGTCCACATCCTGGCCGACATGGGCGCCTACCTGCGTCTCGTGTCGCCCGGTGTCCCCATCCTCGGCGCGTTCATGTTCAACGCGATCTACAAGATCCCGGCGTACCGCTTCGTGTGCGACGGCGTGTTCACGACGAAGACGCCGACTGACGCGTACCGCGGTGCCGGCCGACCCGAGGCGACGTTCGCCATCGAGCGGATCGTCGACGAGGCCGCCGCCCAGCTCGGCCTGGATCCGCTCGAGCTGCGGCGCAAGAACTGGATCACCCACGAGGAGTTTCCGTACACCACGGTATGTGGCCTCGTCTACGACAGCGGCAACTACGAGGCCGCGACCGATCGCGCCCTTTCCCTGATCGGCTGGGACGAGCTGAAGAAGGAGCAGGCCGACCGACGTTCCCGGCACGACCCGGTCCAGCTGGGGCTAGGGATCTCGACGTATACGGAGATGTGCGGGCTGGCCCCATCGCGCCTCCTCGGCTCACTGCTGTACGCGGCCGGCGGCTGGGAGCATGCGTCGATCCGGGTGCTGGCCACCGGCAAGGTCGAGGTGGTCACGGGGTCGAGCGCGCACGGCCAGGGACACGAGACGGCGTGGAGCCAGATCGTGGCTGATCAGCTGGGCATCCCGTTCGAGGACGTCGAGGTGATCCACGGCGACACCCAGTCGTCGCCGAAGGGCATGGACACCTACGGATCCCGATCGCTCAGCGTCGGCGGCACCGCCGTGGTGCTCGCCGCCGGAAAGGTGATCGCCAAGGCGAAGCGGATCGCGGCGCACCTGCTCGAAGCCAGCGAGGACGACGTCGAGTTCGCCGACGGGACGTTCAGCGTTCGCGGGACGCCCGGCACCGGCAAGACGATCCAGGAGATCGCGTTCGCCGCGTTCGCGGCGCATGACCTGCCCGAGGGAATGGAGCCGTCGCTGGATGCGGACGCCACGTTCGACCCGGACACCTTCTCCTTCCCGCACGGCACGCACCTGTGCGCCGCCGAGGTCGACACCGAGACCGGGCGGGTGACGATCCGCAAGTACGTCTGCGTCGACGACGTCGGCGAGGTCATCAACCCGCTGATCGTCGAGGGCCAGGTGCACGGCGGGCTGGCACAGGGCATCGCCCAGGCGCTGTACGAGGAGGCTGTATACGACGACGACGGCAACCTGACGACCGGCACGCTCGTCGACTACCTCGTGCCGTCGGCGACGGACCTACCGTCGTTCACCACCGACCGCACGACCAGCCCGGCCACGACGAATCCCCTTGGCGTAAAGGGGGTTGGCGAGGCTGGCACCATCGCGTCGACCCCGGCGGTCGTCAACGCCGTGGTCGACGCCCTGCGACCGTTCGGCGTCACCGACGTCCCGATGCCCTGCACACCGGAACGGGTCTGGCGGGCGCTGCAGGAAGGGAGTGGGCGATGATCCCGGCGGAGTTCGACTACGTCCGACCGTCCACAGTGGACTCCGCCGTGGCGGCGCTGGCTTCGGCCGGCGAGGATGCCAAGGTGCTGGCCGGCGGGCAGTCGCTGCTGCCCGTGTTGCGGATGCGGATGTCCTACCCCTCGGTGCTGATCGACGTCGGCCGGATCGCCGATCTGCGTGGGGTGCGCGACAACGGGGACGCGATCGTGATCGGGGCGATGACGACGCACGACGAGCTGCTGCACGATCCGCTGGTGGGTCGGCATGCGCCGCTGCTCGCCCAGGCGGCGGCCACCGTCGGCGATCGGCAGGTGCGTCATCTCGGCACGTTCGGCGGATCGTTGTCGCACGCCGACCCGGCCGGCGACCTGCCGACCATCGCGCTGACCCTGGACGCCTCGCTGGAGGTTATCGGACCCTCTGGCTCGCGAACCGTTGCGGCGAAGGACTTCTTCGTCGACTACCTGACGACGGCCCTGTCACCGGACGAGCTGCTCACGTCGATCCGGATCCCGAAGCTGGGGGACGGCTGGGCGACCCACTACGAGAAGTTCAATCGGGTCGCGCAGGCGTGGGCGATCGTCGGGGTGGCGGCCGCGGTACGGCGTAGCAACGGGGCTATCGCCGAGGCGCGCGTCGGGCTCACCAACATGGGCCCGACGCCGCTGCGGGCGACGGCTGCAGAGCAGGCGCTGGCCGGGGTGTCCGCTTCGGTCGACGCGGTGCGGGCGGCCGCCGACCACGCGGCCGACGGCACGCACGCGCCGAGCGACCTGTCCGGTGCCGCCGACTACCGCAACCACCTGGCCACGGTGCTGGTCCGACGAGCCGTCCTCGCCGCGGCGGGTGTCTAGTGCAGCTGGAGCATTCCTTCACGGTGCCGGTGGGCGTCAACGACGCGTGGCGCGTCCTGCTCGACATCGAACGGGTCGCGCCGTGCATGCCCGGGGCGGTGCTCGACTCGGTCGAGGGCGACGACTTCACCGGCACCGTGAAGGTGCGAGTTGGCCCGATCGGCCTTACCTACAAAGGGAAAGCCCGCTTCATCGAGAAGGACGAAGGCGCGCATAGGGCGGTTATCGACGCGCAGGGCCGCGACGCCCGAGGCAACGGTACGGCCGCCGCTCGCGTCGCGGCGACGCTGCGCGCGTCCGGCGACACGACGCGGGTGGACGTCGTCACGGATCTGAATATCACCGGTAAGCCGGCGCAGTTCGGCCGTGGAGTGATGGCAGATGTCGGCAACAAGCTGATCGGTCAGTTCGCCGACTGCCTCGCCGGCCAGCTCGCCGCGGGCGCCGCGGGGGCCGCTGAATCGCCGGCGGAGGCCCCGTCGGTGGACGTGGGTCCCGATCCGGCCGCGGCCCAGCCGATTGATCTGGTCGCATCGGCCGGGCCGGCCATCGCGAAACGGCTCGCTCCGGTGGCGGTCGCCTTGCTCATCCTGCTGATCGTCGCCCGCCGTCGCCGGTCCGCCTGACGACGGCGAGGGTCAGTGGCGGCGGGGGCGATCCGTCGCCGCGAAGACCTGTCGCAGCGCCTCCGTGGCCGCGCGCGCGACTGCCGGTGGCACGGCGGCGAGCACCTCCTCGTGGGCGGCGGTGTTGGCACGCACGGCCGTCTCGGCGAGGCGTTTGCCGTCGGCGCTGAGCTGGATGAGCGTGCTGCGCCCGTCGTCCGGGTGGCTCACGCGACGCACCAGACCGCGAGCGACCAGCCGGTTCACCACGTTGCTCGTCCCGCCGCTGGACAGCAGCAGCGCCCGGCTCAGCGCGTTAGGGGTCAGCCGGAAGGGCTTGCCGGTGCGGCGCAACGCGACCAGCACGTCGAACTCGCCGATGGTCAGGCCCAGGGGCGGCAGCTCGCGCCGGGTGGCCTCCCTGAGGTCGTCGGCCAGGACGATCAGTCGCTTCGCCAGTTCGGACGTCGGTCCGAGCGCGTCGGGCATCGTGGCCTGCCAGGCCGTGATCACCTCGTCCACCCGGTCGCCCACGCCGTCCACCGTATTGCATCACGTGATAGCTTTCTGAAAAGCTTTTTAATGAGGGGGATGTATGGAGCGGCTACTCATCACCAACGGCCTCGTCATCGATGTCGAACCGGCGCCGACGGTGCGGGCCAACTGCGACGTCCTGATCGAGGACGGCCGGATCGCGGCGGTGGGGACGGGCCTGGCCGCGGACGGTGCGACCGTCCTCGACGCGACCGACCGGATCGTGCTGCCCGGTTTCGTCGACACGCATCGGCACACGTGGCAGACGGCATTGCGTGGCATCGCCGCCGACGCGGACCTGGGCGAGTACCTCGAGCGTGTGCTCGGCGGCATCGGTCCCCGCTACGGGGCAGCCGACGTGTACGCCGGGACGTTCGCCGGGGCCCGCGAGGCGTTGGCCTCGGGAATCACCACCCTGCAGGACTTCTCGCACGTGCAGTACTCACCGGCGCACTCCGACGCGGCGGTAGCGGCGTTGCGCTCTTCGGGCATCCGGGCGGTGTTCGGCTACGGCGCGCCGGTGTTCGGCCCTCCGCTGGACCATGACGAGGTTCGTCGCGTCCACGCCGCGCATTTCGCCGGTGGGGACGACCTGGTGACGATGGCGCTCGCCCCGCCCGGGCCGTCCTACTCGGATCTCGACACCGTTCAGGCCGACTGGGCGGTCGCCAAGGAGCTCGACCTGCGGATCTTCACGCACCTGGGCGGCAGGACGCGCGAGATCGAGACGCTCGACACGAACGGCCTGCTCGACGCGCAGATCACATTCGTGCACGGCAACGCACTGCCCGACGACGAGCTCGCGCGCATCGCCGAGGCCGGCGCCGCGGTGGCCATCGCCCCTGCCGTCGAGGCGCAGATGGGCCACGGCGCGCCCATGGTCGGCCGGCTGCGTAGCCACGGCATCACGACCGGCCTCGGGGTCGACGTCGTCACGACCGTGGCCGGCGACATGTTCTCGCTGATGCGCGCCACGTTGCTGACCAGCCAGCTCGGCGGAGGTCCTCGGCTGGGCGCGGCCGACGTCCTGCGCCTCGCCACTCTCGACGGCGCGGCCGCGCTCGGACTGGATGATCGGGTCGGCTCACTGCGTCCGGGCAAGCAGGCCGACCTCGTGCTGCTGCGGGCGTCTGACGTCAACCTGGTCGGCGGCCACCACGACCCGATCGGGACGGTCGTGACGGGTGCGCATCCCGGCAACGTCGACGCCGTCCTCGTCGCGGGTCAGGGTGTCGACACGAGCCTGCCCGCCGAGGCGGCTGCAGCACTGCAGGAGTCGGCCGGCGTCACGAGTTGAGACCGCTCGGTCGCGGTGCCCATCCCGTTGAGTGGTGCGTTATCCATCGAGTGGTGCGTTACAACGCACCACTCGCGCCACAACGCACCACTCAACGAGAAGAACGGTCGGGGCGGCGGCGCTGCCAGGAGCCGAGGATGTGGTCGTTCATGGCCTGCGAGGCGCCGTCCGCGTCGCGCGCCTCGATGCGCTCCCACACCGCCTGGTGGGCCACGTTGGACAGCTCGCACTCCTCCTTCGTCGGTTCCCCGATGTAGCGCAGGCTGCGGAAGGCCTCGGCGTTGATGTTGTGGATGATCGCCCGCCCGAGGCGGTTGCCCGACGCCGCCATGATCGCGTCGTGGAAGTCGAGGTCGGCCTTGAGGTAGCGCGCCGGGTCGGCGACCTCGAACGCCAGCTGCGCGAACGCCGTCCCGATCGTCTCGAGCTGGGCGTCGGTGGCGCGCCCGGCGGCCTGGCGGGCCATCTGTGACTCGAGCGTGCAGCGCACGTCGATCAGGTCTTCGAGGATGGACAGCTCGGCGTCGTGGCGCACGGTGGCGGCGAGGACGACGGGGGTGAGCAGGTCCCAGTCCTCGAAGCGGCGCACCGTCGTGCCGTGCCCTTGCAGGACGCGGACCAGGCGCATCGCCTCCAGCGCCTTCACCGCCTCGCGGATGACGGTGCGGCTCACCGCGTACCGCTCGCACAGCACCGGTTCGATCGGTAGCGCCGTTCCCTCGGTGAATTCCGCGCCGACGATCCGGTCGACGAGGTCGGCCACCACGGCGGTCGCGAGGCGCTGTGGGCGCCGCGGCCAGGCCGCCGCCTCGGGGGAGCCGTCCGGCGGAATCTGGACGCTCTCGGGCTGGGACACCGCGCGTTCCCCTCCTTGGCTGGCCCCGACCGGTTTTGGCCGTCCAGGCTCATATGTGATGCCGGGCGGCCAAAACCGGATCCGACCCGGCTGGCGGCGCTGGCTGGCGACAGTGCGGCCAGCATAGATGACACGGCGCTTGACGACATTCGTATTACGAATTATGTTGCACGAATCTTACCCGGCCGTGCCAGCGGCGTTCGAGGGAGATTTCGTGCGCATTACCCACGTGGAGACCTACCGGGTTCCGCTGCCCGGTGCGCACCCGCCGTTCTCGTGGCGCCGCGGCCTGCTCGGATCCGCCCCGGACGGCGAGGCGGCCGGCCTGCGCATCGGCACCGACGAGGGCGTCGAAGGCGTGGCGCTCACCACCCGGCCCGGTATGGCCGCTGCGATCGAGGATCTCACCGACCGCGTCCTGCGCACCGAGTTGGTCGGCGCCGATCCCCGGCAACGCGAGTACCTCTGGCACCGCGTCTGGGAGCTCGACCGCACCGAGGAGATGCCGCTGCCCGCGCTGGGGCTCGTCGATGTCGCGTTGTGGGATCTCGCCGGCCGCGCCGTGGGCCGGCCGACCTGGCAGCTGCTCGGCGGGTTCCGGACGAAGATCGCGGCCTATGCCTCGACGGTGACCTTCGCCGACGTGGCCGAATACCTCGACGTCGCCGACCAGTGCCTGGCTCTGGGCTACCAGGCCGTCAAGCTGCACGCCTGGGGCGACGCCCGCGCCGACGCCGACCTGTGCGCCAAGCTGCGCGAGCACGTCGGCGACGGCGTCCCGCTGATGTACGACGGCTCCGCGGGCTTCGACCTGCCCGATGCGATCTACCTCGGACGGGCGCTCGCTGACGCTGGCTACCTCTGGTACGAGGAGCCGATGCGGGAGTTCAGCGTCACCGCGTACGGCCACCTCGCCCGGGCCGTCGACATCCCGCTGCTGGTCGCTGAGACGTCAGACGGTGCGCACATGAACACCGCCGACTTCATCGTGGCCGGGGCGGCCACCTTCGGGGTACGCGCCAGCGCGTCGACCCGCGGCGGCATCACCGGGGCGATGCGAACCGCGCACCTCGCTGACGCTTTCCGGCTGCGGGCCGAGGTGCTGGGCGACGAGATGGCCAGCCGCCACCTCTGCATGGCCATCAGCAACACCACCTACTACGAGTCGCTGATCACGAGCAATCCCGTCCCGAAGAAGCCGGAAGTGGACGCCTACGGGTACGTCCACGCACCGATCGGCGCGGGCATCGCCCTGCCGGCGGGGCTGGACTACCCGGATGCCCTGCTGCCCTACGTCGACCTGTCCGCCTGACCGCGCCGAGTCGGCGCCTGCCCGAAGGAGCGACCATGTCCCACAAGCTCAGCGTCCGGTTCGCGGCGTCAGTAGCGGCGCTGGCCCTAGTGGCCACCGCCGCCGCCTGCTCGAAGCGCAGTGACGCCAAGACCGGGTCGAGCAGCGGACTGACCGCGACCAAGGTGAAGATCGCGCTCGTGCCGGGTGGCCCGCACCCGTACTTCCAGCCGTGGAAGGCGAATCTCGGCAAGATCAAGTCGGACTTCGGGGTGGGCGCCGTGACGTTCAACGAGACGGCCGGCTGGGACCAGACCAAGCAGAACGACGTGCTCAAGTCACTGGCCGCCCAGGGCTACAACGCCTTCGGCGTGTTCGGCGTGTCGCCCGACAACATCAACTCGACGTTCACCGACCTCAAGCGGCGCGGCTTCCAGGTCGCCTCGCTGGCGTCCTGCCCGGCCGGCACCACTGACGACGCGGCGTTCTGCCTGTCGACCGACGTCGAGGCCGCCGCGTACAAGGCGGCCAAGACGGCGATCGACGCCATGGGCGGCCAGGGCAATCTGGTCCACCTGACCGGCAACAAGGTCGACTCCAACACCCAGCGGCGGATCGCCGGCGTGCAGAAGGCGGTCGCCGAGACCGGCGGCAAGGTCAAGTTGATCCAGACGGTCACCGACATCGACACCGACCTGCAGACCGCGCAGAAGGCCGTCGCCGACGTCCTCGCCGCGAAGGGCAGCCAGATCCAGGGCATCGTCAACACCGCCTACAACCCGGCCGTCGCCTCCGCGGCCGCGGTCAAGCGCTCCAAGCTGCCGATCAAGGTCATCGCCATCGACGACGACGCGACGATCCTGGCCGGTATCAAGGACGGCTCGGTTACCGCATCCGTGCTGCAGAACCCGGTCGGGCAGGCCTACGTCGGCTCGTACGCCCTGACGAAGCTCGCCGGGGGATGCACGATGACGACCCCGGGCGTGATCGTCGATTCCGGATCCTTCGTCGTCACCAAGGCGAACCTGACCAGCTACGACACCGAGCGCCAGCAGAAGACGGATCAGTTGAAACAGGACTTCGACGCCAAGTACCTGTCCTGCAAGTAGCCCGCGCCGTCAGGGGAGTAGCCCGTGTCAACCATCACCCGTGCTACGGCGTACCTGGTCGACATCCCGGTCGAGACGGTCCGCACCGACGCGTCGCAGTCCTTTCTCAAGCAGGAAACGATCTTCGTCGAGTTGACGACCGATGACGGCGGCACCGGCCGCGGCTACTCGTACACGATCGGCACCGGGGGCTCCGCCGTGCTGGCGCTGCTCACCGACTACCTGCTGCCGAGGCTGGTCGGACGCGACGCGCGAGACGTCGAGGCGATCTGGCGCGACCTGTACTCCGCGACCCGCGCGACCGCCGTCGGGGCGATCACCTCGCTGGCCCTGGCCGCGGTCGACACCGCCGTCTGGGACTGGCGGGGCCAGCACACCGGCCTGCCGCTGTGGCGCCTCGCCGGCGGCGCCAAGGACAGAATTCCCTTGTACGACACGGAAGTCGGCTGGTTGCACCTGAGCATTGACGAGATCATCGAGGGCGCGAAGGCGGCGCTGGCCGCCGGCCTGTCCGGCGTCAAGGTGAAGATCGGCAAGCCGTCGCCGGCCGAGGACGTCGAACGGCTCACCGCGCTGCGCGCCGCCGTCGGTCCCGACGTCGACCTGATGGTGGACGCCAACCAGTCGCTGACCGCGGCCGAGGCCATCCGGCGGGCCCGCCTGCTCGAACCGGTCGACCTGTTCTGGCTGGAGGAGCCGCTGCCCGCCGACGACGTGGCCGGCCACGAACGGCTCGCCCGATCGACCACCATCCCGATCGCGGTCGGCGAGTCGATGTACTCGATCGGCCACTTCGCCGAGTACCTCGCTCGCGGTGCGGCCGGCATCGTGCAGGTGGACGTGGCCCGCGTCGGCGGCATCACGCCGTGGCTCAAGGTGGCGCACCTGGCCGAGGCGCACAACGTGCTGGTGTGCCCGCACTTCCTGATGGAGCTGCACGTCAGCCTCTGCGCGGCGGTGCCGAACAGCCGCTATCTGGAACACATCCCGCAACTGCGCGCCGTCACCCACGAAGAGGTCGGGATCGTCGACGGCCACGCGCTCGCACCGGCGTCTCCCGGGCTCGGCATCGACTGGGATCTCGACGCCATCGACAATCTCCGGGTCGCCTGATGGTCACTGATGTCATGGAACCGCAGACCGAGGTCCGGCCGACCGTCGCCACCCTGCCGTTCTGGGCGAATCCGCGGCTGGGCCTGCTCGTCGTGATCGCCGTCCTCGTCGTGGTGTTCTCGTCGTTGCGGTCGTCGTTCCTGAACGTCGACCTGACCATCGTGCCGATGCAGGCCGACCTGAGCGTGTTCGTGGTCGTCGGGCTGGCCCAGCTGGCGGTGCTCTCGCTCGGCCACATGAACATGGCCGTCGGGCGGATGGCGGCGATCTCCGGATTCGCGACCGGCTACGCGTACGACAAGTGGTCGGCGCCGCTGGTAGTGGGCCTGCTCGTCGGGCTGGCCGTCGGCGCGCTCGTCGGGGCCCTGGCCGGCTGGATCATCGCCGCCACCGGGGTGAACTCCTTCGTGGTGACCCTGGCCATGGACTTCGGCCTGCTGGGCCTGGTGTCTCTGCTGTACAGCCGGTTCAGCGACGGGGTGGCGTTCCACGTCCGTCCGGCCGGCATGGACGCGCTGCGGTTCGACACGTTCAGCGACTACTGCAGCGGCAACGTGTGCGGGCCGCAGGTGCCGCTGGTCGTGCCGATCGCGCTGGTCGCGGCCGTGGTCGTCGGTCTGCTGTTCCGGCGGTTCCGCGTCGGCCGCGAGATCCTCATGACCGGCTCGAACCTCCGCGCGGCGGCCCTGTCCGGCATCCCGACCGGACGGCGGATCGTGCAAGCGCATGCGCTGTCCGGGCTGCTCGCCGGGCTGGCCGGGTTCCTGCTGGCCGCCAACAACGGTGCATTCTCGGCCAACATCGGCGACCAGTTCCTGATCCCGTCCTTCCTCGGACCGGTGCTCGGCGGCACGCTGCTCGCCGGCGGCGCGGTCAGCGTGATCGGCACGATCCTCGGCGCGACGTTGACCGAGGTCATCCAGACCGGGCTGAACCTGCTGCAGTTCCAGGTGCAGGACCTCAACGTGTTCATCGGGCTGATCCTGCTCGCGGCGTTGTCGCTTGATCGGGTCCGGCACGTCCTCGCCGAGCGGAGAGGCGCCCGCATATGACCGTCCTCGAACGCTTCGACCGGGCGACGATCCAGACGTCCCTGCGCAGTACTGAGTTCACCCTGGCCGTGCTGGCCGCGGTGGGGTTCACCGTGCTGGCGTCGACGACGCACGGCAACCTGCTGACCGCCGACACCCTCAAGGCGCTGTTCCAGTTCCTGGCCGTGCCGATGGTGATCGGGCTGGCCCAGATGGTGGTGCTCGGCGTCGGGCAGATGAACCTCAGCGTCGGGGTGCTGACCGGATTCTGCTCGGTCATCACCGCGTATCTGATGGTGCAGAGCGGATGGCCAGCCTGGCTGGCTGTCTTGGCAGCACTGGTCGTGGGCCTCGGCGTGGGCACGGTCAACGGACTACTCGTCGTCCTGACGAGAATCAACGGGTTCATCGTGACGCTCGCGACGATGACGATCATCTCCGGACTGCGGTACGGGGTGCACGGCACGGCTACCTTCCAGAACTACTCGCCGCAGCTGGTGCGGCTCGGCCAGGGATCCGTGCTGGGCGTGCCGGCGATCTTCATCGGCGCGGTGATAGTGGCCGGCCTGCTCGCCGTGTTCTTCCGGCGGATGAGCGCCGGACGGCGGCTGCTGGCCAGCGGCGGCAACCCGCTGGCGGCGCGGCTGTCCGGCATCTCCAACGACCGCAGCATCGTGATCGCGCACGCGCTGTCGGGCCTGCTCGCCGGGGTCGCCGGGGTGTTCATCGTCGCGTCGTCCGGATCGGTCAACGCCAGCATCGGCGACGACCTGCTGCTACCGAGCTTCGCCGCTCCGATCATCGGCGGGGTCGCGCTCGCCGGCGGCGTCGTCAGCGTGCTCGGCACCTGCCTGGCCGCGTTCCTCATCCGGCTGGTCGACGTCGCCCAGGCCCAGTACGGCATCAACCCGCGCTGGGTCGACCTGATCGTGGGCGCTGTCGTGCTCGGCGCGGTGCTGATCAGCCAGTTGCGCAGCCGGGTATCGGGAGGCTCGCCGTGATCATGACCGCCGAAGGGCTCGTCAAGGTGTTCCCCGGGGTCCGGGCCCTCGACGGCGCCAACCTGCGCCTCGAGGCCGGCACCGTCCACGCCCTGCTCGGCGAGAACGGCGCCGGCAAGAGCACGCTGATCAAGATCGTCACCGGCGTGTACCGCCCCGACGCCGGGCGAATCCTGATCGCCGGCGCCGAGCGGCACTTCTCCGGACCGCTGGACGCGCAGCACGCCGGCATCGGCGTCGTCCACCAGGAACGCAACCTGATCCCGGCGTTCTCCGTCGCCGAGAACATCGCGCTGCAGGTGGTGCGCAGCCGCTTCGGGTTCGTCGACCGGGCCGCGATGCGCGATACCGCCCGGGACTGCCTGGCCCAGCTCGACGTCGACCTGCGCGTGGACCGTCCGGCCTCGGACCTGTCCGTCGCGCAGCTGCAGCTGGTCGAGATCGCCAAGGCGCTGGCCGTCGAGAGCCGCGTCCTGTTGCTGGACGAGCCGACCGCGTCGCTCACCCCGGAGGAGTCCGAGCACCTGTTCGCCGTGGTGCGCCGGCTGCGCGATCAGGGCCGGGTCGTGGTGCTGGTCAGCCACAAGCTCGAGGAGGTCTTCGCCGTCGCCGACACGGTGACGGTGCTGCGCGACGGGCGCAGTGTCGCCGAGGGGGCGCCGCTGGCCGGATACACCCGCGGCGAGATCGTCGACCTGATGGTCGGCCGCGCGCACGCCGACATCTCGCTGGCCGCCCGCACGGTCGACGAGACCGCGGTGCCGGCGTTGGAACTCGTCGACGTGGCCACCGCCAGCGGCCACCGCGACATCTCGCTCACCCTGCGTCCGGGCGAGATCCTCGGCCTCTACGGCCTGGTGGGCGCCGGGCGCAGCGAGCTGGCCCGCGCGCTGCTCGGCCTGGACCGCATCACGGCCGGGACGGTGCGCGTGCACGGCGCGGTCGCGCGCATCCGCAACGTCGGCGACGCGCTGCACCGCTACCGCATCGGCTACGTCACCGAGAACCGCAAGGAAGAAGGGGTGTTCCTGCAGCAGCCGGTCAGCCGCAATGTCGCGGTCACGGTGTGGCGCCGGCTGGCCCGCCACGGCGTGGTGCGCGATCGCGCCGAGGACGAGCTGGTGAACACCTACGTCGACCAGCTCGGCCTGCGGATCTCGGGACCCCGGCAACTGGCCGGTCAGCTCTCCGGCGGCAACCAGCAGAAGCTCAGCCTGGCCAAGTGGCTGGCCGCCGACTGCGACATCCTCGTCATCGACGAGCCGACGGTCGGCATCGACGTCCGGACCAAGGCAGCGTTCCACGAGCTCATCGCCGGGTTGGCGACCAGCGGGCTCGCCATCTTGCTCATCTCCTCCGACCTGCCCGAGATGGTGACCCTCGCCGACCGGATCCTGGTGATGCGCGACCACGCGATCACCGGCGAGATCGACAACGACCATCGCTACGACACGGTGAGCCAAGCCGTGATCAGGCTGATCCACTCGGACACAGCTGCCTGAATCCCTTACCGCGAAAGGACGATCACCCATGGTCCGCTTGCGCCCCGTCCTCGCTCTGGTCGCTCTGGTTGCCTCGTTCGCCGTCGCGACCAGTGCGGACGCAGCCACCACCGACGTCTACGCCGCCCCGAACGGATCCGGCAGCGCGTGCTCGGCGAATCGTCCCTGCTCGATCACCCAGGCGAAGACCACTGTGGTCGCGCGTCACGGGGGGCGGGTCCTGCTCGCCGGCGGCACCTACCGGCTGAGCGCGCCGCTGGTGTTCGGGCCGCAGGACTCCGGGACGCCCGGGCGTCCCATCGTCTGGCAGGCCTTGCCCGGGGCGACTCCGGTGATCAGCGGCGGCACGTCGATCACCGGTTGGCACCAGGGCGCCGGGGGGTTGTGGAGCGCCCCCGTCCCGGCCGGGTTGTCGACCCGCCAGCTCTACGCCGACGGGACGCGCGTCCCGCGGGCGTCCGGATCCAGCCCGGTCGCGCTGACCCGGACCGCAACCGGGTTCGTCGCCGCCGACGACACGATGGCGTCGTGGCGCAACCCGTCGAGCATCGAGTTCGTCTTCGACGGCGGGCACGGCGCGTGGACGCAGCCGCGCTGCGACGTCGCCAGCATCAGCGGTAAGACGATCACCATGCGCCAGCCGTGCTGGTCGAACCTGGACCTGCCGAGCACGCCGCTCGCCCCGGACGGCGACAACCCGTCCGGCGGCTTCCCCAGCCTGGATACCTCGGCGACGCCGACGAGGATCGAGAACGCGTACGAGCTGCTGTCGCCGGGCACCTGGTACCTCGACCAGGCCGCGCACACCGTGTACTACGACGCCCGCCCGACCGACGATGTCGCGTCGATGCAGTTCGTCGCGCCGGTGTTGCCGCAGCTGCTCACCACGTCCTCGACGGCCGACAACCCTTTGCACGACGTCACCTTCAGCGGCATCACCTTCGCGTACGCCACCTGGCTGCAGCCCAGCGGCAACGACGGCTTCGTCGAGATGCAGGCGACCATGAACGTCACCGGCGAGGGTGGTTCGACCAGCCAAGGCCTGTGCCAGTACGTCGTCCCGGCGGGCACCTGCCCCTTCGCCGGGTGGAGCCGCCCGCCGGCCGCGGTCGATCTCGTCGGAACGCGCAACGTGTCCGTACTCGGCAGTACGTTCGCGCATCTCGGCGGCGCCGGGCTCGGCGCGTACCACGGCGCGAGCGGCGACCTGTTCTCCGGCAACGAGATCCACGACGTGTCGGGCAACGGCATCGAGTTCGGTACGACCGACGATCCGCAGCCCACGGCGCTCGCCACTGACCTGGCGCGCGGGGCCCGGACGTCGCACACGTCGACGAGGTGGCAGGTCGACCTCGGCGAGGTGAAACCCTTGTGGCAAACGGTTCTGACGGCGCGCGGGCCGCTCAGCGACTACTGGGTGTTCGTCTCGGCGACGCCGTTCGACACCCGGCTGACCGCGCAGCAGCAGGTGGCCCAGCCGGGTGTCTGGTCGAGCCACCAGAGTGGCGCACTCACCGTGCCCACCGACACCGCCGGGCGGTACGTGATGATCCAGGTGGCCGGATCGCAGGTGCTCGATCTAGACAGCGTGGCTGTTAAGTCGGGGGCCGAGATCGCCATCGGCAACACGATCAGCGACAACTACGTGCACGACATCGGTGCCGAATACACCGGCGCCGTCGGCATCTGGGGCGGCTACTCGCGCAAGACGACGATCACCCACAACGAGGTCGGCGACCTGCCCTACAGCGGCATCAGCTTCGGCTGGGCCGGCTGGCACACCAACGCCGACACGCCGTTCACCAACCCGAACGTGATGGCCGACAACGTCATCTCGGACAACGTCATCTACAACGTGATGGGCATCCGCACCGACGGCGGGCCGATCTACACCAACGGCCCGCAGGGGCAGAGCATCGACCACGGCCTGCTGCTGAAGGGAAATGTCACCTACGGCAGCAAGGCGACGAGCTTCGCCAACTACAACGACGAGGGCAGCGCGTACATCCTCATGGACGGCAACGTCCAGTACGCAGACTCGGGGAACTTCAACGGCGGCTGCTCGACGACCGGCCACATCATCGTCAAGAACAGTTACCGCGTCGGACCGTTGAACGTGTACATCTGCGACCACGTCGGCACCGACTTCGTCGACGGCGGCGGGAACACGCTGATCGCGCAGAACCCGGGCCCGGGTGTCATCCCGTCCGGGGTGTTGGCGGCGGCCGGACTGGAGGCGTCGTACAGCGGGCTGGCTACTTCACACCGGCCGGAGGTGAGCGCGGTGAGCCCCATCCATTCGCACGAGGTGCTGGTCTCGGGCACCGGGTTCACCGCGGCGTCGGCGGTGCGCATCGACGGCACGGCGGCCACGAGCGTCAGCTACATCGGCTCGAACCAGCTTGCCGCGACACTGCCGGCCAATGCATATCAGGGCGACGTCACGGTTACCACAGCGTCGGGCACGAGCGTGGTGACGAGCAACAGCTACACCTACGACGCCTCGTTGAACGTCGCCCAGGGCAAGGCCGCCAGCGAGTCGTCGACCGCGTTCGACAGCCCGGCTGCACATGCGGTCGATGGCAACACCGCCGGGTCGTACGGCGCCGGGTCGCTCTCGCACACTGACCTGGACCAGCAGGCGTGGTGGCAGGTCGATCTCGGATCCGCGCAGTCGCTCAGCAGCATCAACCTCTGGAACCGCACCGACTGCTGCGCGGATCGCGACACCGACTACTGGGTCTTCGTGTCGAGCACGCCGTTCGACCACGCGTTGACCCCCGAGCAGCAGGCGTCCCAGCCCGGCGTGTGGTCGAACCACCAGCCCGGAACGATCGGCCGCCCGACGAAGATTCCCTCGGCGACAACGGGGCAGTACGTCATGGTGCAACTCGCCGGGACGAACTACCTCGCCCTGTCCGAGGTGCAGGTGTTCCGCGCGCCGGGCTGATGTGGCCGCCCCTCCCGTTCATGATCAAGAGGGAGAAATGGTCGCTATAGCAACCACTTCTCCCTCTTGATCAACGAAGGGGCAAGCGCTACAGGACGGCGCCGGGGTTGAGGATGCCGGCCGGGTCGAGGGCGTCCTTGATCCGCCGGGACAGCGCCATCACGTCCTCGCCGAGGTAGCCGGGCAGCCAGTCCTTCTTGAGCCGGCCCACCCCGTGCTCGCCGGTGATCGTGCCGCCGAGGGAAACGGCGAGGTCCATGATCTCGCCGAACGCGCGCTGGGCCCGAGCCGTCTCGTCGGGGTCCTGGGCGTTGTAGACGATCAGCGGATGCGTGTTGCCGTCGCCGGCGTGCGCGACGACCGCGATCAGGACGCCGTTGCGAACAGCGATCTGCTCGACGCCGGCCACCAGGGTCGGCAGCGCGGGCAACGGCACGCCGACGTCCTCCAGCAACAGATCGCCCTTGCGCTCCAGGGCTGGGAACGCCGCTCGACGGGCCGCCGCGAACGCCTCGCCCTCGTCGGGGTCGGACGTGGTGAACAACTCGGTGGCGCCGCTGGCCCGACAGGCCGCCTCGACGAGGCCGATCTCGTGCGCGGCCGCCGGCCCCGGGGCGTCCGAGCGGACGAGCAATAGCGCCTGGGCCCCACGATCCAGGCCCATCGAGACGTAGTCCTCGACCGCGTTGATCGACGCGTTGTCCATCAGCTCGAGCGTGGACGGACGCATCGTGGTGGTGATCGCCAGCACGGCGGACGCCGCCGCCTCCACCGAGGCGAACGACGCGACCAGCGTCGACATCGGCGCTTGCGCGGGCAGCAGTCGCAGCGTCAGCTCGGTGATCACGCCGAGCGTGCCCTCGCTGCCCACGAACAGCTTGGTGAGCGAGAGCCCGGCGACGTCCTTGATCCGCGGACCGCCCAGTCGCAGCGCCGTCCCGTCGGCGAGAACGACCTCCATGCCCAGCACGTAGTCGGTGGTGACGCCGTACTTCACGCAGCACAGGCCGCCGGAGTTGGTGGCCGCGTTGCCGCCGATCGAGCACATCTCGAACGAGGACGGATCCGGCGGGTACCACAACCCGTGCTTGGCCGCGGCCTGCTTCACCTCGACGTTGAGCGCTCCGGGCTGGGCGATCGCCACCCGCATGGCCGGGTCGACGTCGACATCCCGCATTCGCTCGAGGGACAAGACGATGCCGCCGTCGACGGCCGTCGCCCCGCCGGACAGCCCCGAGCCGGCACCGCGCGGCACCACCGGCACGCCGTGCTCGGTCGCCCACCGCAGCGTCGCCACGACGTCGGCGGTGTCCGTCGCCCGGACGACGGCGATCGGGTGCCCGGCGTTCGGATCGCGGGCCCAGTCCTGCCGATAGGCGGCCATGACGTCCGGATCGGTCACAACGGCGCCGTCCGGCAATGCGGTGGTGAGGGCATCGAGCATGACTCGATCCTCCCCCGATCGGGCAACCCCCTGCGGTCTCACACCGCAGAAAGTTGCACGATCGGGGACGGGTTCAGTCGTTCTTGCTGCGTTCGGCCGCCCATTGCGCCCAGTCGGCGAGGGCTGCGTAGACGCGAGCGCCCGCCTCGACGGCGAGCCGCAGGGATTGGGTCTGCGGGCTGGACCCGTATTCGCCGCGGTCCTTCGCCTCGGCGTAGGACCGATAGGTGTCGGCGAGTTCGCGGTAGGACGTGGACTCGCGTTCGAGGTGGGCCACCAGCTCGTCCGGCTCCATCAGCCAGAAGAAGAACGACCGCAAGATCGGCTCGAACCGCAGCGTGTGGTCGGCGCTCCCGTCGACGAGCCATCGCCGGACGTCGGCCAGGCCTGTGTCCGTGATCTCGTAAGCCTTGCGGCCACGCGGCCCTTCGCTCTCGACCTTGATCAGGCCGTCGGCGGCCAGCCGGCCGAGCTCGGCGTAGATCTGCGGGTGCTTCGCCGGCCAGACCGGGCCGACGACCTGCTCGAAGCGACGCGTCAGGTCATAGCCGCTGGCCGGCCCCTCGGCCAGCAGCCCGAGCAGCCCGTAACGCAACGACATCGGCACCTCCTCTCGGTGTTCAAGCGTCTCACGGGTAGGGGTTGACATGTCGAACCCAGCTCATGAAGACTCGGACGTGTCTATCATGACATGTCGAAGGGAACTCGTGATGAATGCAGTTTTGATCACCGGCGCCAGCCGGGGCATCGGCGAGGCCACGGCCCGCGCGCTCGTCGAGCGCGGCTACGACGTCTACGCCGGAGTCCGGCGGGTGACCGACGCCCCGGCCGGCACCCGGCCGGTGCAACTCGACGTGACCGACGAGGCCAGCATCGCCTCGGCGGTGGAAGACATTGCCGCCCTGCTCGGCGGATCCGGACTCCAGGCGCTGATCAACAACGCCGGCATCATCGTGCAGGGCCCACTTGAGCTCACGCCCGCCGACGAGCTGCGCCAGCAATTCGAGGTGAACGTGATCGGGCCAGCGGCCGTCATGCGCGCCTGCGTGCCGCTATTGCGCCAGGGCAACGGGCGGATCGTCAACATCAGCGCGCCGACCGCGCGGGTAGCGATGCCCTTCCTGGGGCCGCTGTCGGCGAGCAAGGCCGCGCTCGAGTCGCTCTCACACGCCGCTCGGGTGGAATTGGCCCCCTGGCGGATCCCGGTCGTGCTCGTAGTGCCCGGTGCCATGGACACGCAGATCTTCACCCGAGCCGGCGAGCGAGCCGAGGCCACCTTCGACGCCGCGCCGTCCGGGCAGCGCGCGCTCTACGAACCGGCGCTGGCCGCACTCGAGGCGACGCTGGCCAAGGCGAAGCCGAACGACGTCGGCGTCGCCGTGAAAGCGATCGTGCGGGCCGTCGAGTCCCGCAAGCCTAAGACGCGCTACGTCGCCGGCCGCGACGCGCGCAGTGCGGCGATGCTCACGCACGTGCCGACTCGGACCCGCGACCGGCTGCTCATCTCGTACCTGGGTCTCAGGAAGGTGCCGCGGTCCGCTGCCGACGCGACCTCCTGATCAGGGTGGGTCCGTTGCGAGGCATATCCAGGTGCGGTAAAGCCCGCCGTAACGCACACTGACCGAATCATGGGCTATATCGACGTGGCTGGCGCGCGCCATCAACTGCCGGACGGGCGCACGCTGTTCGACGACGTCAATTTCCGGGTCGGCGAAGGGGCGAAGGCGGCGCTGGTCGGCGCCAACGGCACCGGCAAGACCACGTTGCTGCGGATCATCGCCGGCGATATCCCGGCGCAGGTCGGCGCGATCACGCGATCCGGCGGGCTGGGCGTCATGCGGCAGTTCATCGGTTCGGTGCGCGACGCCACGATGGTGCAGGAGTTCCTCGTCCAGCTCGCGCCGGAGCGAGTGCGCGACGCCTGGGAGGGACTGGAAGCCGCCGAGATCGTGCTCATGGAGCGCGACGACGAGAAGACGCAGATGGCCTACGCCAGCGCGCTGGCCCACTGGGGCGACGCCGGCGGATACGACGCCGAGGTGCTCTGGGACACCGTGACGGTGGCCGCGCTCGGGCTGTCCTACGACCAGGCAAAGTACCGAGAGCTGACGACCCTGTCCGGAGGCGAGCAGAAACGCCTGGCCCTGGAGGCCCTGCTGCGTGGCCCGGACGAGGTGCTGCTGCTCGACGAGCCCGACAACTATCTCGACGTCCCGGGCAAACGCTGGCTCGAGGAGCGGCTGCGCGAAACCTCCAAGACCGTGCTGTTCGTCAGCCACGACCGGGAGCTGCTCGCTCGGGTCGCCGACCGCATCGTCACCGTCGAAGGCAATACGACGTGGGTGCACGGCGGCGGCTTCGAGTCCTACCACGAGGCCCGCACCCACAAGCACGAGCGGATGGCCGAACTGCGCCGTCGCTGGGAAGAGGAGCACGCCCGGCTCAAGGAACTCGTCCGGACGCTGCAGCAACAGGCGAAGTATCACGAGTCGATGGCACCGAAATATCGGGTGATGCTCGCCCGCCTCGAGCGCTTCGAGGCCGCCGGGCCGCCGCCGGACAAGCCCGACGAGCAGAACGTCACCATGCGGCTGCGCGGCGGGCGCACCGGCAAGCGCGCCATCACCTGTCAGGAGCTCGAGCTCACCGGCCTGATGAAACCGTTCGACACCGAGATCTTCTACGGCGAACGGGTCGGCGTGCTCGGTGCCAATGGGGCCGGCAAGTCGCACTTCCTGCGGCTGCTCGCCGGCGAGTCCATCCTCCACAGTGGACAGTGCAAGGTCGGCGCTCGGGTGGTGCCCGGACTGTTCGCGCAGACCCACACCCATCCCGAATGGATGAACCGCACCCTCGTCGACCTGCTCTGGCACGGCGAGCCCGGCCGGCCCGGGGTCGAACGAGGCCGCGCGATGGGCGCCCTGAAGCGTTACGGGATCAACCAGCAAGGCGATCAGACCTTCAGTTCGCTCTCGGGCGGACAGCAGGCCCGGTTCCAGATCCTGCTGATCGAGCTGTCCGGGGCCACGCTGCTACTACTGGACGAGCCGACCGACAACCTCGACGTGATCAGCGCCGAAGCCCTCGAGGAGGCGCTGGAGGCGTTCGAGGGCACGGTGCTGACCGTGACCCACGACCGGTGGTTCGCGCGTTCGCTCGACCGCTTCCTGATATTCGGTGCGGACGGCATCGTCTACGAATCCGACGAGGCCGTGTTCGACGAGGGCCGCGTCGCCCGCTGAGGTCCGTCCAGGGTATGAATGCCCGATGCCTGATCCGGTAGTCGCGTCGCTGGTGTCGTGGCTGCGCTCCAACGGTGCGCCGGCGCTCGTGCCGAACCGCACCAAGCTGAATGCGTTCGGATCGCTGGTCACCAGCCCGTTCCTACTCGTCGGATTCATGCTGCGCTCGCTGGTGCAGACGGTGACGCGTCGGAGCAGTTCGATGCTGCAGGTCATTCCGCTGCTGCTCGTCGCACTGACGCTGTCGTTCTTCAGTACCGAGGTGTGGCAGACGATCGGGCGGCTGCACGGGCTGCCGCTCGTGCTCACCACGCTGCTGTTCCTCGGGCTGGCGTCAGCCTTCGCGACCCGTCAGGCCCGTCCCGACCTGGACCGCCTGGCGACGTTCACCCACGCCGACGAGCTGCGCACGGCGTTGCCGCCCCGGCTGGTCCACGGCCGCCTGGTCGGGCGCGAGTTCCGAGTGCTGGACACCCCGCGGCTGCGCCGTCGCGAGCGGATCAACCTCGTGGCGGTCTCGGTGCTCGCCCAGGTCATCACCGCCGCCGTGATCGCCATGATCATCTTCGCGTTCTTCGTGGTCCTGGGCGTGCTGACCGTCGACAAGGTAGCCATCACCAGTTGGCTCGGCCACGGTCCACGGGTCGCGGCCAGCTGGAACGTGGCCGGCCACCAGTACGTCCTCACGAACGAGCTGCTGCGGGTGAGTGCCTTCCTCGGTGTGTTCACCGGCTTCTACTTCATCGTCTCCTCCAGCACGGACGAATCGATGCGCGCCGACCTCGCCGCGGGCCACCAGCGACACGTGCGGACCTGCCTCGCGGTGCGGCACGCCTACTGGGACGTCCAGCGCGGCTGATCCTGATCCGGCCCAAAATCGGATCCGCGCGGGCCCGCCAAAGAACAGCGGGCCGCACGCAGACCCGAGCGCAAGCTCCTTCGTCGCGCGCGGGCCGGGCTCTTCGCGCGAGCGCTCATCGCGTCGCGTGGCGGAGTTGTCCGCGCTTCGCGACGCTATGACGCGTCGAAGCGCGGACAACTCGTGCCGGATTGGGGTTTGGTCGTGTGGATGAGCACGGCTACGCTGAGCGCCATGGGCAATGCGCTCTGCGCTGTGAGCAATCCTCTGCTCACCTCTCGCCGCACGGTCGACCTGTGCCGTGTGGGCAGCTGCCTGTGTCGCACCCGCTGAGCGGGTAGCCGAAGCCCTTCCGCGTTGATTCGCGTCTCCGGGTGCCCGCATCCTTGCGCGCCGTATTTGTACCTATTTCCGACCGTCCCGATCTACAAAGAGGAGAAACCTATGAGCCGCGCTGACGTGCTCGTCTCGGCCGATTGGGCCGAGGAGAACCTGGACGCCCCGGGCGTCGTCTTCGTCGAGGTCGACGAGGACACCAGTGCCTACGACGGTGGCCACATCGCCGGGGCCGTCAAGCTGGACTGGAAGACCGACCTGCAGGACCAGGTGCGCCGCGACTTCGTCACCAAGGCGCAGTTCGAGGCGTTGCTGTCCGAGAAGGGCATCGGCAACGACGACACCGTCGTTCTCTACGGCGGCAACAACAACTGGTTCGCCGCCTACGCGTACTGGTACTTCAAGCTCTACGGGCACGACAAGGTGCAGCTGCTCGACGGCGGCCGCAAGAAGTGGGAGCTCGACGGTCGCGAGCTGTCCAAGGACACCGTGTCCCGCCCGGCGACGACCTACACCGCCAAGGACCAGGACACCTCGATCCGCGCATTCCGCGACGAGGTCCTCGACGCGATCGGCAACAAGAACCTCGTCGACGTGCGTTCACCGGACGAGTTCTCCGGCAAGTTGCTCGCCCCGGCGCACCTTCCGCAGGAGCAGTCGCAGCGCGGTGGCCACATCCCGGGCGCGCTGAACGTCCCGTGGAGCAAGGCGGCCAACGAGGACGGCACGTTCAAGTCCGACAAGGACCTGACCGACCTGTACGTGGGCGAGGCCGGCCTCGACGATTCGAAGGACACCATCGCCTACTGCCGGATCGGTGAGCGTTCCAGCCACACCTGGTTCGCGCTGCACGAGCTGCTCGGCCAGCAGAACGTCAAGAACTACGACGGTTCCTGGACCGAGTACGGCTCGCTCGTGGGCGTGCCGATCGAGAAGGACGTCTGATGTGCGGCGCACCTCCGCAGGCGCCTGACCTGCCCGCGCACGTCGACATCACCAAGGAGACGGTGATCTACGGCGTCGTGTCCCACGATGGGGCGCCGGTGCCAGCCGCCTACGTCCGGCTGCTCGACGAGACCGGCGAGTTCACCGCCGAGGTCGTCACGTCGGCCACGGGTGACTACCGGTTCTTCGCCGCGCCCGGCAAGTGGACGCTGTCCGTGCTGCACCGCGACGGCGCCGCCCGCAAGGACGTCCACGCCCTGGAGCCCGGGCTCGTCGAGGCAGCGCTAGTCCTGAGCTGACCGTTGCCCCGTTTTGGCCGCCAGTGGCCACATAGACCTACTGGCGGCCAAAACCGGGGTTAGTAGACCAGGGCCTGGGCGTCCGGCCGCAGGGCTTCGTCGACGAACGACACCGACCCCGCGATGCGCACCCCGGGCAGCACTTCGTCCTCGGTGATCTCGCGCCGGGCGGCGCACTGCGTGCACACGGTCAGCGTGCCGCCGTCCAACACCGCATCGCGCAGCTGGGACAGCGGCGTCGCCTCGGGCAGCGAGAACTCCTCGGCCCGGCCCGGCACCGCCAACCAGGCCGCATCGCCGGTCAGCCACAGCGACACCTCGGCGCCGGCCGCCAACGCCGTGGCCGCGACCGTGAACGCCTGATTGCACCGTTCCGGATCGTCCACGCCGGCGGTGCACTTCACCACGAGAGACCTGGTCATACGGCTATCCTGCACGGCATGGAAGCGACCTACCTCGCGGTGCTGGTCATGACGTGCATCGGCATCGGCGCCGCGTCGCTCTACGTGGTCCACCGGCTCGTCGCCCGTGACTGACACCACCGATCTGCGCGAGGGTGCGCCGCTGCACGACGCGTTGCTGGCGCTGCTGCCGCTCGTCGGTACGTGGGCCGGTACCGGGGGCGGCGTCGCTCCCTCGTCGGGCGAGGGGTTCGCGTTTCGCCAACAGGTGACCTTCGCCCACGACGGCCGGCCGTTTCTCGCCTACGAGTCACGCGCCTGGCTGGTCGACACCGACGGTAACGACATCCGGCCGGCGTTTCGCGAATCCGGGTTCTGGCGCCCGGGCGCCGGGCCGGACGACGTCGAGGTCGTCACGTCGTCGATCACCGGCCTGACCTTGCAGTTCGTCGGCGCGGCCGGTGATCAGCGCTGGGAGATCGCCACCACGTCCATCGTCGGGACGCCGACCGCCAAGCAGGTAGCCGGTGAGCGCCGCCTGTACGCGATATCGGGCGACACGCTGGCGTACGCGACCGAACTGGCGCTCACCGGCGACGACTACGCGCCGCACCTCAACGCCACCCTGCAACGGGCCTAACCGGTCTGGCAGCGCTGGTCGGACTGCAGCCGCGAGACCGGATCGAAGCGGCTGGTGATCCGGTACTGACCCGCCTCCGGCACGGTGATGTTCAGCCAGCCGTCGGCGTTGGCGAGGCAGCTACCCACGGCCAACGTCCCGTCGGTGTGCTGCACGGTCAGGTAGGGAGACCAGCGCACGCGCAGGTACACCGCTCCCGCCGCGGGCGTCTCGACCGTGATGCGCGTGGGCTCGACGCTGTGCACCTGCGCCCCCTCAGCCAGGCGCGTGGCGTCGGTGACGCGGTACAGCGTCCAGGACGGGCTCGACCAGACGACCTTGAGGTAGTCCAGCCCGCCGGCCACGAGCTTGGACTCCTGCACCGCCGAGTAGTCGAGCTTGGTCGCGGGCACGGCGACCCAGCGCACGGCCAGATCGTGCAACCACGCGTGGTAGCTCGCCGCGGTGAGCCCGCCCTTCTGGTAGAAGATCGGGTCGTTGGCGACGTCGGCCTGACGATCCCAGCCGCGGGCGAGGGTCGCCCGGCCGGCGAGGTACACGGTCGCGAAGTGGTTCACCGGATCGAGCACCTCGAGCCGGGCGCCGACCGCGTCGGGCCCGCCCCTCGCCTGCTCGTCGGCCAGCGCGCCGAGCAGCGGCTGGTAGAAGGCGGCGGTGCTGGACGGCGCGCGCGTGGAGGACACCTGCTGGACGACGTCGATCGTGGGCCACAGCGCCAGCAGCGCCAGCACGACCGCGAGTATCCAGCGACGCAGCGGTGAGTAGGCGAGAACGACCGGGGCGGCGCAGATCCAGGCCAGCCGGGTGACGTTGTTGCCGATCGCGCCCGGCGCGGCCAGGAAGATCGGCAGCGCAAGCAGGAGCAGCAGCGCGGAGGTACGCACCACGCGCTGCGGGCAGAACAGGGCGACCCCGATACAGCACAGGCCGGCCGGGACGAGGTCGGTCCACAAGAACGGCATCTCGCCGGTGCCCGGGAACAGCAGGGCCATGGAGAGGCCGATGACGCCGAGCAGCACCGCCACCGAGAACGCGCCGCGTCGACGGCCCTCGTCGGTGATCATTACCGCGAGCAGCACGAGGCCGAGGAACAGCCCGGCCAGCGGGCTGGCGAAGTAGGCGACCGCGGCCAGTGGGGCCGCGAACAGGGGCCGATTGTTCTGCAGGGCGAGCAGCGCCGCCGCGGCGACCGTGAGGCCGACGGCGAACGTGACGCGGCCGTCGAGCAGGTTGGCCATCTGGGCCACCGAGAACGCGATGGCTCCGGCGCGCGGACGCCGCGAGGTGGCCACCAGGCGCGCGATGATCACCCCACCGACGACGGCGGCCGCGACGCCCGTGGCGCGCACTCCGAAGATCGCCATCGAGCTCGGGGTGAGCAAGCTGTAGGTCGGCAGCGACAGCCCGCCGAACCAGCCCGTCCACCAGGAGACGTTGCCGGCGGACTTGACCAGGTTGGCCCGGGCGATCTGTGCGGCGAGATCCGGCGCGAGTGGCTTCCAGACCAGGTAGCCGATCGCGAGGATGGTGCCGACGAGCGCAGCCCAGCCGGCCGGCGTCAGCCGACTGGCCGCGCGCTGTACGCGGCTGATCATCATCTCGCCGGCCCGCACGGCCTGGCTGGTCATCGGACACCTTCGCTGCAGTGAGGACGCGGCGCTGCGCTCATCCGCCAGATCCTGTGATTATGGGTAGAACTTCCCATGTTCGAGGCTACTCGCCGGGCGAGTAGCACCCGTGTTGGATATACCCACTTCGAACGTTGTTCGGCCCCCGAATCTTTCCGTACCTGACGGGTCGGTTGGACGGGCCGACGATTCGGGGGCCGGGTAGCTGTCGGGTATTGCCAGCCGCAATGCCTGCGGTCGCATACTCGTGTCCGGAAGCTCGGGGCTAGCGGACAGCCACCTCACGTGTCCTAGATGTATTCAACTCTGGACCACCTCCTTCCTCGTGTACCGCAACCGTACGGCTCCGAGAACGCGCCGGGCAACGCATTTCGTTGGTGGCGTACGCCGCTTGCTCAGCGTCCCGTCAGAAACCCGCGAGCTTCTGCACAGTGCGTACCAAATCGACGTCTCGTGACGGTCGTGCGCGCCCATCGATGGCCACCACATCGACCGCGCCGCGGACCGTGCCGGCCAGGAACACGCTGTCGGCGGCGTGCAGGTCCTCGACCCGGGCATCCGTGATCACCGTCTGCCAGCCCTGCTCGGCCGCGCGGTCGAAGAGCCGCTGCTGGGTCGTGCTGGCCAGGATCCCGTTGTCGCCGGTGGGAATCGTGTACATCGAGTCGGCCACCGTCCACACGACGGCCGAGGTCGGCGCCTCGAGCACCTGACCGTCGACGCTGACGAAGATGACGTCGTCGGCGCCGCGCCGGGCGGCCTCGCGCTGCGCGGCCATGTTCACCGCGTAGGAGATCGTCTTGACGCCGCCGAGCAGCCACGGCGCGTCGGCAAAGGCGTCGTAGGTGGTGCCCCGGCTGAGCGTGACGGCCCGGATGCCGTCGCGCCGCTGCACCTCGAAGGCCGCCGGCAGCTCGTCGATGGTGACGATGCCGGTGGGGGCGCCGCCGGGGCGTCCGCGGGTGAGGAACCAGCGCATGCTGCCCTCGAGGTCGGCCGGCCAGGCGGCAGTGACCTCGTCGATGAGCGCCCGCCACGGGGGTTCGTCGAACGTGATGCCGAGCGTCGCGGCGGAACGGTGGATCCGGGCGACGTGCGCCTCGATCTTGTCGACCGCGCCGTCGATCACGCGGCAGCCCTCGAAACAGCCATCGCCCCGGGTGAAGCCGAGATCGTCGGCGTGCACCACCGGGGTTGCCCGGTCGACGAGTCCGATGCCGAGAACGCCAGTCAGCTGCATCGCGTCAGGCTACCGAGTGCGCCGCGCGCCTACGATGGATATTGATGACCCACGATGCCGACCTTGCGACGCGGCTGCGGTCCCGCGGCATGCGGATGACGCCGCAGCGCGAGCACGTGCTGGCCGCCGTCCGCGACCTGGGTCATGCCACGCCTGAGCAGATCAGTGACGCGGTACCCGGCGTCGACATCACCACGGTGTACCGGACGCTGGAGGTGCTCGAGCAGATCGGCCTGGTGCGGCACACGCATCTCGGGCACGGCGCCCCGGCGTTCCGCCCGGCCGACGACGAGCACGTCCACGTCGTGTGCCATTCCTGCGGGCGGGTGGCCGACGCGCCCGAGACGCTGGCCGACGAGCTGGCGGCCCGGCTGCGGGCCGAGCAGGGGTTCGTGCTCGACCGGTCGCACTTCACCGTTTTCGGCCGGTGCGCCGAGTGCGCGGAACACAAGGCGGCGGCGACGCCTTGACTCCTGATGTGACCGTCATTGCTGAAGGCGTCGACGCCGGCGTACCCGCCCACCACGGCGATCCGCTGCGCGAGCAACGCGTACTGGCGAGCGTTGCCGGAGTGGTCGATCGGTCCAATCGCGACGTGCTGATCGTCCCGGGCGACGACCGGTTGGCCTGGCTGCACACCATCTGCTCCCAGCATGTCGCCGACCTGGCCGACGGTGAGTCGACCGAGGCGCTCGTGCTGTCGCCGCACGGGCACGTCGAGCAGCACTGGCAGGTCACCGAACTCGACGGCACGGTGTGGCTGGACGTCGAGCCCGGCACCGCCGCCGAGGTGCTCGCCTACCTGCAGAAGATGCGGTTCCTGAAGCGGGTCGAACCCGCTGACGTGTCGGCCGACTGGGCGGTGCTCTCGGTGGGCGGCCCGGCCGCGACGGACGTCTTGCGCGCCGCAGGCCGGCCCGTGCCCGATAGCCGCGCCGTTGCGTTGCCGGATGGCGGGTTCGTGCGGCGGACGCCCTGGGGCGTCGACCTTCTCGTGCCGCGCGCATCGGCGCCCTCGGTCTTCGCTGCGCTGCAGGCGGCCGGCGCCGCGCCGGCGGGCATGCTCGCCTTCGAGGCGCTGCGCGTCGAGGCCCGGCGGCCCCGCCTGGGTCTCGAGACGGACCACCGCACCATCCCGCACGAGGTCGGCTGGATCGGGCCGGCCGTGCACCTGGACAAGGGTTGCTACCGCGGCCAGGAGACGGTGGCCCGCGTCCAGAACCTCGGACGTCCGCCGCGCCGGCTGGTGCTGTTACACCTGTCGGGGGAGTCCGACCTGCTGCCTCCGCCCGGAACGCCGGTCGAACTCGACGGACGTTCGGTGGGCTTCCTGGGCACGGCGGTGCACCACTACGAGCTGGGCCCGATCGCCCTGGCCGTGATCAAGCGTTCGCTGCCGGACGACGCCGCGCTGACCGTGGCGGACGCCCCGGTGTCGATCGCCTGAACCCGTTCCGCCGACGGCTGATCGCCACCCCGGTCAGGCACATGGCGCCGCCGAGCAAGGCGAGCGCGGTCGGTACCTCGGACAGCACCGCCCAGGACATCAGCACCGTGATCGCGGGAACGGTCAGCGTCGTCGACGCCAGGCGCCCGGCGTCGGTTCGCGTCAGCGCGTAGGCCCACAGCGTGAACGCCACGGCGGTGGGGAACAACCCCAGGTAGACCACCGCCACGATCGCGCCGGCGGAGGCCCGCGACACCTCGTTCACGGTCTGTGGCGCGAAGCCGAGCAGTGCCACGGTGCCGGCCACGCACCCGACCCAGGTCGCGCTGACCGGGTCGATCGAACGCAACGCGATCTTCTGGATCAGGACCGCGCCCGCGTAAAGCAGCGCGCTCACCAGGCCGAGGGTGACGCCGAACCCGTCGCTGTGCCCGCCGGAGCCACCGAACGCGATCAGCGTGACGCCGGCGAAGGCGATGACGATCCCGATCATCAGCGGTCGAGGGAACCCCTCGCCCATGAACAGTCCGGCGAGGACCGCGACGATGATCGGGGCGAAGTTCACCAGCAGCGCCGCCGTGCCGGCGTCCAGGTGCCGCTCGGCGGCGTTGAGGACGACGGTGTACCCGGCGAACCAGAACACGCCGTAGGCAACGACGAGGCCGAGTGTCTTGCCGCGTGGCAGCGGGCGCCGCACCCGCACAGCGAGCACGGCGAGGGCCAGCGAGCCGACGGTCAGCCGGGCCAGGGCCAGCGGCCCGGGGGAGAAGGTATCGCCGACCTGCCGGATGGCCACGAACGCTGACGCCCACTGCAGGACCACGGCCACGGTGGCGGCGGGGACGATCCAAGTACGGTCCGACGGCGTCGGGCGGTTGGGCTCTGACGCCGCACTCGGCGGGGTTGATGCAACGTCCAGGGAGGGCATCCGTCCATCGTCGGAGCAGGAGAAGCGACAGCACAAGCGAGAATCGGACGTCGACTCTTCAGTTTGACTGTATGGTCGATCACGTGCTGGACGCTCACCGACTGCGCATCTTCCGTGCGGTCGTCGCCGCCGGTTCCATCCACGGTGCGGCGTCGAGCCTCGGCTACTCGCCGTCGGCGATCAGTCAGCACCTCACCGCCCTGCAGAAGGAGACCGGGCTCTCGCTGGTGGAACGGGTCGGTCGCGGCATCGCGCCCACCACGGTGGGGCGGGCGTTCGCCGAGGAATCCGCTCAGGTGCTGGAACGCCTCTCTGCACTGGAGTCGATGGCCGGTGACCTGCGCGCGGGTCGGGTCGGCCGGCTCACGCTGAGCTACTTCGCCTCGGCGGGCTCCGGGTGGATCCCGCCGGTCGTCGCCACGTTGGCGCGCGAGTTCCCGCGGCTTCGGCTGGATCTGCGGCTCATCGAACTCGCCCGCGAGACGCCGTTCCTACCCGACGTGGAACTGTTCGTCGAAGCTGCGGAGTCCTCGCCGGTCGACGGGTATGACGTGCACACCCTGCTCGACGAGCCCTATGTCGTGGTGCTGCCGGGCGCGCATCCACTGGCAGCGGCGTCGACGGTGCGGCTGCTCGACCTGCAACACGACGCCTGGATCGACAACGACCTGGTCCGTGGCCCGTGCCGGCAGGTCGTTCTGGACGCTTGCGCCAGCGTGGGCTTCACCCCGGCGTTCCACGTCGAGACGCAGGACTACCCGTCCGCCGTGGCATTCGTCGCCGCGGGGGTCGGCATCACGGTGCTCCCGCGCCTGGGCGCCCAGGTTCTGCCGGACGGGTTGCGCGCCGTCCCGGTCGTCGACCCGGTCCCGGTGCGGCGGATCCAGGTGCGGGTGCGCCACGCCGTCCGCGACAACCTCGCCGCGCAACGCATCCTCGAACTGCTGCGCGAACGCGTGGTGGCGACGCGCTGAGGTTGCTAGTCAGACGGTTGCTCGATCAGCTGGGCGATGTAGAGCGGCTCGCCGAGCTTGGCCAGCAGTTCGAGGTTCGTCTCGAGGTAGTCGATGTGCTCTTCCTCGTCTTCGAGGATCGACTCGAAGATGTTGGCGCTCGTGATGTCGCCGATCCGTCGCATGTACTCGACGCCCTTGCGCAGCCGGTCGACGGCCTCGAGCTCGACCGCCATGTCCGCGTCGAACATCTCCTTGAGATTCTGCCCGATGCGCAGGTTGAACAGCCGCTGGTAGTTCGGCAGTCCCTCGAGGAACAGGATCCGGTCGGTGAGCGTCTCGGCGTGGCGCATCTCGTCGATCGACTCGGCCTTGGTGTGTTCGGCGAGTTTCACCCAGCCCCAGTTCTGCTGCATCTTGGCGTGCAGGAAGTACTGGTTGATCGCTGTGAGCTCGGCAGTCAGCTGCTCGTTGAGGAACTCGAGGACCTTCTCATCGCCACGCATGAGCACACAGGCTAGCCGGATTGTGGCGCTTCGCCGACCGCTGGCGGCAACGCGAACCTCATGTGCCCTAGCCCCGTGAGCTGCGGCTCGATGCGGCCACCCTCGAGACGGCTCCGCTCTCAGGCCACCTGCAGGCCAGCCGCGTCGGCGGAGACGAGCAACGGACACTCACCGCAGCGAGTCGTGATCAGCTCTTCGAGCGTGTCGTGGCAGGTGCCGCAGCTGGTGCCGGCTCGCGTGACGTCACCGAGTGCTTGGACGGTGGTCGCACCGGCGTCGACGGCTTCGACGACCTGACGGTCGGAAACCGCGTGGCAGATGCAGGCGAACACCGCTGCGCCCTCCTTAGGTCTCGACCGCGATCGATTAGGCAAGCCTAACCATATTTGAAGCCGTGGCCAAGCCTCAGTTCTGGAGCGACGGCCGCCGCGAGCTCGGCGCGGGCCCACTGCGCCTCCCACCACAGCGCCTCGGCGGTGCTGTTGAGGTCGTCGACGACCCCGCGCAGGACCGTGTCGTCGGCGTCGGGCTGCGGACGGTGCGGCGCTGGTGGCTCGTCGCGGCAAGGATGGATCTCGGCCCGCCTCTCGTCCCGGGCCAACGCCAGCTGGGTGCACGCCCAGCGGGCATCCCACCACAGGCTCTCGACGGTGCCGTTCAGCTCGTCGATGAGCCGATACAGGGCAGCCGACCGGGTGGCGGGATCCGCATCTTCGACCGGCACCAGACGCGACACATGATGGCGGCGCGAGCGCAGACGCATGACGACCACCTCCGGCCGCGAGCACACCTTCTTGTCGGCAAGGGTAGAACGCCATTCGCCGGCCTGCATATACCCGCCGCTACCGCGTCCGGCCTCGCTCGTGTCCGGGCGCTGCTGGGTTGGTCCGGCGACGCCGAGACGTCGAGCATCGAAAGCTACCCTGGAACCGCGTCACGGCGGTGGGGCCCGCCGTACAACCGTCGCGGCAGTGCGGCCAACGGTCCCTACCTGATCGGAGGAGGCTGCCGTGACGCGTCCCGTCGAGCTGGCCGACCCCTTCGGCGACCGAGGGGGCAACCGACACCGACGCAGCGCAGCGATCCTCGGCGCGGTGTTCGTCGGCGGTTGCGTCGGCGGCGCCGGCCGGTACGCGGTGACGCGAGGGTGGCCCACGCCGGCGCACGGCTTTCCCTGGGCAACGTTCGTCATCAACGCGAGCGGAGCGTTCGTGCTCGCGGCCCTGCTCGTCGTGGTCAACGATGGACTGCCGCCGACAACCTACGTCCGTCCGCTGGTCGGCACCGGGTTCTGCGGGGCGTGGACGACGTTCTCCTCGATCGCGGCGTCCACCGACCAGCTGGTGGCGCACGGCCATTCCGGAACCGGTGTGCTGTACCTGATCGGCAGCCTGGCTGCGGGATTGTTCGCGGCGGTACTGGGTCTTGTTGCCGGACGGCAGCTAGCCCGAACCCGGGGTGGGAGCGACGACGTCGACGCCAGGCGCGAAACCTGATGCTGCTCACACTGGCGGTCGCAGCAGCCGCGGGTCTGGGTGCTGTCGCGCGCTACCTGCTTGATCAGTTCGTCAGGCACCGGGTGTCGAGCGGGTTTCCCCACGGGACGCTGGTGATCAACGTCAGTGGATCGCTGCTGCTCGGATTGGTGCTCGGACTGGCCATGCACCACGGGTTGACGAACGCGCCGACGACGGTGATCGGCGCCGGGTTCGCCGGGGGCTACACGACGTTGTCCACGTGGGCGTACGAGACGCTGATGCTGGCCGAGGAACGCGAGTTCCGGGCAGCCGCGATCAACGTTGTCGTGAGCGCCGGGCTCGGCCTCGCCGCGGCGGCGGCCGGCTTCGCTCTCGCACTGTTCTAAACACCAGATCGGGGTTGATTCGCCCCGCATGCGGTGGCAAATCAACCCCGATCTGGGACGGGCAAGCTAGACCCGGGTGTAGACCTCGTCGGGCTCGTCCGGACGCGCGCCTCCGTTGACGCCGCGCGCTTCAGCGGCGTCCTCGGCGTCGATGGACACGCGCGGCGTGATCTTGTCCAGCGCCTTCGGGAAGAACCAGTTGGCCTTACCGAACATGTGCATCAGCGACGGGACGAGCACCGTCCGCAGCACGAACGCGTCGAGGAAGACCGCGCTCGCCAGCCCCGCACCGAACAGCTTCACGCCCCGGTTCGGGTCGAGGATGAACCCGAAGAACACCGTGATCATGATGAACGCGGCCGCGGTGATGATGCCGCCGGTCTCGGCCTGACCCACGGTGATCGCCCGCCGGTTGTCGCGGCTGTGCACCCATTCCTCGTGCATTCGGCTGACCAGGAACACCTGGTAGTCCATCGACAATCCGAACAGGATCGCGAAGAACATGACCGGTGCCCAGGCTTCGATCGGTGCTCCCTTGCCGATGCCGAGCGCCTCCGATGCCCAACCCCATTGGAAGATCGCCACGATCAATCCGAACGAAGCGCCCGCGGCCAGCAGGTTCATGACCGCCGCGGTCAACGGGATGACCAGGCTGCGGAATGCGATGAGCAGCAACAGGAACGACAGACCCACGACCGCTCCGATGAACAGCGGCAACTTGTTCGTCAGCACCTTCGCGAAGTCGACGTAGATCGCCGTCTGGCCGTAGACGTAGACGTGATCCGGCGTGCCCTTGTACAGGTCGGGCAGCACGTCGTTGCGTAAATGTTTGACGAGGTCGTCGGTCTTGACGTCTTGCGGCGACGTCGTCGACTTGAACGAGACCTGGATCAGCGTGGGCGTCAGGGGCTTGCCCACGACCACGCTGTTGGGATCGACGTCCGGGACGGTCTTCAACGTGGCGCTGACCTTCTGGGCCGTCTGCGGTGCAGAGTTGCCGCTGACGACGAGCGTCAGCGTCGAGTTGTAGCCCTTACCGAATCCCTGCGCGATCAGGTCGTAGCCCTTACGCGTAGTCGTGTTCGACCGGTCGTTGCCCTGGTCGGCGTGGCCCATCCGCATCGAGAAGAACGGGATCGAGAGCGCGACCATCACGACCAACCCGGCCAGGGCGGTGACCCCGCGGCGGTTGGCCACGAACTCCGACCAGCGAGCCCAGAATCCCTTGGCGTGGAAGTCCTCGAACTGGCCGGCTCGTACCGCCGCGCGTTGCTTGCGGGGCAGCACCTTGAGCCCGAGCAGGCTCAGTAGTGCGGGTAGCAGCGTGACCGAGGCGATCATCGTCAGGGCCACCGCGATCGCGGTGCCGATGGCCATGCCGTAGAAGAAGCTGACGCCGGTCGCGGTCAGGCCCAGCATCGCGATACAGACCGTCGTGCCGGCGAACAGGACGGCCCGACCGGAGGTGTTGATCGCCGCGGCGATCGACTCCGGAACACTCAGACCGCGGCGCAGATTTCTCCGATGTCTGGTCACGATGAACAGCGCGTAGTCGACACCGACACCGATCACCATCAGCTCGGTCAGTTGCGGCGTAATGTTCGAGACGCTCATGATGTGGCTGAGGATGCCGATCAGTCCCAGCCCGCTGGTCAGTGCCGCGATCGCGCTCGCGAGCGGCAGCGCGGTCGCGCCGAACGTCCGGAAGACGATGGCCAGGATGATCAGGGCGGCGATGAAGCCGAGCAGGAACGGCGGGATACCACTTTCCTTCTGGCCCTGACCCTGGAATCCGTCACCGGTGAACTCGACCTGCAGAGTCGAACTGTTGAGCTTGTTGAGGTTGTCGTAGACGCCATCGAACAGCTTCTGCTCGTATTGGTCCGAGTACCAGCTGACGTTGACGATGGCGATCGTCTTGTCGTTGGAGAGCTGCGTCGGCTCACCTGCCGCCTGAGTGGCCCCGCCGTTGGCGCCACACTTGTACGAGCCCCACGGGCTGGTGACGCCGGTGACCTTGAACGCGTCGCCGCACAACTTCTGCAGCTCGGGCAGCACGTTCGCCGGCGGCGCAGCGAGGTCCCCGCTCTTCGCGTGCATCACGACTTGCCCGGACAGGCCGTTCTGGTTGCTCTGGCCCGAGTGCTTCTGCAGGTCCATGACCGTCTGTGTCTCGGTACCCGGCAGACTGAAGGTGTCCTTGTAGTTGGCGCCTCCCAGCGATCCGGAGATGGCTTGCGCGATGACGATGAACGCGAGCCAACCGACGATCACGAGCCAACGTCGCTGGATGGCGAGACGGGCGAGTCTTTGCATGTGAGCACTCCGGAAAGATCAGCGACGACATTTTGGGGCCGGTAGCAGACTGCATGGTGATTGCTGAGGAAGCGACCTGATTCTCAGGAGGCTGACAGCGTTATCACCGTTTGTTCGTGGCGTCGCGTGACAGGAACCGGTGTGAGCAAGGCCGCTAACTGAGTGCTTGCATCTGCTAGCAGTCTGGGGAAGACTGGCGTCGTGAACGTCGACGGGATCCGGGAGCGAGCCAAGAAGGCCGCCACCATCGGGGAGTTCATCCGCGAGCAGCGTGAGCAGGCGCAGGTTTCGGTGCGCCAGCTGGCCCGGCTCGCGGGCGTGTCCAACCCGTACCTGTCACAGATCGAGCGCGGGCTGCGCAAACCGAGCGCCGACATCCTGCAACAGATCGCTAAGGGCCTGGCGATCTCCGCCGAACAGCTCTACGTCCGAGCGGGGATTCTCGAGTCCCGGCACGGCGACCCCGAGCTGATTGCCGCCATCCTGGCCGACACCGGTCTCGCCGAGCGGCAGAAGCAGGTCCTCATCGAGATCTACGAGTCGTTCCGTCACGAGAACGCAACAGAAGAAGACGTCCGAACCGCCCCCAACGGAAACAAGGAGTAGTACCCATGTCGATCGCAAGTGACGTTCGTTCCTACGCCGACACGGCGCTGGAGCAGGGCAAGACCACCTACACCGACCTGCGCACCAAGGGCGAGGCGCTCTACGGGCGGGTCACCACCCTGCCCGTCGTCGAGCAGGTCAGCTCGACCGTCGAGCCCTACGTGGCCCAGCTGAACGGCTACCGCACCACGGTCACCGACAAGGTCGAGCAGCTCTACACCGACCTGAAGAAGAACGACCAGGTCGCCAAGGCGCTCGGTGTCGCCGAGCAGGCCGCCGGCGTCGTCATCGAGACCGTGAACGAGCGGGTCGTCAACCCGGTCAAGTCGCTGCTCGACCGCGAGACGGTGACCGAGGCGAAGCCCGCGGCGAAGACGCCGGCCGCCGAGGCTGCCCCGGCGAAGTCCACCACCCCGGCGAAGGCCGCTCCGGCCAAGCGCACCACCACCCGTCGCACCACCAAGGCCTGAGCCCGCCAGTAAGGGCTCCTGGCCGACCGCCCCGCCCGGATCCGTCCGGTGCGGGGCGGTCGTGCATCGTGCGGGCAACTACCCTTCCTGACATGCACCTGGTCGACGACGTCTATTGGTGGGTCAACTGGGTGCTGTATTGGGGCATGGTGGCGCTGTACGGGTGGGCCGTCGTGGACTGCGCGGCGCGCAAGGCCGCCGCGTTCCCGGCCGCCGACAAGCTCACCAAGCCGGCCTGGCTCGCCATCACCATCATCGGCGGCGGCCTCGGCTCGCTGCTCGGCTATGGCTCCGGCCCCACCAACTTCGTCTCGCTCATCGCGCTGGTCGCGGTGCTGGTGTACCTCTGCGACGTCCGCCCCGCCGTGCGCGAAGCGTCCGGCGGCACTCGCTGGTAGAGCCCTGCGTTAGGCACCGGCGCGTCTGGCTTGCGGCGGCCGGTCCGGAGTTCCACGCTGGAGGGTGACAACTTCCGGAGGCGACTGATGGCGAGTCTCAGCAGGACGGCGACAACTCCGACGGCGGGCGTACTCGCAGCCGGCGGGTCGACCATGGTGCACGCCCTCGTCCATCATCAGCCCGCACCGTTGGCGCCACCCCCGGCGCTCGCGGACGTCGTCGACCCGGTCCACGACGTCGACGGCCGCGTGCGTGACTGGCGGATGAACCTGCCCAAGCTGCTCGGCCAGCGCGCCGAGTCCGTCCACGACATCAGGCACGAGTTCGTCAAGTGGCGCTCCGGGTTCGTCACCGAGAGCCTGCTCGGTGACGTGGCGACGGTGCGCGCCTTCCTGCAGTGGGCCGACCCCGTGACCGACATCTCCGCCCTGCGGGTGCTGGGCCTGGGGGCCGCTCGGATCGATCAGAAGACCGCGCCCCGCGTGGCGTGGCAGGCGCACGAGGCGGCCGGCGCGTGCCGGGCCCGGGCCGAGTCGGGACTCGGCGTGATGTCCCCCAAGCGCACGGGCGTCGTGCGCGGCTTCGTCGTCAGCGACGGGCCGGTGCTCGCGCTCGCCGACGCCCGCGCGTCCGTGACCGCGACGGCGGCCGGCTTCGAACTGCGCGCGGGCGACGCCGAGCCGCTGCTCGTCCACGGCTGGGTCGTCGAGCCGGACGGCGTAACGGTCATCACGGACGACGGGCCGGTGTCGTTGGGCAACTCGCTCGGGGGACGGTTGCTCGCCCAGGTCGCACCCGGCGTCTCGCAGGCGTCGGCGGCACCGGTGCCGCTCACCAGCATCTTCTCCGGCCTGCTCGTTCACCTGCCGGAGATGGCTCTGCTGGCCGCCCGTGACCGGACGTCGCTGGTGATCACCACAGGCGCCTAACGCAGCTGGGAGCGCTCGGTCGGGGCCAGCCGTAGCCGTTGCGGCGGCCGATAGAGGTATGGCGCGAGCCGTTCGGTGACGCCGACCGGTTCGTCGCCGACCCGGGTCAGCCACACGAGTACCCGCTCGTCCTCGCGGACCGGCAACGCCGGGAACGTATTCGGCGCCGTCTCGGTCTGAAAGCAGGCGATCGCCCCGGGAACGGGTTCGACCTCGTGCCGCACCGCGTCGACGTCGGTGACGTAGTAGATGGTGGCGGTGATCAGCGACGGCGCTCCGCCGCGAGGTGCGCCCGGCTCCGGGTAGCCATCGCCCAGGTACACCGGCCGCAGCATGAGCACATCGTCCGAGTCGATCATGGTCGCGTTCGCAGCTCGGCTGTGCTCTTTCCAGGCCGGGCCGCCGTAGAACGCCGCGAGCGCCGCCCCGCGGGAGGTGTTGTCGGTGAAGCCGCGTATCCATACGAACCGGTCGGGGTCGTCAAGGTCCCGGAACTGCCCTACGACATGGATGCCCACCACTTCCTGGGTCTCGACGAACTCGCGATCGAACAGCTCGATCAACGTGTCGCGCTGGCCCGGATGCAGCGTGTACTGGCGCAGATCGACGATCGAACAGCACGGGTCGTCGCGGGACGCGTCTGAGACCATTCGCGCACGATAAGCGGCAACCCTGACAGCGTGTCGTCGTCGGAAGGGTTGACGCGACGCGAACCGCTCTCTAGCGTCTGCTGGTCAATAGGAAAGTTTCCGTTCAATCAGTGGAGCGTGCCCGTGCCGGGTCGTACGCGCAGCCAGGACGCCGGGATGTTTCCCGCGGGCGCCCAGAGCCTGCTGCGGTCGATGAACGCCCGCGCGGTGCTGGAGCTGATCCATCGCGACGGGCCGATCGCCCGCTCGGACATCTCGGCCGGCACCGGCCTGTCCAAGCCCACCGTGACCCTGGCGCTCAACACGCTGCTCGCCGCCGGAGTGGTTGACGAGACGGGTTACGCCCATGGACGTCCGGGGCCGGCGGCTGCCCTGTACCGCGTGCGTCCGGCGAGTGGCCTGTCGGTCGGCGTCGACATCGGGCACGACCGCATCAACGCCGCCATCGCCGACATCACCGGTGAGGTGCGCGAACGGGTGCAGGCGAAGCCCAAGCGGCGCCGGGACACGTTGGTGGCTCAGGTGTACGACCTGATCGCGCAGCTGGCCGCTCGGATGGATGCCACCGTCGCGGACCTGGTGCACGTCGTCGTCGGCGTCCCGGCCGTCGTTCATCCCGACGGCGAGCAGCTGAGCCTGTGTGAGACGCTGCCCAACGACGGGATCGGGTTCGCGCCGGCGCTACGCGAGGCGTTGGGTGTGCCGGTCACGTTCGAGAACGACGTCAACCTGGCCGTGCTGGGTGAGCGGTCCGCCCGAGCCGACGCCGACCTGCGCGAGTTCCTGTTCTTCTCGATCGGCACCGGCCTCGGGGTGGGCATCGTTCTCGGCGGCCAGCTCTACCGGGGTGTGACCGGCGCCGCCGGCGAGATCGGGTACCTGCCCGGCGACGACCCGACCGTCGCGCCGACGCCGCCGCACGACCGGGCGATGATCAAGGACACGCTGTCCGGGCAGGGCATCGTCGAGGAGGCCGCCGCCCACGGTATGGACGCCCACCTATCCGGGCGCGAGGTGTTCGACCGGGCGCGGGACGGCGACGAGCGCGCGCTCGAGGTCGTCGACGTCATCGCCCGGCGCATCGCCTACGTGATCTGCAGCCTCACTGCAGTTGTCGATCCGGCGCTGGTCGTCCTCGGCGGCGGCGTCGGCCTCAACCCCGACCTCCTGCTCGACCCGGTGTCGCGCCACGTGCGGGCGATGTCGCCGTTCGCGCCGAGCATCGAGGAGTCGCAGGCCGGCAAGGATGCCGTCCTGCTCGGCGCGGTCTCGCTCGCCAGCGAGCTGGCCCGCGACACGGTCTTTTCCGCCGCGTCACTCGCCTCGCCCGCCGCGACCGCGGGCGCGTAACTCTCACCCACCCGGCCAGGGGGCCAACATGAAACGGCGAACTCTCCTCGTTACCGCGACCATCGGCGCTGCGACCCTGCTGGCGGCGGGATGTACGACGGGCGGTGGCGGCGGCAACCCGACCCAGCCGGTCACCTCGGTGATCTCGACGAACGCGAATCACCCGCCGACGACGATCACGGTCTGGACGTTCAACACACTGGCCAAGGAGGTGAACGCGTTCCGCGACGACCTGGCGCGCCTGCACACGAAGTACCCGTGGCTGACGGTGAAGTTCGTGCCGGGCAAGGACGACGCGGCTTACGCCAAGGCGGTGGCCGCCGGCAGCCCACCGGACGTGTTCATCTCGATCGCCCCGGACTACGTCGGCCAGTTCTGCCACAACGGCACCGTGCTCGACCTGACTTCCTATCTCAAGGCCGCCAACATCGATGTGCCCAAGACGTTCCCGCAGGCGTCGCTGGTGTACACGCAGTACCGGGGCAAGCAGTGCGCGCTGCCGCTGCTCACCGACGCCTACGGCCTCTACTACAACAAGGCGAAATTTGCGGCGGCCGGCATCACCAGCCCGCCCAAGACGTACTCCGAGCTGGTCACCGACGCCAAGAAGCTGACCGTCAAGAACCCGGACGGTTCGATCAAGACGTTCGGCCTGGTGACCCGGTCGGACTTCTCCTCGAACAACAACATCTACTCCGGCGTGCAGACGAACTCGAAGTTCTACGACGACCAGGGCAAGGCGACGTTCGGATCGGATCCCAACTGGGCGAAGACACTCGAGCTCGACAAGACGCTGCAGGACTACTACGGCTCGGGCAACGTGCAGAAGTTCGTCGGGCGCTACCAGCCGCACACCGACGACGCCTCCAACCCGTTCGTCACCGGCGCCGCCGCGATGGAGTACGACGGCGAGTGGCACATCGGCGAGCTCAAGAGCGAGGCGCCGAACCTCGACTACGGCATTGCCCCGTTCCCGGTGCCCGACGACCAGGTCAGCCGGTACGGCGTGGGCAACACCCAGGGCACCGTGCTCTACATCTCCAGCCACACCAAGCACCCGCAGGAGTCCTTCTTCGCGGTACAGCAGCTGAGCACCGACACGGCGTTCCTCAACACGCTGGCCGACGCGGTGAGCAACATCCCGAGCACGTTCGACTCGCTGACTGCCTGGGATCAGGCCAACGATCCGCACTGGAGCCAGTTCATCTCCATCTTCAAGAACCCCGGCTCGTACTACAAGGAACTGACCGCGGTCGGCGGCGAGGACGCCGTCAACTGGGATCAGTTCAAGCAGAACTACGAGGCCGGCAAGGTCTCCGACCTTCCGGCGGCGTTGAAGAAGTTCGCCGGCCAGATCGACTCGATCAACAAGCAGGCGAACGGGCGATGACCTCGGTCGCCACCCGTCCGGCGATCCCGGTGCGGGGACCGGCCCCGGCCGCGCGCCGGCGCCGGAGCGCGAGCAAGGCGCGCTGGTGGGTGGTCGTCGGGTTCCTGTCGCCGTTCCTGATCGGCCTGGCCCTGTTCGTCGTCTACCCGGTCTTCGCCACGTTGTACTACTCGTTCACCAACTACCAGGCCGGTTCCTACCTCGCGACGCGGTGGGTGGGCTTCGAGAACTACCGGAACCTGTTCACCCAGTCGACGGTGTTCTGGGAGGCGGTGCGCAACACGCTGTGGATGGTCGCGATCATGGTGCCGTTGCAAACGCTGTGGGCGATCTTCACCGCCTGGATCCTGACTCGCATCAAGCGCGGCGCGGTGATCTACCGGACGATCTTCTTCCTGCCGGCGATGGTGCCGATCGTCGCGACCGCGCTGGCTTTCATCGTCATGCTCAACCCGGTCGGCCCGCTTAACTCGATCCTGGGCCACGCCGGCATCAGCGGTCCGGGCTGGTTCTCCGACGCCGCCTGGGCCAAACCGAGCCTGGTGCTGATGGCGTTGTGGACCGTCGGCAACACGATGATCCTGTTCCTGGCCGCCATGCTGGACGTGCCGACCGCGCTCTACGAGGCGGCCGACATCGACGGTGCGAACGCCTGGCAGAAGTTCCGGCACATCACCTTGCCCGGCATCTCGCCGGTCATCTTCTTCTCCTTGCTGACCGGCATGATCTACACGTTCCAGTACTTCACCGAGGCGTTCGTCGCGTCCGGGTCGGCCAACCCGATCCTGTCGAGCAACCAGTCGATCGGCTATCCGCAGGACTCGTTGCTCTTCTACACGACCGAGATCTACCGGCAGGGCTTCCAGTACTTCAAGACCGGGTACGCCTCGGCGATGGCCTGGCTGCTGTTCGTGGTGATCTTCCTCTGCACGGTGGTCTTCATCCGCGGCTCGCGCCGCTGGGTGTACTACGCGGGGGCGGTCCGATGACCGGCGGTTCGCGGCTCGGCCGGGCGCTGACCTCGCCCGGCGGCGGTTCCAGTCAGTTGAGTGGTGCGTTATCCGTTGAGTGGTGCGTTGTAGCGCACCACTCAACCCGCAACGCACCACTCAACGGAGAAGAGGGTGGTCTCAACGGAGAAGAGGGTCGTCCCGCCCGAGCCCATCGCGCGTGGCGGGTGCGGCGATGACCACGCTCGAGGCGCGCGCCCGGGCCCGGGCGCGGGCGCGCGCGCCCCAGCCGTTTCCGTACCGCAAGGTACTGATGAGTGTCGCCAACCACGCGGTGGCCATAGCGGTCGCCCTGTGCTTCCTGCTGCCGTTCGGCATCGTCGCCGTCACGTCGGTAATGACGCAGGCCCAGGCCGGCACCGGCTCGCTCTGGCCGAACAAGTGGGCGTGGCACAACTTCGGCGACGTCTTCACCGCGATGCCGTTCGCGCGCGACCTGTGGAACACCGTGCTCTACGCGGGGCTGTCGACGATCGGCGTGTTGCTCTCGTCGATACCCGTGGCGTACGCGCTGGCGCGGCTGCACTGGCGCGGTCGCGAGGTCATGTTCATGGTCGTGCTGGCCACGATGATGATTCCGGCGCAGGTCACCAGCTTGCCGCTGTACGTAGTCTTCTCGAAGTTGGGATGGGTGAACTCGCTTCGTCCGCTGATCATCCCGTCGTTCTTCGGGGACGCCTTCAGCATCTTCTTGCTGCGCCAGTTCTTCCTGACCATTCCGCAGGAGATGACCGAGGCCGCGCGCTGCGACGGGGCGAGCGACTGGCGCATCCTCACCCGCATCGTCGTGCCGATGGCGCGGCCGGCCATCGCGGCCGTCGGACTGTTCGCGTTCCTGTACGCGTGGAACGACTTCTACAACCCGTTGCTGTACACCGGCAACAGCACGAACAGCCAGACCCTGGCGGTGGGGTTGACGACGTTGGCGAAGAGCGCGCACCAGAACTCCTACCAACTGCAGATGGCCGCCTCGCTGATCTTCCTGGCTCCGGTGCTGCTGCTGTTCTTCTTCGCGCAGAAGGTGTTCGTCGAGGGCGTCACCCTGACCGGGGTGAAGGGATGAAGGTAGCCGTCGTCGGCGGGGGGAGTACGTACACGCCGGAGCTCGTGGCCGGGTTCTCGGCGCGACTCGACGTTCTGGACCTGGACGAGTTGGTGCTGCACGACATCGATGCGGAACGTCTCGAGGTGGTCGGCGGTCTGGCGATGCGCATGCTCGACGCCGTGCGCACCACGACGTCGTTGCCGGACGCCCTCGACGGGGCCGACATCGTGCTCGTCCAGCTGCGGGTGGGCGGTCAGCAGGTCCGCCTGCGCGACGAGACGATCCCCGGCAAGTACGGGCTGGTCGGGCAGGAGACGACCGGTCCGGGCGGGTTCGCCAAGGCGATGCGTACCGTGCCGGTGGTGCTCGACATCGCCGCGGCGGCGCGCAAGTACGCGCGCGACGACGCGTGGATCGTCGACTTCACCAACCCGGTCGGCATCGTCACCCGGGCACTGCTCGACGAGGGGCATCGGGCGATGGGACTGTGCAACGTGGCGATCGGCCTGCAGCGCCGGATTGCCAAGCACTACGACGCCCGCCCCGAGCAGGTCGAGCTCGACCACGCCGGGCTCAATCACCTGACGTGGGTTCGCTCCGTCCGGGTGGACGGCGTCGAGCGGCTGCCCGAGCTGTATGACGTAATGAGCGATGCCGGCGTGCCGGCCGAGCTGATGCGGACGCTGCACGCCATCCCGTCCTACTACCTGCGCTACTTCTATTGCACGGACGACGTGATCGAGGAGCAGACGCTCGGCCCGCACCGCGCCGAGCAGGTGCTGGCTATCGAGCGGGAGCTGCTGGAGCTCTACCGCGATCCCGAGCTCGACCACAAGCCGGACCTGCTCGACCAGCGCGGCGGGGCCTACTACAGCGAGGCGGCGGCCGCGCTCGTCACGTCGCTCGTCACCGGGGACAACGCCCGGCACTACGTCAACGTCCGCAACAACGGCACGATCGCCGGGTTGCCGTACGACGCCGTGGTCGAGGTGCCGGCCACCGTCGACCGCTCCGGCGCGCGTCCCGTGGCCGTCGCCCCGCTGGCGCCGGAGATGCTGGGACTCGTGCAGGCGGTGACGCAGTACGAGATCCTGACCATCGAAGCGGCCCGGTCCGGCGACCAGAACGTGGCCGCCCGGGCGTTGCTGGCCAACCCACTCGTGCGGCAATGGCAGCACATCCCCGACCTGCTCGGCGACCTCCTCGGGACATGACCACTTACGTGATCGCCGCGGACGGCGGCAATTCCAAGACCGACCTGGTTCTGTCCACTGTGGACGGTGAGGTGCTTGCTCAGGTGCAGGGCGGTGGCACGCACCCGCACGTCACCGGCATGGACCGCACCGCAGAGGATCTCGCCGCCATGGTGGCGCAGGTGCGCGAGCGGGCCGGGCTACCGGCGTCGGCGAAGATCGGGGTCGGTGCGTTCTACCTGGCCAACGTCGACGTGGCCGCCGACGAGCGTGAGGCGCGAGCCGCCCTGGGTCGGCTGCACCTCGTCGAGCAGCTGGCGGTGTACAACGACGCGTTCGCCGTGCTCCGCGCCGGAAGCGTCCGAGGATGGGGAGTCGCGGTCACGGCCGGCGCGGGCGTCAACGCGGTCGGGGTGCACCCGAGCGGCGAGGTGGCGCGCTTCCTGTCGCTCGGCGACATCACCGGCGACTGGGGCGGCGGCCACGGGGTGGGCGTGGCCGGTCTCGGCGCGGCGGTGCGGGCCGAGGACGGTCGGGGCCCGGACACCAAGCTGACGATCCGCGTCGCCGAGCACTACTCCCTGGCCAGCGCCGAGGCGGTGGCGCTGGCGATCCACCGCCACGAAATCCCTTACGCGGCAGTGCAAACTCTCGCGCCGGTGGTGTTCAAGACGGCCTCCGAGGGCGATCAGGTCGCTCGCGAGATCGTCGTGCGGTTGGGTGACGAGGTGGCCAACATGGCCGCCACCCTGCTGCGCCGGCTGCGTCTGCTCGACTCGGACGCCGACGTCGTTCTCGGGGGCGGGACGCTCCAGTCCGGCAACCGCATTCTGATTGAGCGCATCGGGGCGTTGATGCTCGACGCGGCACCGAACGTCGCGGTGCGAGTGCTCGACGTTCCGCCGGTCGTCGGCGCCCTCATCGAGGCCCTGGTGATGGCCGGGGCGCCCGAGGAGGCCCGGCGCCGGGCCCGGGCGGCGTTCGGCTAACCGTGCGTTTCACCACTGGCTGTCGTCGGGTGGTGTCACTGCGGCGTCACATCGGGCAGAATAAGAACGAGGCCCCTCCATGTATGAGATGGAGGGGCCTCGAGCAGCTTCGCTGCTCCGACTCGCCGATCACTCGGCGGACGAGCGTTGCTCAGCCGGCCACCGGATCGGAAAACTCTCCCGAACCCGCCGGTCACCCGACGCTTCCGAGGTCCGGAGTTGCCCCCGGCTAGGTTTTCTTTCTCAGTGGCAGAGCAATTTCTACTGGTTTAATCATCGATACGCAAGGGGTATCTGGCAATTACTTCGACTAATTTTGATCATCAACATGATGTCCACAGAGCGCCGGATGTTATCCCCCGCCGCAGCCATTTCGTCCACCACTCGTCCACACATTGATGCACAGGTTGTGGGTCGGCGCAGACCACTGCCCGCGAGGGTGCTGCTCATGATCACGACCGCTCGACCGGCTCGGGTCCGGCGTAGCGAGTCATGATCAACAACTCGAGCCGCGCCGTGGGCAACGTCCGGCAAACAAGGAAGACGTCGGGCCAACGAGGAAGACGTCGGGCCAACATAGAACGAGGCTCCTCCATGTATGAGATGGAGGAGCCTCGAGCGACTCCGCTGCACCAGCCACCGATCGCTCGGCCGCCGTGCGCTGCTCGGTCAACCACCGCGTCGAATCGCCCTGCCCGAACCCGCCGGTTGCCCGACGCTTCCGAGGTCCGAGGTTGCCCCCGGCCGGGTTTTCCTTCGCTGTAGCAATGCAATTTCTACTGGCCCAATCGCATCGGCACAAGGGGTTCTAGCGAATTACCAGCGAGCAATTTCGGTCATCAACAACATGTCCACAGTCGGTCGATCGTTATCCCCGGGAAGACGCATTTATCCACCGCGCGTCCACACTTTGATGCACAGCCTGTGGGCTCGACAACTTACCGGGATCTCATGATCAGTGCTTCCAGTTGATCTTGAACACCCAGGCGTACTGGCCGGAGTTGCGCGCCGCGGCCGGCACGTTGATCGCGAGCGATCCGTCGGACGCCTTCGTCCAGTGCAGCGCCGGGCCGTGGTAACCGAGCAGCGAGATCGTGTCACCGGGCCGGATCGGCACCGGCGAGTGCACGGTCACCGTGTCGCCGGGCTGGGTCAACGACGTCATGTAGAACGCCTTGTCGGGTGCCACCGTGAATCGCAGGTCGCCGTCGGTGGCACCCCGCGCCCAGTACGTCGTGTTGTAGATCGACTCGCCGTTGACCTTCAGCCAGGCGCCCATCTCGCGCAGTCGCGTCTGCATGATCTCCGGAATCGTGCCGTCGGCGCGCGGGCCGATGTCGAGCAGGAAGTTGCCGTTCTTGCTGACGATGTCCGCAAGCTGGTCCACGAGCTGGTCGGCGGTCGCGTACTGGTCGTCGGGAGTCGCCGAGTTATAGCCGAACGAGAACGGGTCGATGCCGCGCGTGGCCTCGAACTTCGTGGTCTGCAACGAGTACGACGGTGCGTACTCCGGCGTGTTGAAGTCCGACGCGGGCAGTCCACAACGGTCGTCCACAGTGGCCGGACGACCGGTGACCAGCTCTTGGTTGAACAGCGTCTGCAGCACGGTCGGGCTCGTTGCCGGATAGCCGATATCGCACCACAGGACGTCGGGCTGGTACTTGGTGATCAGCTCCTTCATTTGCGGGACCTGGAAGTCGCTCACGTAGTCAGCTACCGGCTTGTAGCCCGTGTATGGCACCGGCGCGCCGGTGTAGGGGTTCTGCGGACCGTGGCCCTGCCACGGCAGCGCCGGGTTGTACCACTCGGGCAGCGAGTAGTAGAGGCCCGGATGGATGTCGGGCGTGTACTTGCGGTCGGCGGCGAACAGCTCGCCGACCAGATCCTGGTGCGGGCCCATCTTCACCGAGTTGCGGTCGGAGTACGCGGTGTCGAACAGCGAGAACCCCTCGTGATGCTTGGACGTCAGCACGAAGTAGTCGGCCCCGGCCTGGTCGAACAGCTGCACCCACGCCTTGGGGTCGAACTTGGCCGCGGTGAACTGCGGGATGAACTGGTCGTAGTTGAAGTCCTTGCCGTACTTCTGGGCGTGGTAGGCGTAGGTCGGGTCGTTCGGGTTGTCGAGGTGTTGCCAGTACCACTCGGCGTATTCCTGACCGACCGGCGCCCAGGCCGGCACCGAGTAGATGCCCCAGTGGATGAAGATGCCGAACTTGCCGTTGTTGAACCAGTCGGGTGACTGATGCTGCGACAGGGACGCGTCGGTGGCCAGGTAGGCGGGGATGCCGGCGCTAAGGTGTACAGCCTGACTGGCAGTCACCCCTTGGCCCTTCACCCGCACCGTGCCATCGAGCGGCAGCCCGGCCGGCAAGCCGGGTGAGGTGATGCCGATCTCGACGCGTGCCTCGTCACCGGGCGCCAGCTCAGTGATCGTCGCCGGCTGTACGGTACGCACGCCATCGGCGACGACGGAGACAGTGAGCGAGTGCGATCGGTCGATCCACTGGTCGCCGAGGTTCATCACGGTGGCGCTGACGACCTGGGCATGTGTCCGGCCGACCGTGATCTGCTTGGTGGTCGACTTGGCGTCGCGCACCGCGACGGCGTATCCGTGGGTCACCGGCTGCAGCGACAGCGCGAACACGTGCAGGCTCGACGTGCCGGCCACCGGCGTGGCGGTCGTCGGCAGCGTGATAGACGTGGCCTCGCGGTTCGGGTCAATCCACAGCTGGGCTGAGTAGATCGACACGGGGTGCTGGTCGGTGCCGGTGGGCGAATACCGGTAAGGCGCCACGATCGCGCCGTTGCCGGTGTACCAGTCCGGTGCCGAGGCGGTGCCGCTGCTCGTCGTGCCGTCGGTGTAGTGCACGGTCGCGGTACCGCCGGTCGATCCGTAGGTGGACGCCGCCAGCAGGTAACCACCCAGGTAGTGACCGGCCGGAAGAGTGATCGTCTGCCCCAGCGCCACGACGTTGTCGTTCTGGCCGGTGCCGCTGGTCGGGGGGAACTCGTACGGGACGCCGCCGACGTTCACCGATCCGGACGGCAGCGCGCCCGCGGGGAAGCCGTAGCCGGAACCGTCGACGTCGGCGTCGCCCGCTGCGGCGCCGATGCCGTTGTTGTTCTGATAGCTGGTCAGCGGCACCGGGACCGGGGTGGTCGGCGCGGCCGCTCGAGCGCGCGGGGTCGTGATCCCGGTCAGTCCGGTCGTGACGCTGATCAGCGCCGCGAGAGCCGCGCCCATCGCGAGCCGGCGGCGACGATTCCGGGAACTGGTCAGACGGGTGCGGGAGGTGGTCATCGGCCTCAGTCCCTCGGGGGTGACGACTGTGACGACTGTGACGACGGTGCGCGACGCTGCGATCGACCTGATTCGCCCGACCTTTGCCGCCTTCATACGGTCGTCTCCGGGCAGATTGCCGACCGAACGGCGGTAAAGATCGGATGACTCAGTTGAGGTATTTACTCCGCATGAGCTTGGCCGTCAACGCCTAGGCATTTCTCAAGATCACGCACGTGCCAGGAACGGTTTAAGCGATTTACGCGGATCATTGGCATTTGGCGTGCACGGATCTACGAGAAAGATGCCCTGTCCAAGCATGTTCGAGCATCAAGAGCCTTGACCTGCGGACATTGCCGTCCTTAGGCTCAGGCCGGATCGACCGCCGCATACCGGACCGCGACATCGGCGCCGCGATGCTGGAAGGCGGCGGCGGTCGACGCGAGCAAAGGATCACCCCATGCCTGCTCGGTCGTTGCATTCACGCGGGATGCACAGACATCCGATCTTCGTCGTGGCGACGCTGCTTCTGTTCGTCCTCGCCCTGGCTCCGGCCGTCACGGCGGCCGCGGCGGCCGCGGCAGCCGCGCCGGCGCCCAGCAGCCCGGACTTGCGGCGATCTGGCCACACGCTCGCGCTGCGCGTGCCGGAGGCGAACGGCGGGCCCGGATACACGATCAACGTCGCGACCTCGCCGTTCCAGATCACCACGCAGCGCGGCGGCAGCACCGTCCTGCGAACGACTGCGGGCGCCGCCGGGCAGTCCGGCCCGGCCGACTTCAAGACGGCGGACGGCTGGGCGACCGCGACCGCCGTCCAGACCTCGAGCTGGTACGACGGCCGGCTCGACCTGACGCTGGCGACGAACGCCGCCGGCGTGACCGTCGACTACCGCATCACCCCCCAGGCCGATCGGTATCGCGTCACCTGGTCGGTGAACGGCGCGACGGCCACCCAGGTCGCCAGCCACTACGACGTCGCGTCGGCCGGGCACTGGTACGGCCAGGGCGAGACGTCTGACACCGGGCCGCAGTTCTGGCCCCTGGACTCCGCCAAGATCCGCGACACCGCGATGGGGCCGGCCGAATACCTGATGACCGACCCGTTCTGGTTCACCCAGCGCGGGACCGGCCTGTGGGTCGACACGCACGACGTCATGGACGTATCGATGAACTCGGTGCAGCAAGGGGTCTTCGGCTACACGCTGACCGACAGCGCCACCATGGACTCGACGGTGTTCGTCGAGCGCACCCCTCGTGACGTCTACGCCGACTACATCGGCATCACCGGCGTGCCGGCCAAGAGTGACGCCACCGACGCCCAGTACGCCAAGCCGTTGTGGAATTCGTGGGCGCAGTTCTATCCGAACGTGTCGCAGGCTTCGACGCTGTCGTGGGCGAACGGGCTGCACGACGCAGGCGTTCCGGCCCAGGCCATCCAGGTCGATGACGGGTGGATGAGCCACTACGGCGACTTCACCTTCAACAACAAGTTCCCCGACCCCAAGGGCCTGTCGGACCAGATCCACGCGATGGGCTACGACTTCGGCCTCTGGGTGACGCTCTGGATCAACAAGGACGCCGACAACTACGCGTACGCCGCCCAGCACGGGTACCTCGTCCGGTCGAAGGCGGATGGCAGCAAGCCGTGCGACGTCACGTGGTGGAACGGCAACGCCGGCATCGTCGACATCGCCAACCCCGAGGCTCGCGCCTGGTACGTGGGCCAGCTGCACGACCTGGAAAAGACCTACGGGGTCGACGGATTCAAGTTCGACACGCGCTTCTTCGACGAGCGGTGTGCACCGTCGCCGGAACACACCGCGCTGGACTACCTGACGCTCGGCGCGCAGCTGACCGACCAGTTCGACCAGCAGGGAGTCGGCGTCCGCATCTCCTGGACCGGATCGCAGAAGTACGGCTTCGTCACCCGCCAGGTCGACAAGGGCACCGGCTGGGACTCGCTGGGAGCCGCCGTCGCGCAGAACCTCGCGATCAGCACGATCGGGTACCCGTTCGTCGAGACCGACATGATCGGCGGCTCCGGCGAACAGCCCCCGCCGACGAAGGGCGTGCTGGTGCGCTGGGCCCAGGCCGC
>Ga0137412_10000060_pt1 | contig 58425 bp, 49 predicted proteins | sample CZODoug2_1_16fun_FD_122160 | JGI IMG/M metagenome (GOLD analysis project Ga0137412, IMG submission 122160) | Vadose zone soil fungal communities from Angelo Coast Range Reserve, California, USA - CZODoug2_1_16fungal (Hybrid Assembly) | ecosystem: Environmental > Terrestrial > Soil > Vadose zone...
GAAAAGTATGTGCGATTGGCGGAGAACGCCCCTGTGCGATATCCCTTTTGCTCTAACACTTCCCCCAAAGTGGGAAAGCCGCCCAGACCCTGGCTGCCCCATCCCAGCCACGGCTCTGGCTGCACGCTGCCGACGCCGTGCTCGAACTGGTAGCGCCCGGTCAGCAGAGAAACATGCGAAGGCAGGCTCCACGAACAAGTTGAAATCGCGTTCTCGAACAGGACGCCTTGCTGCGCCATGCGATCCAAATTCGCGGTTGTGGGGCGTGAGTATCCATATGAAGAAACGTGATCGGCACGCAGCGTGTCGACAACAATCACAATCACGTTAGGTGCGCCGGGCGAGGGAAGGGGCAGCCTCGCTATCGCGCTTCTTTCATGCACCCGCTGTCCATTCTGTATGCCGGCGAATGGCAGGCATGGCATGGCCCAAGTAGATGGAATGAGACTCGATACATCGGGTACCTGCACCATCAGGCGTCCAATGTTCATCGGATCTACGTTGTTAATGACCGTGCCTCGATGCTTGCCATAATACTTTTCCACGCTGCATCCCTCCATCTTCCAGGGCGCGCTTAACGCCTTGCCCAATATGTTCTATCTGCCCAACCAGCAGCGCTTCGATCCTCTGAATCCCAATTCCATCTTTGCTAATCAGAATTATTTGTCCGCGGGCGTTCCGCTCTCCATTCTTCCCTTCACTCTGCCTGTGGCCAAGAATTTTCAGTACGGCTACGCCCAGCAGGCGAATCTCACTGTAGAGCACTCTCTCGGCGGCACCTGGAAACTCAGCGTAGGCTATCAGTGGACTCGTGGAACGCACCTGAATCGCCCCGTGGATGTCAATTCCACCGACCCCGTCCTGCTTACGCAAAATTTGCAATACGCTGACGCTGCGGGGTTCGACGTTGTCCGTGTACGGTCTAACACCCAGCTACAACGTGGCCGATGCTACAGTTATTCTGGGCCCCGGCACCACCGTGATTGCCGACGATTCGACCTTGACGGGACTCAACTACCAATCCGTCGCGGTCGGCCAGCACATCATTGCACGCGGTGTCTACACTCTGCCCAACAATGTGGTTACCCTGAATGCGTCCGGCGGGTCCACCGCGTATACCGGCTCGGTGCGGTTGATTTCCACCAGCCTGTGGGGCTCGCTCGTGTCCTCGACGACGGGCAGCCTGGTGTTGAATTTGCAAACCATCAACAATTGGCCGGCTTCGGATTTTGCGTTTGCCGGCAATGGCACCAGCGCTGCCGCGGATCCGGTCGCGGCCGGTTTCTCGGTCAACACCGGCGCGCTCGCCATACCCGTGACCACCGTCGGCGAGCCGGTGTGGATCGACGGCCTCTTCGCTCCTTTCGGATCAGCACCGCCGGATTTCACCGCTTCTTCGGTCAATAGCGAAGCGTCCGTTCAGGTCGCGGGCGCCGCCGCCGGAAGCCTGACGTGCGGTCAGGGAAATCTTGATTGCGTTCCGGCCAGCTTGCGAGTCTATTGGAAGGGGCCAGGGACGAGCGCACCTTTCTCCGCGCTGACCGGGACCTTGATGACCATCGATTTCAGCAACGCGAATTTCAGCTCGGGCGTGATCCGTATCGGACCGGAGAGCATCGTTCTCACGGCAGCGTCGGCGTCCCCGCAAATCGTGCCCCAGACCGGCTCCGGCGCGGCTGGCGTACCGGCGACCTTTACGCCGCTGTTCTCGTACGGCAACCCGACGGCCGCCACCTCGCCCGGAATCAATGTTTTCAGCGCCTTCGGCACTTTCGCCACTGACTTGACCACGGCTCTCGCGACCACGCCGGCCCTGCAGCTCGAGGCACGAGGTACGTACAGCCGCACCACCAACACCTTTAGCGCTAGCAGCGTCAACGTCGTGCTCTAAACTATTCCCCCTATGGGGAATCATTCGTCACGACTTGGATTGGCCTGGGTGCTGGTAGCGAGTTGCGCGTGGGGCCACGGCGCCGCCGCCCGGGCGGCTGACGCGGCCGAGACGCCGCAAAAAGAAGTGATTCGTCCGCGCATTTGCCTGGTATTGTCGGGCGGCGGCGCCCGCGGCATGGCGCACATCGGCGTGCTCAAGGTCCTCGAGGACCTGAAAATTCCCATCGACTGCATCGCGGGCACCAGCATGGGCGCAGTGGTGGGCGGTCTGTATGCAAGCGGGATGAGCGCCCGCGACATCGAGTCCACCATGCGCTCGGTGGATTGGCAGGAAGCGTTTCGGGATGCCCCGCCGCGCCGCGACCTGGCATTCAGGCGCAAACAGGATGATCAGAATTTCCTCGTGCGTCTGCCGCTGGGCTTGAAGCATGGCCAGATTCTGCTTCCAAAGGGATTCATTCAGGGTCAAAAGCTGCAGGAGACGCTGCGGCAGCTGACCCTGCCGTTCAGCAACAGTACGGATTTCGACAGGCTGCCGACCGCGTTTCGCGCCGTGGCGACCGATCTGGAAACCGGCAACGCCGTGCTCTTGGATAAGGGCGATCTGGCGATCGCCATGCGAGCCAGTATTTCGGCGCCGGGCGTATTCGCGCCGGTGGACTACCAGGGCCGATTGTTGGTCGATGGCGGTCTGGCGGAGAATCTGCCCGTCAACGTGGCGCGGGCGATGAACGCGGATATCCTCATCGTCTCCGACGTCAGCTTCCCGCTGCAGGATCGCAGGCAGCTCGATTCGGCGCTGTCCATTTCCAATCAAATGCTGGCGATATTGGTGCGCAAAGACTCGGACCGGCAGAAGAAGTCTTTGAACCCGCAAGACATCCTGATCGAGCCGCTATTGGGCCTGGCAACGTCTACCGATTTTACATTGGCGGTCAACACGATTGTCCGCGGCGAAGAGGCGGCACGCGGCGCCGCGGCCCGGCTCGCGGGCTTAAGCGTCGACGACGCGGCATACCGCGAGTATCTGGCGCGCCGCGAAGCACGTGAACCCGGGTTACCCCCCATCGAGTTCGTTCGCGTCGATGAAGAATCGAAGCGTTACGAAAAAACGATCATGGCGAAAATGCAGCCGCTGGTCGGCAAGCCCTTGAGTCTCGATCAGGTGGGTGCGCGTATTACCGAGCTCTACGGCCTGGGAAATTTCGAGACGCTCGACTACAGCCTGGTCGAGCGGCCCCCTACCCCCGCCGCTGCGCCCACCGTCGCCGGTGCCGCGGGTGCCGCCGGTGAAGCTGCGGCGGCCGAAGCTCAAGGTACAGCCGAAACTCAAGAGTCGGGTCTCGAGATCCGTGCGCGCCGCAAATCATGGGGCCCGAATTACATACGATTCGGTTTGAATCTGCAGGACGATTTTCAAGGCAACAGCCGCTACAACGCTGCCGCGCGCTTCGTGCTGAGCGAACTCAACGAGCGCGGTGCGGAACTGTTGACGGATGTGCAAATCGGCAGCGATCCGAGGGTGTTCAGCGAGTTCTACCAGCCTCTCGATGCGCAGCGAACCTGGTTCGTCGCGCCGAGTGCGCGCATCGAGGTTCGGGACCTACCGATCTACGCCGATAACAAAGAAGTCGCCGATTATCGCGATCGCGAGGCCGAAATCGATATGGACGTCGGACGCAACCTCGGCAATTGGGGCGAGATCCGCATGGGATTGCACCGGACCAACGGCTTGACGCATGTACGCTACGGCGATCCCACGCTCGTCGAACACCAGTACAACAACGGCGAATTCTTCTTCAAGTTCAGCTACGATCAACTCGACAACGTGCATTTTCCCCGCAACGGGGAGACCTTTACGTTGCAGTGGGACGCGGACCGCACTGATTTGGGCTCGGACGTCGTGCGAGATCGCGTTTCCGCCGATTGGCTGGTGGCGCGGTCGCGCGGACGCAATACTCTGTTGTGGTGGACCTCGGCCGGGAGCACGCTCGACGGCAATGTACAACCCACCGCCCTTCCCGACTTCTATTCCCTCGGCGGGTTTCTCAATTTGTCCGGTCTAGCGCCCCAATCCTTGATCGGGCCGCACTATGCGATCACCCGCGCCATCTACTTCCGCAAGATCGGGCGCGGCGGGACGGGATTTTTCGAGTTTCCCGCATATATCGGCGCGTCGTTGGAAGTCGGCAACACGTGGGCAAAGCGCGGCGACATGAGCCTCGGATCCGCGCACAAGGATGCTTCCTTGTTTTTCGCGATCGACACGTTTTTGGGACCGGTCTATCTCGGTACGGGCTACGATGAGCACGGCACCAGCGGCTTCTACCTATTCCTCGGCCGGAGTTTCTAGTCTAGGCGCTGCGCGCCGAATCTACGGGGCCGCAGCGGCCCCGCCCTTAAGTCGGGGTCGTTCCGCATTGCGCTCCGCAGTCCCTGCTACGCGCAAGCCCAGGGTGGCCGTCCTTGGCCACCCGTTCGACGCATGCGTCTCACCCATTGAAAGCTGCGCGAAGCGCATGATCAGAAAATCCGGCTTTCGGAGAGATTCTCCACTTTCTCGAACACCAGCGCCGGCTGATCGCCGATTCGGGAGTATTCGTGCTTTCGCGCCATTTCTTCCAGCTTTTGGTCGCGCTCCGCCGCGGTAAAATACCAATGCGTCTTTTGCCAGTCGGTGCCCAGCAGCTTGGCGAACGGGTCGCCGGGACGCAAGCTCACGCGGATGCCGTACGGTCGGGGTAGGACCGGCACGCCGCGAACCAGATTTTGAACGTTTGCGATTCCCATGTTGCGGAACGATAGCGGAACGCCGGCTCGGGCGCCAGGCGCCTGGCTGATTGGCGGCAGAATCGCATGCTAGACTCCGCCGCCTTGTCGTCCCCGCGAGGTAACTGATGGCATCGTCTTATACGGCCTCCGACATCGAGGTCTTGAGCGGCTTGGACCCGGTGCGCCGCCGGCCGGGCATGTATACCGACACCACGCGTCCGAATCACCTGGCGCACGAAGTGATCGACAATAGCGTCGATGAGGCGTTGGCGGGGTATTGCGAAAACATCAACGTCACGGTGTTCAAGGACGGCTCCTTGCAAGTGGAGGACGACGGCCGCGGCATGCCGGTGGATATTCATCCCAAAGAGAAGATCAGCGGCGTCGAGCTGATTCTGACGCGTCTGCACGCGGGCGGAAAATTCAACGACAAGACATACCAGCATTCGGGCGGCCTGCACGGCGTCGGCGTCTCGGTCGTGAACGCGTTGTCCAAAAATTTGGAGTGCTGGGTGCGCCGCGGCGGCAAGGAGTACAACTTGAGCTTCAAGGGCGGAAGGCCTGACTCGAAGCTCGAAGTCGTCGGCGACGTGCCGAAATCGAAGACCGGCACGACATTGCGGTTTTGGCCCGACGGTAAATATTTCGACACCGACAAGTTCGCGATTCCCAGTCTCAAGCAGGTGCTGCGGGCCAAAGCTGTGCTTTGCCCGAGACTGCGCGTCACGCTCGCCAATGAAATCACCGGCGAGCGCGAGGAGTGGTACTACACGGGCGGATTGCATCAATATCTTGCCGAAGAGCTGGGGAAAGGCGAGTGGTTGCCCGCGGAGACCTTTTACGGCAAGCGCGACATCGAGGGCGGGTCGCTCGATTGGGCCTTCGCGTGGGTGCTCGAATCCGAACACCGCATCACCGAGAGCTACGTCAATCTCATCCCCACGGTGGAAGGGGGCACGCACGTGAACGGCCTGCGCGTCGGCGCCGCCGACGCGGTTCGCGAGTTCTGCGAATTTCGCACACTCGTGCCGCGCGGCCTGAAGCTGACGCCGGAAGACGTATGGGACGGCGTGAGCTTCGTGATGTCGATGAAAATGCGTGAGCCGCAGTTCGCCGGGCAGACCAAGGAGCGCCTCTCCTCGCGCGAGTCCGCGGGCATCGTCCAGGGCGTCATCAAGGATGCCTTCGCCTTGTGGCTCAACCAACATCCGGATCAGGGCGAGAAGATCGCGATGTTGGCCATCGCCAACGCGCAGCAACGCTTCAAGGACAGCCAGAAGATTGCACGCAAGCGGATCGTCGCGGGGCCGGCGCTGCCGGGAAAATTGGCCGACTGCGTGAGTCAAGATCCGGCGCGCGGCGAACTGTTCCTGGTCGAAGGCGACTCGGCCGGCGGTTCGGCCAAACAAGCGCGCGATCGAGTGACGCAGGCCATCATGCCGCTGCGCGGTAAGATCTTGAATACCTGGGAAGCGGACACCCGCGAAGTGCTGCAGTCGCAGGAAGTGCACAACATCACGGTGGCCATCGGCGTGGAGCCGGCGGCCACCGATTTGTCCGGCCTGCGCTACCACAAGATCTGCATATTGGCGGACGCCGACAGCGACGGACAGCACATTGCGACCCTGCTGTGCGCCTTGTTCCTGCGCCACTACCGTCCATTGGTGGCCGCGGGACATGTGTATGTCTGCATGCCGCCGCTGTTTCGGATCGACGCCGGAAAAGAGGTCGTTTACGCGCTCGACGAGGCGGAACGTGAAAGCGCCCTCGCACGCATTGCCGTCGACAGCCCGCGCGTCAAGCCGGTGGTGACGCGCTTCAAGGGCTTGGGCGAAATGAACCCGATTCAGCTGCGCGAAACGACCATGGCGCCGCAGACGCGCCGCCTGGTGCAAATGACCATCGACCCGCACGACAGCCCCGATCAGCTGCTGGACATGCTGCTCGCGAAGAAGCGCGCCGGCGATCGGCGCGAGTGGCTCGAGACCAAGGGCAACCTGGCCCACGTGTAGCGGCCGGCCTGGAGGCCGGAGTTTCTGGCGGAGAATCCGATGAAAGATCAAGAACTCAATTTTGAAGGCATAGAGAAGGAGCCGCTGAAATCCTTCGCGGAGCGCGCGTACCTCGACTATTCGATGTACGTCATCTTGGATCGGGCGCTTCCGCATCTCGGCGATGGTTTGAAGCCCGTGCAACGGCGCATCGTCTACGCGATGAGCGAACTCGGGCTCGCCGCCGGCGCCAAGCACAAGAAATCCGCGAGGACGGTGGGCGACGTCATCGGCAAATTCCATCCCCATGGCGACTCGGCCTGCTACGAGGCCATGGTGCACATGGCGCAGGATTTTGCCTACCGTTATCCCATCGTCGACGGCCAGGGCAATTGGGGCTCGACCGACGATCCGAAATCCTTCGCCGCGATGCGCTATACGGAGTCGCGGCTGACTCTGTACGCAACGTTGTTGCTGCAGGAACTGGGTTCGAGCACCGTCGACTGGATACCGAATTTCGACGGCTCTCTGGACGAGCCGACCATGCTGCCGGCGCGAGTACCGAATCTATTGCTCAACGGCGGCTCCGGGATTGCGGTGGGCATGGCCACCGACATTCCGCCGCATAATTTACGCGAGGTGGTGAAGGCCTGCGTGGCGTTGCTCGACGACCCGGAGTTGAGCACGCGAAAAATCATGGCCAGCATCAAGGGCCCGGATTTGCCGACCGGCGGAGAAATCGTTTCGCCGCGCGAGGATCTGGTGCAAATGTACGAAACCGGATCGGGCAGTTTCAAGGCGCGCGCGACCTACGAGATCGAGGACGGGCAAATCGTGATAGATGCACTGCCGTTCCAGGTATCCGGAGCCAAGGTGCAGGAACAGATCGCCGCCCAGATGCAGCAAAAAAAACTGCCCATGGTCGAGGACCTTCGCGATGAATCGGACCACGAGAATCCCACCCGGCTGGTGATCGTACCGAAATCGAATCGCGTCGACACCGCGGCACTGATGGCGCACCTGTTCGCCACGACGGATCTCGAGCGAAATTACCGCGTCAATCTCAATGTCATCGCCTTGGATGGGCGGCCGCGGGTGATGGGGCTCAAGGAACTGTTGGTGGAATGGCTGGAGTTCCGCAGATCCACGGTTACCCGGCGCCTGAATCATCGCCTGGCGAAGTTGAGCGCACGGCTGCACATCCTCGATGGCTTGCTGATCGCCTACCTGAATCTCGACGAAGTGATCCGCATCGTGCGCACCGAGGAGCAGCCGAAGCCGGCCCTCATCAAGCGCTTCAAGCTATCCGACGAGCAGGCCGAGGAGATCCTCGAAACCAAGCTGCGCCGCCTCGCCCGCCTGGAAGAGATGAAAATCCGCGAGGAGCAGAAAAAACTCGCCGAGGAGCGCGACGGGATTCAAGCCATCCTGAAGAGCAAGGCGAAATTGACCAAGCTGGTGCGCGACGAATTATTGAGCGATGCCGCGGAATACGGCGACGATCGCCGCACCAAACTCGTGGAGCGCGAGGCCGCTCAGGCCATCACCGAAGCGGAGCTTTTGACCAGCGAGCCGACCACGGTGGTGCTATCGCGCCTGGGCTGGGTGCGTGCCGCGAAGGGCCACGACATCGATGCCCGCTCCTTGAGCTACAAGACCGGCGATGAGTTCCAGGCGGCGGCGAAGGGCCGCAATCTGCAGCAGGCGGTGTTCATCGATTCCACCGGACGCGCCTATAGTTTGGACGCACATCAGTTGCCCGCCGCACGCGGTTACGGCGAACCATTGTCGGGTACGGTGGACCCGCCCGACGGCGCAACCTTTGCCGCGGTTCTCATCGGCGAACCGGAGGATCTATGGTTGCTGGCGAGCGATGCGGGCTACGGTTTTGCCGCGAGACTCAGCGCGCTGTACGCCCGCAACAAGAAAGGCAAGTCCGTGCTCAAAGTGCCGGAGAACGCGCGCGTATTGGCGGCGCAGCCGATAACGAATCCCGCCGCGTTCGCCGTGTTCGTGAACAACGATGGCGAGGTGCTGACGCTGCCGACGGCGCAAATCGAAGAGATGAGTTCGGGCAAGGGTCAAAATCTGTACGGCATCCCGGGCAAGAAGTCGGCGGACCGCGACGAGTATTTGACGGCCATGGCGGTCGTGGCGCCGGGCGAGTTGCTGACGGTATACAGCGGCAACAGCGCACCCATGAAGCTCAAATACGACGAGCTCAAGGCGTTCCAGGACAAAAAGGGCCAGCGCCGACAGCGCTTTTCACGGGCGTACAAGCAGATCGATCGGCTCGAGGTGTCGCCGGCGTAGCCGGCGCGGGCGGCGGGGTGCTAGTCCCAGGGGACGGGCGGGGCGGCGCGCCGGCCACGCGGAATACTCAGACAGGCTTCTAGCGGTCGCCCGACATCGTGACGTCTTCGGGCGCGTTCACGAAGTAGCCCTGGATGAATTCGATACCGAGCTGCCAGAGCACGGCCATGGTATTGGCGTCTTCCACGCGCTCTGCGATGGTTTCGACGCGCTTGCGCTTGGCGGCTTCCACCAGACCCTTGACGCGTTGTTGCTGCAGCTGATTGGTCGACAGGCCCTGCATCAACGAGCCGTCGACCTTGATGAAATTCATGCCGATGTCGGCGAGCAGCTTGAGCGGGTCGCGGCCGGTGCCGAAGTGTTCGAGTGCGAAGCGGAATCCGAGTTTTCGCAGACTGTCGGCAAAATCTATCGTTTGCTTGATGTATTGCGTGGCCATCTCTTCGGTGACTTGGATGCACAGGCGCGTCGGTTCGATCTTGAGCGATTTCAGCTGGGTTTCGAGCCACCCTATGACGCTCTTGTCCAAAATAGTGTCTTTCGATACGCGCACGAAAATGCAGGATGCCTTGCGGTTGGCGGCAAACGACATCGATGCGCCGATCACCCAGCGATCGATGTTCTTCATCAAGTCGTTGCGTTCGGCGGCCGCAATGAATTCCGCGGGGAGCACTTCGCTGCCTTGTTCGTCCAGCATGCGAACCAGCACGTCGAACATGCCTTTGTCCTCGCCGAGCAGACTTGCGATGGGTTGCTGCACCAGCCGGAAGCGGTTCTCCATCAACGCGCTCTTGATGTGCTTGACCCAGATCTTGTCGTAGGCCTGTACGCGGGTGTCGGTGTCGGACTTATCGACGGCGTACATTTGGTTGCCGCCGAACTCGCGTCCGCGTCGAGTGGCGGTGATGGCATCGGTGATGGCGGATGCCACATCGGGATTGGCGGCATTCAGCAGCCCCAAACCGACGGTCACCGTTGCGGAAAGGGTCTTGTCGTCGATGGCGAACGTATGTTCATTGACGCGTTTGACCACGTTCTCGGCCCACGTTTCGACATCGCGCGCGGTGCCGCGCTCGAGCATGATCAAGAAGCTGTTGCCGCCGAATCGACCGCAGAGGTCCGTTGAGGTGAGCTGAACCCGCAGCAGCTCCGCAAGCTGCGCCATGAAGTCTTCGCTGGCGAGAACGCCGATCGAATGTTGGATGTCGATGAAGCGGTCCGGCTTGATGTGCGCGAATTGGCGCACGCCGCCCTTCGTGTTGACGGCACAGCGCTCGCGTATGGCGGCGACCAGATAACGCTGCTGCAAGAAACGCGTGGAGGCATCATTCTTGACCGCCTCGGCCAAGCGCGCCTCCAGATCGTGGTCCTTCTTATGCCGAGCGGGAATACTGATGCGGGTGGCAGGCTCGGTCTCGTAGTCGGCCTTGGTCAGCCTCAGCTCGAGCGCCAGACTGGAGCCGTCGGAGAGCAGCGCCTGCACCTTGAGCGCATGGTCCTCCCACTTACCCTGCAAGCAAGCGACCAGTGCGCCCTTGAGCGCCGGGTGGGTTTCGTGTTCGAACAGGTCCATCAAGGGGGTGCCGGTGAGCGCGTCGTCGCCTGAATAGCCGAAAAGTTCGAGCCAAGCGCGGTTGGCATCGACGATGATGCCTTCCTGCACGTGAGTGATTGCGTCGGCCGAGCCTTCGAGAAAATTTTGCAGCTGTTCGCGGTATTCGCGCGCCGAAGAGAGAGTCGTCGACAGCGCCCGCTCGAGACGATAGGCGCGCAGCTCGCGCGTGGCGACCGATTGCAGGCGGCTGCGATTGGCCAGCGTCACCGCGTCCTGGGCGCCCAGGCGCATGGCATCGGCGATCGCCGCTTCATCGACGCTCTCGCGCACGATCAGCACGGGCATTTCCGGTGCGCTCTGCGTCTTGACCTTCATGATCGAAGCCAAGTCGACGCCGAGTTCGTCGATGAACGCGATCAGCATTTCCGGGTTCAGCTGGGTCAGCGCGTCCCCCAAATCACGGGCATCCGGCAGCCAGGTGCAATGAACCGGATGACCGGCCTTACGGAGCGTACTGTTGATCGCCTCGACGTGGTCTTGCGACCTGGTCATGACGATCATCGGAACGGCACCCTGTTCTGCCACTGGTCAAAATCCTCGAAAAATGGGTGCAAAGTGTATCATCAGGTAGTTATTGATTCTGGGAACGGCGTCTAGCCCTGGACGAGCGCGGGACGAGCGCGCCAAGGGCGCCGTTTGAGCCCAAATTGGCCAGAACTGCGGGTTGCGGCTATCATACGCGCCCTTCAACGCGAGGCCCGCGATGGCGAACTACAGCACCAACGAATTCAAAGCCGGTCTTAAGATTTTGATCGACGGCGATCCCTATTCCATCGTCGAGAACGAGATGGTCAAACCGGGCAAGGGCCAGGCCTTCAATCGCGTCCGGGTACGCAACTTGAAGACCGGCCGCACCATCGAACGCACCTGGAAGTCCGGCGACACCGTGGAAGCCGCCGACGTCGTCGATACGGATATGCAGTACCTCTACCGGGAGGGCGACTTTTTCAACTTCATGGTGCCCGAGACCTTCGAACAGCTCGCGGCTTCCAAAGCCGCGGTCGGCGACGGCGCCCAATGGCTCAAAGATGGCACCATTTGCGTGGTCACGTTGTGGAACGGCGTGCCGTTGCAGGTAACGCCGCCCGCGCACATGGAACTCAAAGTGATCGAGACCGACCCGGGCGTGCGCGGCGATACCGCCACCGGCGGATCCAAGCCCGCGAAGCTCGAAACGGGCGCGATGGTGCGCGTACCGCTGTTCATCAACGAGGGCGAGATTCTGCGCATCGACACGCGGACCGGCGAGTATCTGTCGCGCGGCAAAGGCTAGTCGCGATTGCTACGGTCAGGCGTTTTCGATCGAAAACGCCATCGCCTCCGATAAGCGTGAGGCCCCTAGTGCGATGGCGACCAGCCGATCAAATCCCAGCGCCACGCCGGCGCAATCCGGCATCCCGGCCTGCAGCGCCGCCAGCAGGCGCTCGTCCAACGGTGGTTGAACCTGGCCGCGCGCGCGGCGCGTGGTCAAGTCCTGGGTAAAGCGGGCGCGTTGCTCGCCGGCATTCGCCAACTCATGAAAGCCGTTCGCAAGTTCCAGGCCATCCACGTAGAACTCGAAGCGCGCTGCCACCGCCGGCTGGCCTTGCTTCAGGCGGGCAAGCGATGCCTGCGAAGCGGGGTAGTCGCAGATGAAGCACGGCCGGTCCACCCCAAGCTTGGGTCCCACCACCAGTCCCATCAGAAGATCGAGCTTGGCATCGCGGTCGAGTTCGGCTTGGCACACGATGCCGCGGTCTGCGGCCGCGCGCTGCAGAGCCGACTCGCTGTCGGTGTGCGCATCGACGCCGGCATGTCTGCGCAGCGCCTCCGCGTATGTGAGACGCTCGGCCGGCACGAGCCGGCGGTGAGGGGCCAGGAGTGCGGTGGTCAAGGCTTCGACCTCGGTCATCAAAGCCGCATCGTCCAACCCCAAGCGGTACCACTCGATCATGGTGAATTCCGGGTTGTGCCAGCGGCCGCGCTCGCCGTCGCGAAACACTTTGCCGATCTGGTAGATGTCGCCGCTGCCCGAGGCCAGCAGGCGTTTCATCGGAAATTCGGGAGACGTACTGAGATAGAACGGAGGGGTCATTCCGGCCACGCGGGTGACCAGCGACTCGATTTGCGGATCGCTCACCGCGCCCGCGCTCAATATCGGCGTTTCGACTTCGAGCACGCCGCGCGCGGCAAAAAAATCGCGTATGCAGGCCAGCATGCGGGCGCGCGTACGCAACGCGGAAAGCGTCGCCGTCGGCTGCCAGTCCAAGCGCATATCGTTATGCACCCGCTATTACCGCTGCCCGGCCGCCGGCCGCTGCCCGGAGGCCGGCCGCTGCTCGGCGGCTGACCGTTGTTGGCCGATGGCTTGGCCCAGCTGCACCACTGAGCCCGCGCGCAGCAGCGGATGCCAGCGCGCCCGACCCGGCTCGAACAACATGATTACCGTCGAGCCCATGTTGAAGCGCCCGAGCTCGGCGCCTTTTTCAAGCATCCTCGGCGGGGATGGAATGCGCGTCAGCGTGCGTCGGGCAGCCGGCGTGATGTCGCCCGCCCAGACGGTGGCCATGCTCCCCACATTGAGAGCTCCCACCAAGACCAGGGCGAATCGCCCGAAGTCCGTGTCGAACAAAGTCAAAACGCGTTCGTTTCGCGCAAATAATCGGGGCACGTGCTGCGCCGTCACGGTGTTTACGCTGAACAGGCGTCCGGGAACATAGACGGTATCGAGCAGTGTGCCGCTTACCGCCATGTGAACGCGGTGATAGTTGAAGGGCGCAAGATAAATGGTGGCGAACGATCCCCCTTCGAAACTCTCGGCCCATGGCTGCTCCGCCAGTAGATCGCGCAGCGTGTACTCGAGTCCCTTCGCTTGCAGGAGACAGTTTTGCTCGATGGCGCCGCACTCGCTGACCGCGCCGTCCACTGGGCTCACGATCGCATCGGGGTGGGGGTCGATCGGGCGGGCTTCGGGTTTGAGGGCGCGCGTGAAGAATTCATTGAAGCTGCCGTAGCGGTACGGATCGGTCTCGGCCGCTTCGCTCATGTCGACCGAGAATAGCTTTAGAAATCCGCGAATGAGAAGGTTTTTGAACCACGGTATTTGCACGCGCGTGGACAAGAGGACCAAGCGTGATAGAGCATGTTGCGGCAATACATACTGCAGCCATACGAACAGCCGGCCACCACTCATGCGTGTCCAGCCACGATGCGCTGGAAATCCGCCTGTAGGGCATCCACGCTGAACGGCCCGGTGAGTATGGCAGTCAACTTGCCCTCGGGATTCAGCACGAAGATCGCGCCCGAGTGATCGACGGTGTAGGTGCCGTCGGCCTTCGGCGTGATGATGACGCTCACGCCGAGCTTGGCCGCCACGGCCTCGATAGCGGCCTGATCCGCTGCGGTGAGGCCGATGAATTCGGGATCGAAATAAGGTACATATTTCGCGAGCTGTTCGGGCGTATCGCGCTTCGCGTCCACCGACATGAAGACCACTTGCGGGCGCACCGGCGCGGCGGCGGCGCGCAGCCGCTTCTCGAGCGCCGCCAATGTCGTCAACGTGGTAGGACAAAAATCGGGGCAATTCGTGTAGCCGAAGAACATCATTGACCAGGACCCGCGCAGCTTGGCGGCTCCAAATGGCTGGCCACGCTGATCGATCAGGCTAAAATCCGGCAGCGCGCGGCTGGGCGATACATAGGTCCCGGTCGCAAGCTCGACCGGCGCTGCGGCGTGGCGCCAGAGGAGCGCGGCGCCGAGGCCCGCGATACCGGCGATACAAATGAACGCGATGGTTAACAATCTAGATTGAGGTGCCATGCGCCGATTATCCCATATGGCAGTAGCAGTGCCCGCCGAAACCGTCGGTGCCGCGATCGGCAGGTGCGCACGCGCGCTGCAGGAGGCGCGCGTACATTTCGGACACGGCACCGACAACGCCCGCGATGAGGCGGCGGAGATGGTGTTTTTTGCCGCGGGGATCGAGCACGCCGAGGGCAGCGATGCCTACGGCAGGCCGCTGACCGCGCGCCGCCGCGCGCGCCTCGATGAGCTCCTGCGGCACCGAATCGCAGAACGCATACCCTTGGCTTATCTCACGCAGCGGGCCTTTTTTGCAGGACTCGAGTTGTACGTGGACAAGCGCGTGTTGGTGCCGCGCTCGCCCATTGCTGAACTGATCCAGAATCGATTCAGGCCTTGGACGACCGGTCGCCGGATACGCCGGATCCTGGACGTAGGGACCGGATCGGGCGCCATCGCACTGGCAAGCGCCAAAGCCTTTCCGCGGGCACGCGTGGATGCCGTCGACATCTCAGCCGCCGCGCTGCAGGTGTGCCGGCGCAACGTGCGCCGCTTGGGGTTGGGCGGACGGGTTACGGCGCTGCGCTCGGATCATTTCGCCGCCGTCGAGGGCCGGCGTTACGATATCATCGTGAGCAATCCGCCCTATGTCGGCCGCGCCGAAATGCGTCGATTGCCGCGCGAGTACGGTCACGAACCGCGGCTCGGTTTGGCCTCCGGCGCCGATGGTTTGGATTCGGTGAGAGCAATCTTTGCAGCGGCGCCTCAGCACTTGGCAGATGATGGCATTCTGGTCGTGGAGGTGGGCAACACCGAGCGCACACTGCTGCGGGCCTTTCCGCGGCTGCCTTTCATATGGCCGGACATTGCGATGGGCGGCGGTGGTGTCTTTGTGTTGCGGGCAGCGGACTTGGGCGTTGCCCGTTAGCGGAATTGGGAGCGCGCGTGGCGGGAAATACATTTGGAAAGGTGTTCACGGTGACGAGCTTCGGCGAAAGCCATGGCGCGGCGCTGGGGGCTGTGGTGGATGGGTGTCCGCCGGGATTGGCCTTGACCGAGGCCGACATACAAGCAGACGTCGATCGGCGCCGCTCCGGGACGTCGCAGTTCACCAGTCAACGGCGCGAACCGGATACCGTACGCATCCTCTCGGGGGTGTTCGAGGGTAAGACCACCGGCACCCCGATCGGGCTCTTGGTGGAGAACCAGGACCAGCGCTCGCGCGACTACGACAAGATCAAGGATCGCTTTCGGCCGGGCCATGCCGATTACACCTATCAGCAAAAATATGGCTTTCGCGATTACCGCGGCGGCGGCCGTTCGTCGGCGCGCGAAACCGTCATGCGCGTCGCCGCCGGCGCCATCGCGCGCAAGTACCTGCAGCAGCGCTTGAACGTCGGCATCCAGGGCTATCTGGCGCAAATGGGTTCGGTGGTGCTGGAGCCCAAGTCGCCGTCGAGTGCCTACGAGAATCCGTTTTTCTGTCCGGATCCGAGCCGGGTCAAGGAACTGGAAGAGCTCATCTGGGGTCTGCGCGAGGCCGGCGACTCGATTGGTGCGCGCGTGACCGTCATTGCCAAGGGTGTACCGCCGGGGTTGGGCGAACCGGTGTTCGAGCGGCTCGACGCGGACCTGGCGAGCGCCATGATGGGAATCAATGCGGTAAAAGGCGTCGAGATCGGGGCCGGCTTCCGCGCGGTGGAACAACGAGGGTCCGAACATCGCGACGAACTGACGCCGACGGGCTTCAAGAGCAATCACGCCGGCGGCGTGCTCGGGGGCATTTCGTCGGGCCAGGATATCGTGGTGAGTATCGCGCTCAAGCCCACCTCGAGCATCACCATACCGGGCGCGACTATCGACGTGCACGGCAAGCCCACGGAAATCGCGACCACCGGCCGTCACGATCCCTGTGTCGGCATCCGTGCGACACCCATTGCGGAGGCGATGATGGCGCTGGTGTTGATGGATCACTATTTACGGTTCCGCGCGCAGTGCGCGGACGTGGTCGGGACCACGCCCGTGATCACCGCGGCGTCACGGGGCTTGCGCGAATGAACGGTCATGCGCTGCCGCGCATCGCAGTGGTGGGGGCGTCCAGTCTCATCGGCGATGCACTCATCGACGAGCTGCACCGGCGAAAAATCGGCTACGCCGAGCTCCATGCGCTCGACGATGAGCGCAACATCGGTCGACCGGTCACGGATGAAGAGGGCGCGGCGCGCAGGAGTTTGCAGGTAATTCCCGTCTCGGCGTTTGATTTCTCGGGGATCGATCTCGCGTTTTTTTGCGGGCGTGCGGTGCTTGCCGAGCGCTATGCCGAAGCAGCGGCTGCGCATGCCTGGGTCATCGACAGTTCCGCGGCGTTTCGTGGACGAGAGAGCGTGCCGTTGATCGTGGCCGACGTCAACGCGGCGGCCATGGCGAGTGTGGGCAGGCACGGTCTGATTGCGTTGCCGGGCAGCGCGAGCGTGGCGCTCGCCACGGCGCTGGCACCGCTGCATGCCCTAGCCGGCTTGGTGCGTGTGGAGGTGTCGACCTACCAGGCCGTGTCGGGCAGCGGGCGCGGCGCCATGGATGAGCTGGCGGGTGAGACCGTTGCCATGTTGAGCGGCAAGCGGGCTCGAGGCCGGGCCTTCGGCCGCCAGATCGCCTTCAATGTGATACCGCAGGTGGATGCGCTGGAGGCCGACGGCGTCACGCGCGAGGAGCGGCGCTTGTGGCAAGAAACGCGGCGCGTACTGGGGCTGCCGCAACTCGCGATCAATGCGACGGCGGTGCGGGTGCCGGTGTTTTTCGGCCACAGCCTCAGTGTGCATGCCGCATTCGAGCGGCCGCTGACGCCGGCCGAGGCGACCCGGGTGTTGCAGCAGGCCAACGGCATCTCGGTCATCGAGGCCGATTCGAGTGCTGAATTCCCGACGCCGGCCACCTTGGCGGCGGCCCCCGATAAGGTCTACGTGGGTCGGCTGCGGGCCGACCCCACGCGTGCCAAAGCTCTCAATCTTTGGGTAGTAGCCGATAATGTTAGGAAATGTGCGGCACATAACGCAGTTTCTGTGGCCCAGATTTTGGTAAATAGTGCCCGGTGGTAAGATATAGTTGACGAGTTATGTAAAGGGCAAGTGAGAATGCGCTGCCAAGCGCTTATGTCGCAATGAACTTTTAGCCGCTTGCCCACCGAAATTCTGGGAGAGGAAATGCCAGTGATGATGCCTCGCATGATGCTGATAGCGTGTTTGCTATCCCCGTCCTTGTCGTGGGCGTTGGGCCTCGGTGAGATTCATTTGAACTCGTCGTTGAACGAGCCCATGAATGCCGAGATCGACTTGATCGCGGCCGCGCCCGACGAATTGACTGCGTTGCGGGCGACGCTTGCCAGTCGGGAAGCCTTTACGCGCTACGGCATCGATAAGCCGCCTTTTCTGTCGTCCCTGACCTTCAAAGTCGGCAAGGGCAAGGAAGGCCGGGACGCCTTGTTGGTGCATTCGACGGATGCCATTCCTGAGCCTTTCGTTACCTTCTTGGTCGAAGTGAATTGGGCCCGGGGCCGCTTGATGCGGGAGTACACGGTGCTGCTCGATCCGCCCGTGTATACGCCGGGCGAGAGCGCGAATTCGTCTGCGCCGGTCAGCGCGCCGACCACCGCGGCACCGCCGGTGCGCCGTTCGGCACCGCCGATCACGCCGACGCCGGTCGCACCGCCCGAGGCTTCTGCGGCGTCGCGGGCGCCGGCACGGTCTTCCAACGCGACCGGAAGCATTCCGGTTGGCAGAGGCGATACGCTCACCAAGATCGCCCGCACCCTGCAATCCGCTCCCGCCAGCCAGGCGGAAGTCGATCAAACCATGATCGCTCTGTACCGCTCGAATCCCGAGGCGTTCGGCGGCAACATCAATGTGCTGCGCCAGGGCGCCGTGTTGCGCGTTCCGGGTGCCGACCAGATCGCGGCTCTGAATCAAAAAGAGGCGATGAGCGAAGTACGTCGCCAAATGGATGCGTGGCGGAGCGGTGAAACCTCAGCCGGGGCCCCCAGCGGCCGTTTGCGTCTGGTCACGCCGAGTGCCGGCGGCAGCGCGACCGGGACCGGCACTGCGAACGCCGCCAACTCGAACGCTCCCAACGCCGAGACGCAGGCGCTCAAAGATCGGGTCAAGGATCTCGAAGGGCAGCTCGCCGAATCGAAACGTCTGATCGATATTCGCAATGGCGAGCTCAGCGCGCTGCAGCACAAACTTGGGGCGCCGCCGGCTCCCGCCGCTACCGCGCCGCCGCCGCCGGCGGTAACGACCCCGGCACCGACTCCGGAGCCGGCCCCGAGCACAGCGCCGGCAACTCAGCCCGAGGCTGTGAGTCCCGTACCGGCGCCTGCAACGGCGCCCCCGCCGGTCCAGAAGAAGCCCGAGGCGCCGCCCGCCGATACGGGATCATGGATCGATTGGGTGGCCGGGCATTGGTGGGTTCCCGTCGCGCTGTTGGCCCTGGTGCTTGCCGGACTGGCGTTTGCCGCAATGAGGCGCCGCCGCAGTCAGGACGACGAAATGAGCCGATTGATGGAAGACACCGATGTTGCCGATCACGGCGAATCGACTTCCAAATTGGCCGCCCTGCGTAGGGGCAACGAGTCTTTCGTGGTGGAGGAATCCGGCCCGCATCCCTTGCCGGAATTCGGCGAGGAACCGAGCCGCTTCGCCGACACGGGCGAGATCAAGTCGCCGGAGGACACGCTGTCGAGCGAAAGCGCGGTCAATCTCGATCAGGGCGATCCCCTGGCCGAGGCCGACTTTCATATGGCTTACGGTCTTTACGACCAAGCGGCCGACTTGGTGCGCATCGCGCTGGAACGCGAACCGGATCGGCGCGATCTGCGGCTCAAGCTGCTGGAAATTTACTTCGTCTGGGGCAACAAGGACGCATTCCTGCAGACGGCAAAAGGCTTGGAATCGACCCGCGACCGTGCACCGGCCGGCGAGTGGGACAAAATCGTCATCATGGGCAAGCAGATTTGCCCCGACGAACCCATGTTTGCGGCGAACACCGGCGGCGGCCGCGGCGCCGGCGCATTGGTCGATCTGAATCTCGAGGGCGGAGAGAATCGGGTCGACATCGATTTGTTCGGCGATCCTGAGGGCGAACGCAGTTCGCTCGATCACCAGCTCGCCAAGGAGGGCGACGCGGCACCGACGCGGGAATCACCGGGATTGCATACCGGCTCTGACCACCTCGATTTCACTCTCGACGCGCCGGAGCGCGGCGCGGATGAGTCGCCCACGCGTGAGATGCCGCCGCGCGACGAACCGACGGTCGAATCGGAGTTGATGAACTTCTCCGATGCGAATTTCATGGATCCGCAAGGCACGGAGACGTTCGGCGCCGACACGCCTACGGCGGAATCGCCGGCATTGCAGGGCTCCGACGGGCGTGATCGCAACGCCTCGAGGTTTGCACCGCGACCCGACCAAACCGCCGAGGTGGCGATCGACGATCTGGGTTTGGATCTGGACCATTTGGAAGAAACCGGGACACCCACATCCATCAGTATTTCGCAGTTGGAGGAGACTGATCATCCCAACGACGCGCCTACCATGGTGGCCGGTCTCGACGAGCGCTCACGCCGCATGATGGCGGAGGCGGAAAGGAACGCGAGCGACGGCGAACTGACCGAGCGCGACCGCGATCTGACCGAGCTCGAACGCGAGTTGGAAGCATCGTTCGTCGCCGATCTCGATTCGCCTCAGGACGAAATCAAGACGGCCGTGCTGGGTCCAGAGTCCGCGCCCACGGTGTTGATGCCGCGCGAAGTCGACTTGAGCCCCACCTCGCGTTTCAAGCCGTCCGAGCTCGGCGATTTTCAGGATCCGGACAAAGTCGATATGGATTCCACGTCGAAGCTGCGCGGCATCCATTCGGACAGCATTGACCTTGATCTCGACCGCTTGGCGTCCGCACTGGGCAGCGGCGATACCGTCGATCAGCCGCGGGCGGCGGAGGATGTGTTTTCCACCGAAGTGTTCGAGGCGAGCCAACGCAGCAAGCGCGTGGATCTCGACGTCGGCGAGCCGATGAACAGCTCCGATGGTCCCACCAATAAGCTGCAAGCGCAGACCAACAAACTGAGACCCATTGATCTTGCGGTGCCGGAATTTGAACCGGTGACCATGAGCGAAGTGGGCACGAAACTCGATCTTGCACGCGCCTACATGGACATGGGCGATCCTGAGGGAGCACGCAGCATCCTCGAAGAGGTTGTGCAGGAAGGGTCGGCCAGCCAGAAACAGGAAGCCTCTCGTCTAATAGAATCGCTGCCCGGTTAGGAGCCTGTCTGAGTGTTCCACGCGGCCGCGGCGACATTCGCCGAATAGCGGCGATCGTGGAGTATGACGGCACCGATTTCGCCGGGTGGCAATCGCAGGCCCACGCCATTTCATTGCAGGACGCGGTGGAACATGCGGTCGGCTTCGTCGCGGGTCATCCGGTTGTCGCCATCTGCGCCGGGCGCACCGACGCGGGCGTTCACGCGACCGGCCAAGTCATCCATTTCGACAGCGGCGCTGTGCGCACGCCGCGCGCATGGGTGCTTGGCGCCAATACCAAGCTGCCGTCCACCGTCGCGTTGCAATGGGCCGGAGAAGTGGGGGCGGGGTTTCATGCCCGGCATGCGGCGGTTCGCCGCATCTATCGTTACTACATCCTGAACCGCAGCGCGCGCTCGGCACTGCAACGCACGCGCACGGCTTGGATCCACCGGCCGCTCGACGCGGAGGCGATGCACAGCGCGGCGCAGGTCCTTATCGGCGAGCACGACTTTTCGGCGTTTCGAGCCATCGAATGTCAGTCGAAAACGCCGGTGCGGCGGGTGCAGCGAGTTCATGTCGAGCGCGCCGGCGATACCGTATGGCTGGAGATCGAGGCGAATGCCTATCTGCACCACATGGTGCGCAATATCGTCGGTACCTTGCTCGACGTGCAGCGGCAGGCCGACCCGGTCGGCGCCATGGCGCGGATTCTGGCGGGCGGCAACCGGCGCGAGGCCGGCGTTACGGCACCGGCCGCGGGGCTTTATCTCTGGCGGGTGGAGTATCCCGCCGTGTATGGCATTCCTGCGCCCTTGGGCGGCTTTTGGTAAACTACGGCATGTCCTGGTTTGAGCGAATCGTTCCCTCTCGTATCAAGACCGAGCGCCGTACGCGCTCGGTGCCCGAAGGGCTATGGACCAAGTGTCCGGCATGCGATGCCGTGCTGTATCGCGCTGAAATCGAGCGGAATCTCCACGTGTGTCCAAAATGCAGTCATCACATGCGCATCGGCGGGCGTGAGCGATTGCTGAAATTCCTGGATACAGGCTCGAACAGGGAAATTGCGGCCAAGGTCGAATCCGAGGACCCTTTGAAGTTCAAGGATACGAAACGCTACCGCGACCGCCTCGTGCAGGCGCAGAAACTGACGGGCGAACGCGATGCGCTGGTGGTGATGTCGGGCCGGCTCGCTGCGCTCGAGATCGTGGCCTGCGCTTTCGAGTTTCGTTTTCTGGGCGGTTCCATGGGTTCGGTGGTCGGCGAGAAATTCGTGCGCGCCGTAGAGCACTGTTTGGAACATCGCTTGCCGCTGGTGTGCTTTTCCGCAAGCGGCGGTGCGCGCATGCAAGAGGCGCTGTATTCGCTGCTGCAAATGGCGAAGACCAGCGCGGCACTCAAGCGCCTATCGGAGGCGCGGCTGCCGTTCATCTCGGTGATGACGGACCCGACCACCGGCGGAGTTTCGGCGAGCCTCGCCATGCTCGGCGATATCAACATCGGCGAACCCAAGGCGCTCATCGGCTTTGCCGGTCCCCGGGTGATTCAGCAGACGGTGCGCGAGACCCTGCCCGAAGGCTTTCAGCGCAGCGAATTCCTGCTCGAGCACGGCGCGCTCGATATGATCGTCGACCGCCGCGAGCTGCGCGATCGCATCGGCGCTATGCTTCGGCTATTGTCCGGTAAAGAGCCCGCGCTCGCCGCGGGATAGCCTTGCCTCGGAGTCTCGAGCAGTGGTTGGCGCACCAGGCACAGGTGCACCCGCAGACCATCGACCTTGACCTCACGCGCCTGCGACACGTGCTCGAGCGGCTGGAGTGGCGCCAGCCATCGGTGCCCGTCATCACCGTTGCGGGCACCAACGGCAAGGGTTCGGTCACTGCGTACTGTGCGGCGATTTTGGCCGCCGCCGGCTACCGCGTCGGCACGTTCACCTCGCCGCATCTGCGCGACTATCGCGAACGCATTCGCGTACACGATCGGCTGGTCACGCAAGACGAACTCCTGTGGGCTTTCGAGAGAATCGAGACGGCCCGCATAGCGCCGCCCGGCGAACTGTCGTTGACGTTTTTCGAGTACAACACCTTGGCTGCATTCTTGATATTCGAGGCGGCGAAGGTGGACGCGTGGGTGCTCGAGGTCGGCATGGGCGGCCGCTTGGACGCGGTCAACGTCGTGGACGCGACGGTGGCTGTGGTGGTCACGATCGGCTTGGATCATCAGGACTTCTTGGGTCAGACACTCGAGGCGATCGCGCAGGAAAAAGCCGGTATTTTTCGCAAGGATCGTGCCGCTGTCCTCGGGAGCCGCGAGCTGCCGGCGACGCTGCTCGAGGCTGCCGCATCGCTTGGCGCGACGCCGAAGCGTCTTGGCTCCGAGTTCGATTATTCGCGCGAAGCCGGTCACTGGCGCTACCTGGGCATCCGCTGGGACCTGCCGGGCCTGCCCTCGCCGGCGCTCGCGGGGGAGACGCAATTCGCAAACGCTGCGACAGCCGTCGCGGCCTTGGAGGAACTCGAGGCGTGTTTGCCGGTATCCGCGGCGGCCGTTGCACAAGGGCTCAAGTCGGTGCAGTTGCCCGGGCGCTTTCAAGTCATTGCGCCGAGGCTTGAGAAGCCCATGTGGATTCTGGATGTCGCACACAATCGCGACGCTGCGCGGGTCCTCAAGGAAAATTTGCGCGCGTTGCCGAATGTGGGAAAGACGTTGGCCGTGTGCGGCATATTGGCCGACAAAGATGCTCCGGCCATCGCAGCGGAAGTTCGCGAATGCTTCGATGCTTGGTGGTTGGCATCGACGGATGGCGCACGCGGCACCAGCGCCGCCATATTGGCGGATCGGATCGCGGAGCAGTTGAGTGCGCCGCTCGCGATCGCCGATGACATCGCTGCGGCATGCGCTGCAGCGTCGGCCGCCGCGGGGCCAACAGATAGGATCGTGGTTTTCGGCTCGTTCCACACCGTGGGGCCGGCGCTCGACTGGCTCGAATCGCAGGGTTTGCTGGCGCCCGCCACGGGGAATACTCAGACAGGCTCCTATGCTTCTGCTTCCCGAATATACTGACGCGCCCCGCAGACAATGACACAAGGCTGGTCAAGCTTCATGGATCGTCGCGTCAAAGAGCGTCTGGTAGGCGCCACGATTTTGGTGGTGCTCATCGTCTTAATCGTTCCCGAATTGTTGTCGGGTCCTAAGCGGTCAGGTTTGGCACCGCCACCTGCGGCCGTGGGTCCGGCAGAACCGGTTCGTAACGTCACGGTGGACTTGGCAACGAGTAAGGCTACGCCCGCGGAGGAAGCCACAGCCGCTTCGGCAGCACCCCAAGAGGGACCATCGTCCGCCGCGGCGACAATGTCCTCCGGCGAGGCGGCGCACGGCGAGGCGGTGCCCGGCGACACGGCGCGCGACGATACGGCGGCCGGCGATGCGGGGGCCGGCCAAGCAGCCGCCGGCGTAGTACCGGCGCCGGGCGAGCCGGGGCGTGCGGCGTCGAAGCACGCGGCCGCGCCCACCATTACGACGCTGAGGGCGCAGCAGCCCGCCCCGCCCGTGCTTGAAAACGAGCCATCAACCCCCAAGTCCGCTGCGACGACGTCGAAGTCCGGCGCAGCCCGCGCTGCAGCTCCCGCCGATACATCGCGCCATAAGTGGGCGGTGCAAATCGGCAGTTTTGCGAGCCGTGCCAATGCGGAAAAATTGGTGCGGCAGCTGAAGCCGCACGAGTCTTCGGCCTACGTCTCGTCGAGCGGCAAGGGACCCTCGTTGCGCTACCGGGTTCGAATTGGTCCGCTCGCGGATCGCGGCGCGGCCGAGCGGGAGCAACTCAAGCTCCGGAAAGAGGGTCTCTCGGCGACCGTGGTTCCGCCATGATTTGGGTTTGTGCCGATCGTTTCACGGCAAGACCGGCCGCGCTCCGGTAGACTGTGCGCATGGGTAGACTGCGGTAATGACTGGGGCCGATGTCTTGATTCTATTGGTTCTGTTGAGCTCCACCTTGATCGGAGTATTGCGCGGATTCGTTCGAGAAGCTGTATCGCTCGTTGTCTGGGTCGTCGCGATCTGGGCGGCATGGAGATTCGGCCGCGTTGTCGAGCCGCATCTCGGCGGCTTACTCGCCGATCCAAGCGTGTCGCCCTGGGTTGGACGGTTGGTTATTTTGGTGCTCGTGCTTTTGGTCGGTTGGGTCGTCGGCATGCTGCTTGGCTACTTCACGCGCAGCTTGGGACTTGGCCCTGTCGACCGGGTGATCGGTTTGATGTTCGGCATCGTGCGCGGCATGGTGCTGGTCGGACTCATGATCATCGGTGCCGAGCTGCTGCACTTGAATCACGAAGAGTGGTGGAACCGGTCGAAGCTGGTTCCTTACGGCGAGGCCGCCGGCGATTGGCTGCGAGCCATGGTCGGCGAGAGAGGCGAACCTTGGGCCAAGCTCGAGCGCCTGACCGGAGTCAAAGTCAGAGCCAGGTGAGACCGGAGGTCCTTCATGTGCGGAATCGTGGGAATGGTCGGTGTAAGCGCGGTCAATCAACGGATATATGATGCGCTGACAGTACTGCAGCACCGCGGCCAGGATGCGGCGGGCATCATGACCGCGGAGGCCGGTGAACTTTTCATGCGTAAGGATTCCGGGCTGGTACGCGATGTGTTTCAGCAGAAACACATGCTCAAGCTCAAGGGCAACATGGGCATCGGTCATGTCCGCTACCCGACCGCCGGCGCGGACAGCGCTCAGGACGCGCAGCCGTTCTACGTCAATTCGCCTTACGGCATTTGCCTCGGCCACAACGGCAATCTAACGAACGCGCGCGAACTCACCGAAGTGTTGGTGCGTGAAGATCGCCGGCACCTCAACACCGGTTCCGATTCCGAAGTGCTGTTGAATGTGCTGGCGTCCGAGTTGGAGCGTGTCGGTACGCCGCGCGTTACGCCGGCGGACATTTTCGCCGCCGCCAACGCGGTGTACCGCCGTTGCCGCGGCGGTTACGCTGTGGTCGCCATGGTGATCGGCCATGGCATTCTCGGCTTTCGCGATCCGAACGGCATCCGGCCGCTGGTGGTCGGAAATCGCGACACCAACAAGGGAACCGAGTGGATGCTGGCTTCCGAGAGCGTCGCGCTCGATATGTTGGGATTCAAGATGGTGCGCGACGTAGCCCCCGGGGAGGCGGTGTTCATCGACCAGCTGGGCCGCTTCTACGCGCAGCAATGCGTGGCGATGGCGCGGCATACGCCTTGTATCTTCGAATATGTTTACTTCGCGCGGCCTGACTCGATTATCGACAATATTTCGGTCTACAAGGCGCGGTTGCGTATGGGCGAACGTCTGGCGGAAAAAATCAAACGCCACCGGCCCGAGAATGACATCGATGTGGTCATTCCGATTCCCGACACGAGCCGTACCGCCGCGGTGCAAGTGGCGCAGCTGCTGGGCGTCAAGTATCGCGAGGGTTTCATCAAGAATCGCTACATCGGCCGCACCTTCATCATGCCGGGTCAGGAACAGCGTTCGAAGTCCGTACGCAGTAAGTTGAATGCCATCGATCTCGAGTTCCGCGGCAAGACGGTGCTGCTGGTCGACGACTCCATCGTGCGCGGCACGACCTCGGCGCAGATCATCGACATGGCGCGCGAGGCCGGTGCCAAGAAAGTATATTTCGCCTCCGCGGCGCCGCCGGTGCGCTACCCCAATGTGTATGGCATCGACATGCCCGACACGTCGGAACTCGTGGCGGCCGGGCATACGGACCAAGAAGTGTGCGACATCATCGGCGCCGATTGGCTCATCTACCAGGATCTGAACGATTTAGAACACGCCGTTCGTCACGACAACGCGAAGATCACGGACTTCGATACGTCGTGCTTCTCGGGCGAGTACGTTACCGGCGACGTGACGCCCGAATATCTGGAACGGCTGCAAGGAGAGCGATCCGACGAAGCCAAACAGCAGCGTCGCGACGGCACTGGACGCGGACTCAAGTCTGTTCGAGTCCTGTAGGCTTTTGAGCGGCCATGAGTCTGCGTCTGCTGGTGATAGCGGAGCGCGCCGAGTATCGGCTGCTGGTCAGTAAGCACGTCGAGATCGAGCGGCCGGACGCGGTTATGGTCGAACATCGTTTGGGCCAGGATGCTGCGTTGGATGCCCAGTTCGCCGCCGCGGGTTTCGATGCGGTGGTCCTCGTCGGGGCGCCGCCGGCCACCGAGCTCGAGTCGCTGGCGGTGGAATTGCTGGCCAAAGCGGAATTCGCACCCATTGTATTCGTATTGTTGCAGGACCCTCCGCCGGCACCGCCGGCGACGGTGCCGGGATTGCATCGCCTCTACGGCCGAAAGATCGACCGAGCTGCACTGATGCGTCTGCTTGCCGATGCCTCCCGCGAACACAAGCAATTCCAGGTAATGCGGCGCGGGCACCCGGATTTCGGGCAGCGGTACCGCTTCGGCTCGGTCATGATTCGCGGCCATCGCTGCATCAGGCAAGTGGGCAGCGGGGGAATGTGCAAGATCTACCTTGCGGAGAGCGAGCGCGCGGGCACGCTGGTGGTGCTCAAGGTATTCAGCCAAGTACCGGACGTGTCCGAACGTTTCGTCGGTTTCGATCGATTTCTGCAGGAATATGAAATCGTCGCGGGCTTGAAGCATCAGAATATCGTGCGCATCTACGATCTGGGAATCGCGGACGATCATGCCTATATCGCCATGGAGCATTTTCCGGCAGGAGATTTACGGCAGCGCATGAAAGCGCCGCTGTCGCCCGCCGTGGCGCTGCACTATCTGGAACAGATAGCCAGTGCGCTCCAGGCCATTCATGACGTCGGCGTTTTGCATCGGGACTTGAAGCCCGCCAACGTGATGCTACGCGCCGACGGTTCACTGTGCTTGATCGATTTTGGCTTGGCCAAGACCAACGAATTGGACGCGGATCTGACGGGGACGCGAGAGATCTTCGGCACGCCTTACTACATGAGCCCGGAACAGGGTCACGCGGAGCAAATCGACGCGCGCAGCGATCTGTATAGCCTGGGCGTCGTCTACTACGAGATGTTGATCGGCCGAAAACCGTACACGGGTACATCGGCGATGGAAGTCATCTACAAGCACAAGCGCGCCGAATTGCCCGAGATCGCACCGCAGTTCGCGAGCTATGAAGGAATGCTGCGGAAGCTACTCGCCAAGTCCCCGGTGGATCGATTTCAATCCGCAGGCGAGTTGCTGCAAACCATCGCTGGCCTGAAGGTGCCGGCATGAACGCTGCGGCGAGCGACGCCGCAGCGCCGGCTCGGTTCGCACATCCTCTGCTGCGTGCGGCAACACCGATTGCCTGGGTTACGCAGGCGTGCGGAGCGCCCGACATCCTCCTCATCGATCACGCGAACTGCGAGAAAAAGGCGGCGTCGACCGCATTGTCACTGATGTTCGCCTACGCCGAGGATTTGGAACTCACCGACAAGATGTCGCGCCTGGCGCGCGAGGAACTGCGTCACTACGAACAAGTCGCCAAACTCATCAAATCGCTGGGCGTCGTGCCCCGACGGCTGGCCCCCGGACGGTATGCTGAACGCCTGCGCCGCTTGGTCGCCAAAACCGAGCCGCAACGCGAAGTCGATTTGACGATTTGCGGGGCGTTCATCGAGGCGCGTTCGTGCGAGCGCTTCGCTGCGTTGGCACCCGTCATCGGCGGCGCGCCCGGCGAATTGTTCCGGGGTCTGCAGCATGCGGAAGCCCGTCACTATCGGGTGTATCTGGACTTGGCGCGGCGTGCCGCGCATCGCGCCGGCATCGACCTGGGCGCGCGATTGGAGGAGTTCGCGGCGCTCGAGGCGGAACTGATTACCAGTCACGACGATGTGTTCCGCTTTCATTCGGGTGTTGCGAGCCGGTAGGCTTGTCTTCGTGCCCGCGTAGCGGGCAACTTTGGGACGGGGTGGCTTCCACCCCGTAGAGTCGGCGCGAAGCGCCTGGGAAGACGGGGCGCATCGCCCCGTGAGTCCGCGCGTCAGCGCTCTAAAGAAACCAATTCGGGGCCGCCTCGATCCCAGCGCAACAGACTGCCTTGGGTGTGCCAGTCGCCTAATACTATCCGCGTACAGGCGCGCCCGTTCACGGTGATCGGGTGTATGGCGGGACGGTGAGTATGCCCGTGCAATAGCGTAGCCGCGCCTGCGGTGCGCAATGCGGTCGCGACGCTCGAGGGATTGACATCGGCAATGGCGTACTGCAGCGCCGCGGTATGCGCTTGACTGCCAACCCGTGCGGCGCCTGCCAGGGCGCGGCGGGCAGGAACCGACAGGGCAAGAAACCGCCGCTGCCATTCGGCATCTCGCACGGTGGCGCGCAGGCGTTGATAGGCGCGGTCATCGGTACACAGGGCATCGCCATGCATTACCAGCACCGGCTCGCCGTACAGCGTCACGATCAGCGGGTCCGGCAGCAGGCGGGCTCCGGACATGGCGCAGAATTGGGCTCCTAACAGGAAATCGCGGTTGCCATGCATCACAAAGCACGGCACGCCGCTGTCGGTGAGCGATTTGAGCGCGGCAATCGCCGCGGCTTGGGTCTCATCAGCGGCATCGTCGCCGACCCAGGACTCGAATAAATCGCCCAAAATGTAGAGGGCCTCGGCGCTGCGCGCCTCGCCGTCCAATAAATGCACGAATTGCCCGGCGATCGCCGGGCTGCTTGCGTCGATATGCAAATCCGAGATGAATAGCGTGGTCACGCTGTCAAGGGGCGGCCACGCGCTCGATTCGCAGAATGCCGACTTGCTGCAGCGGTGCATCTTCCTTGAACGGGCCTTTCGAACCGGTGGCCACATTGCCGATCTTGTCGACCACGTCCATGCCCTGCACGATTTTACCGAACACGGCATACCCCCAGCGGGTTTGATTGGGATCAAGCGCTCCGTTGTCGTACAGATTCACGTAAAATTGGCAGTCGCCGCCGTGAGGTTCCGATGGGCGCGCGAGACCCACCGTACCACGTTGGTTGGTCAAGCCGTTTCCCGATTCGTTGACGACTTTGGTGGGCGCGCCTTTGAGTTTGTAGGTGCTGTCGAAGCCGCCGCCCTGGATCACAAAGTTCGGAATTACGCGGTGGAATATCGTCCCCGAGTAAAAACCCTGGTCGACATATTTCAAAAACTGCGCGACGGTGAGCGGTGCACGCTCCGGCAGCAGTTCAATGGTGAAGCTGCCCAGCGACGTCACCACTTGAACACGAACGGGACCCGTCGGGACGGGCTTCGCGGGCGCAGCTGCGGCCGGCGGCGCCGCGGCGGGGGGCGGCGCTGCGGCGTTCGCTGCCGGGTCAGGCGAGATCGCGGCAGGAGCCGGTGCGGCGGCGGGTGCCGGCGTGGCGGCGGCCGGCGGTTCGGCCGCGACGCTTGACTGAAACACCGTGGCCGAGAGCAGTCCGATGACGAGTAGTAGCTGTTTCATCTCCGAGATTCTACTCGAATAGGTACAATCTTGAGCTATGTCGTCACCAGTCATAACGCGGTTTGCGCCCAGCCCAACCGGATCCTTGCATTTGGGAAATGCGCGAACGGCTTTTTTCAGCCACTTGTGGGCTCGGAAAACCGGGGGCCGATTCATATTGCGCATCGAAGATACCGATGTCGAGCGCAGCCAATTGCGTTTCCGCGATGAGCTGATGATCGATCTGGGGTGGCTCGGGCTCGATTGGGATGAAGGGCCCGATGTCGGCGGTCCGTCGGCACCCTATTCGCAGTCGGAGCGCGGAGCATTCTACCAAGAGCTGTTCGCCCGCTTGGAGCGGGGCCATCGGGTGTATCCGTGCTATTGCACGGCGCAGGATCTCGAGCTATCGCGCAAATTACAGCGCATGTCGGGCAAACCCCCGCGCTATGCCGGAACTTGCCGCAACCTGGGGCCGGCACAGCGCGAGGAACGTGAGGCGCTCGGACTGAAACCAACGCTGCGCTTTGCGGTGCCGGCCGACGCCAGCGTCGAATTCATCGATGTGGTCCATGGACCGCAGAAATTTGCATCAAGCGATATCGGCGACTTCATCATCCGCCGCGAGGACGGTACCGCGGCTTTCTTTTTCTGCAATGCCGTCGACGATTCTGTCATGGGCGTGACTCACGTGCTGCGCGGCGACGATCATTTGACCAACACGCCGCGTCAGCTGCTGCTGCTGGACGCGTTGCAGTTGCGCCGCCCGGGCTATGGGCATGTGGGACTCTTGGTGGGAGCGGACGGCGCGCCGCTGTCGAAGCGTCACGGCAGCACCAGCGTGCAGGAATTCCGCGAACGTGGTTTCTTGAGTGCGGCGGTGCTCAATCACTTGTTCCACCTGGGACACAGCAGCGATGTCGACGGTTGGTTGACGGCTTCCGACATGCCGGCGCATTTCCGGCCCGAGCATCTTGGGGCGGCCTCGGCTCGCTTCGATGAATCGCAGCTCATGCATTGGCAAAAGGAAACACTGCAGCGGATGTCCGCCGCCGAGATTCGTACCTGGTTGGGCTCCGATGATTCGACCGAATTCGTCGAACTGGTGCGGCACAATGTGGTGCTGCCGGCGGATGCGGCGCCGTGGGCCGCGGTCGTGCGCGGCGAACTCCCTCCCCTCGGACCCGCGGAACAGCAGGTCATCGCCGCCGCGGGTCCTGCATTCTTTTCAGCCGCGATAGATGCCCTCGATCAATCGGGTGCGGACCTCAAGCAGTTGACGAAGATCTTGAAGGAGCGCACCGGCCGCAAGGGCGCCGATCTGTTCATGCCCTTGAGGGTCGCGTTGACCGGCCAATCCCATGGGCCGGAGCTCGCGCCGCTGCTGCAACTCATGACGCCGGGTACCGCGCGGCGTCGCCTCGAATCGCATGCTAAGAATCCATAACTCGCTCACCGGCGAGAAAGAAGAGTTCAAGCCATTGCGCCCGAACGAGGTGCGCATGTATGTGTGCGGCATCACGGTGTACGACTACATTCACATCGGACATGCGCGAATGCTGACGGTGTTCGACCTGGTACAGAGATACCTGCGCTCGCGGGGTTACCAGGTCACCTACGTACGCAACATCACCGACATCGACGACAAGATCATTCAGCGGGCCGCGGACAACGGCGAGGATTGGCGCGATCTGGCCAAGCGCTTCACGGTGGCCATGCAAGAGGATTGCGCCACTCTGGGTTTGCAAACGCCGGATCTGGAACCGCGCGCCACCGACTTCATCGCGCCCATCATCGCGATGACGCAGACGTTGATCGACAAGGGTTATGCATATGTCGCCGGCAACGGCGATGTGATGTACGCAGTGCGTAAATTTCCCCACTACGGCCAGCTTTCCGGCAAGAAGATCGATGATCTGCGTGCCGGTTCGCGCGTGCAAATCGAAGAGTCCAAGCTCGATCCGCTCGATTTCGTCCTATGGAAACACGCGAAGCCGGGCGAGCCGTTCTGGGCTTCGCCTTGGGGAAACGGCCGCCCAGGTTGGCATATCGAGTGCTCTGCAATGTCGACCAGTTTGCTCGGAAATTATTTCGATCTGCACGGCGGCGGCATGGACCTCAAGTTTCCGCATCATGAGAACGAAATCGCGCAATCCTGCGCCGCCTGCGATGCGCCGTTCGTCCGTGTCTGGATGCATAACGGGTTCGTGCGCATCGACGACGAAAAGATGTCGAAGTCGTTGGGGAATTTCTTCACGGTGCGCGAGGTGCTGAAGACTTTGCGCGATCCGGAGGTGCTGCGATTCTTTTTACTCAGCAGCCATTACCGAGGACCCATCAACTATTCCGAAGCGCAGTTGACGCAGGCGGATGAGACGCTGCTGGGTTTATACCGGGCATTGAAGGACGCCGGCGGCGCGCGTGCCGATGCGGGGGGCGCTGCGCGTACCGATGCGGACGGCGCGAATGTCGGCGCCGCCGGCTTCAACGCCGCGATGGACGACGATTTCAATACTCCCGACGCGCTGGCGGCAATGCAGGGGGTCGCGCGGGATCTCAACAGCGCCAAAGCGGGAGGAAGGCATGACGAAGCCGCCGTGTTGGCGGCATCTTTGCGCCATATGGGGCAGGTGCTGGGGCTGTTGCAGCAGCCGCCGGGCGCCTACCTCCAGCGCGGCGTGGGAACCGCGTCGATTTCCGATGGCGAAATAGAAGCCTTGCTTGCGGCGCGGCATGCCGCACGCGCGGCGAAGAATTTCGCAGAGTCCGATCGGATACGCGACCTGCTGACCGCGGCCGGCATATTGCTCGAAGACAAGCCCGGCGGGACCACCGGGTGGCGGAGGGCGTAACACTCCGCCGCCCGGGGTGCGTCAGTTGGCGCGGCGGGTTGCGATGATGCCTACCGCGATGCCGATCAGCGCCGCCATTGCGACAACCTGCCAGGGATTGTCGCGGACGTACGTATCGGTGGTCCTGGTAGCTTGACGCGCCTGGGTGCGAACTTGCTCGGCTCCGTCGGAAAGAGCGCTCTTCGCAGCCGCAAGGGCGATTTTGACCTTGGCCTTGACCCGGGCTATCTCCGGAGTATCAACATCCTTCAAGGCGTGAGTCAGGTCCTCTACGTTCTCGATAAAGCTGTTGATTTGGCCAGTCGCGTAGTCTTTCGCATTGCGGGCTTGGCTGGTATCTAAGAGCGATTCCATTTGACTCTCCGGTTTTGAAAGAAATTGCAACGAATGCTAAACGCGCCGGCCCATGCTCATCAGGAAGCTGACGATGGCGCCGATCAGAAACACGACGAACAGAACCTTCGCAATTCCGGCAGCGCCGACGGCGATCCCACCGAAGCCGAAGAATGCTGCGACCAATGCGATAATGAAAAATACAACTGCATAGTGAAGCATGAGCGCACCTTAAAGTTGTGAGTGAAGACTTCCCTACTCAATGGACTCAATGGCAGAGAAGTCTCCTTGATATGGCTCGCTTAGACAGTCGGTGAGCCGCCCCGCGCCGCGTAGGATATAGCCCACGCTGTTGCGCTGCGGTATCTGCGCTGCTGTTACCATGCAACGCTCCATGAAGACATTGTTGATCGTGTACCACTCCATGACGGGCGGTACGCTGCAAATGGCCGAAGCCGCGGCGCTGGGAGCCCGTACCGAATCCACGCTTCGCATTTCGTTGCTGCGTGCCGCCGAGGCGAGCGCGGCGGACGTCCTCGAGGCAAGCGGCTATGTCTTTGCAAGTCCTGAGAATCTCGCCGCGATGTCGGGGCAAATGAAGGATTTCTTCGATCGAGTTTACTATGCTGCTCTCGACCGGCTCAACGGCAGGCCCTACGCAGTGATGATCTGTGCCGGCAGCGACGGGCGCAACGCCGCGCAACAGATCGAACGTATCGCGACCGGATGGCGCCTGAGGGCGATCGCGGAGCCGCTCATCGTGTGTACCCACGCGCAGACCGCCGCCGAAATAATGCAGCCTAAGGTGATTCCCGCGGCGAATTTGCAACAATGCGAAGAGCTAGGAGCGACCCTCGCCGCAGGAACGGCGCTCGGCATCTTCTGAGGCGGTCGTCGTGCGGGGCGATTCGCCCCCCGTACCGGGTACGTTGCCGCCGCGTACGATGCGGCTAGGTCATCGGCTCGGGCTGCTCATCCTCGACGAGGATTCGTCCTCAGTCTTGCGCGGCGGGCTGTCCACGATGGGCGGCACCGGCGCCGCGTACGGGCCGTCGTCGAGCGTTTGCCGGATGAGGGCCAATAGACCGTAAAAAATCAGGGCCGCCAAACCCATGATCGATAGAAGTGTGACGAGAATTTGCATGTGCTGTTATATCTGAGGTTGCTACGCTGCGGTAGTTCAATGGTTGCTACGTTGCAGTAGTTCAATGCTTTTCGGGTCAATGTTTTCGAAATGCTACCGCGCCTTTTGCGTACAACCACAAAAGTGTGGCAATGACGCTGCCTCCTGGCAATTGAAGAATTTCAGGGTCCATATCCGCGCTGACATTCTGTATGCGAGCGGCGATCCGTGCAGCGTAGGATTCTAATTGTTCTTTCATGGACATTTCGCATTCGAAAGTATTCGCTTGAGCACCCTTTCCAACTCGCGCACCTGCGCCTTGGTCACGCCTTTAAGAAGCCGATCGATAACCCGATCGAGGCATTCCTCCATTTTTGGAATGGCTGCCTTTCCGGCAGTGGTAATCTCCAGTGCCACGGATCGGCGCGTGTGGGCCAGGGGGACGCGCCGGATCAAATTCTTGGCCTCGAGGCGGTCGATCATCCTGCTCATCGCGCCGCGGTCGTAGTCCATCCATTTACACAGTTCACATGCCGAGCGGGCGGTGCCGCTGAGCACGCTCCTCATGATTGCAAATTGGGCCGCGGTGACCTGGAGCGAAGTCACGTCCTCACAGCCGAGAAATTCTTCGTCCAGTCCGGCAAGGATGGCGAGCCGTACCTGCGCCACCAAGGGCGCAAGATCGGTACGATGGTGAGATGCCTTCGAGTCATCTTGATCGGTGATATTGCTGACTAGCGCTCTCATGAAAAGTATGATAGTTGCCGGGGCAACAATTGTCAAGGCAGCACCGATCCGGCCCCGCGGCCGCGTCGGCGCCGGATGACACCGGCTCGCGCGAAGCTCCGCTGGCGGCCCCTGTCGGCACCGGGCATTTTACTCTGCGGCTACTCGAGGTTAGAAATGGGGCAACGCTGGGTTTCTCATTGGGCGGCGGGTTTGGCGGCGGTCGCGTCGTGCATCTTCGCCGCAGCGCCTGCGTTTTCGGCCCGCGAAGATTCGGCCGGAGAGTATGGACCGGCGCCCAACCTCGCTCCGCCGCAGAAATCCCTGATTCCGACGCTGCATATTGCCAAGGCCGCGGGCTGGAAGAATGGCATCACGCCGCGCGCCGCCAGCGGGACCGCGGTCGCCGCCTTTGCCACGGGCCTCCGTCACCCACGGTGGCTATATGTCCTTCCCAACGGCGATGTGTTGGTCGCCGAAACCGAGGCGCCTCCGAAGCCCGACGATGCCAAGGGCGTGAGCGGCGAAGTGCACAAATTGGTCATGAAGCGCGCGGGGTCAGGGGCGGAGGAGAGCGCCAATCGGATCACTTTATTGCGCGACACCCGAGGCGATGGCACCGCGGTCGAGCGGCATATCTTTCTACAAGGTTTGAATTCTCCCATTGGGATGGCCCTCATCGGCGATACCTTCTACGTAGCCGATAGCGACGCGGTGTTGCGCTTTCCTTATCACAGCGGCGACACGGAAATTCGCGCGGAGCCGGTCAAAGTGGCGGCGCTGCCGGCGGGCACCATCAATCATCATTGGACCAAGACCCTGGTGGCGAGTCCCGACGGCCGCAAACTCTTCGTCGGGGTCGGCTCCAACAGCAATGCGGCCGAGAATGGCCTCGAGGCAGAGAGTGAGCGGGCTGCGGTCTGGGAGATCGATCCCTTGACCGGCAACCATCGTGTGTTTGCGTCGGGATTGCGCAATCCGGTTGGGCTCGCTTGGGAGCCCGCCAGCGGCCAGCTCTGGGCAGCGGTCAACGAGCGTGATGAGTTGGGAGACCACGTGCCGCCCGATTACATGACGGCATTGCACGACGGCGCGTTTTACGGCTGGCCGTTCAGCTACTACGGGCAGCACCTCGACGATCGAGTCACGCCGCAAAATCCAGATCTGGTCGCCAAAGCGATCGCGCCGGACTACGCGTTAGGCGCGCATACAGCCTCCCTGGGCTTGTGTTGGTCGACGGGTTCCAAGCTTCCCGAGTTCCAACATGGCATGTTCGTCGGTCAGCATGGCTCGTGGAATCGCAAGGAGTACAGCGGCTACAAGGTCGTGTACGTAGCCTTCGCGCAAGGCAAGCCCACGGGCGCGCCCGTCGAGGTGCTCGGCGGATTTCTCGACGCCAACCACCGCGCGCTCGGGCGTCCCGTCGGCGTCGCCATGGATAAACGCGGTGCGCTGCTCGTTGCGGACGACGTCGGGAATGTGGTGTGGCGTGTGAGCCGAGCGGCCCATGCGCCGACCGCTGCGAACGCGCCTTAGGGCACCGGGGGCGACGCCGTCGCCGGGTCGCTGACCGCCGCCGCGCCCTGGTTGTCGCTTCGCAGGGCGGAGCGCCGCGTGTCGGTGCGCCCGGCGTCATCCGGCGGAAGCTGCTGTACGGTCAGCAGCGTCGGATTGATGATCTGCGGATTGTCGCGAAGCTTGATATAGAGCGGCCCCGCCGTAGGGTGCGGAACGGGGAGCGCAGCCCCCAGGAAGCCATCGGGCACGGCTACCGGATGGGTAAATTCCGGATCGCCGGCCACGGATTCGATGAGAAACAAGTTCGTCCCGACGAGTTTGCATGCCAGTTCCGGCGTCGGCGGGCACTTGAGTTCCTTGAGCGCCGGCAGCCGGACCAGATTGGCCAACGGTTGCCAATCGCCGGCACCGACCTTGGAATTCACCCGAAATTTCAAAGGACCGAAGGTCGACGGACCGAAGGCCTTCGCAGGATTGAGCGTCGCTACCGCGACTTGAGTATTCTCGAGCGTAAGGCCGCCGTTGGCGAGGCTCAAGGTAGTGGCGGAGGACTCGTCGCCGGTCGCCACGTCGATGGTCTGGTCACGCGCAAAGGCGGCCGGCGAAAGCGTGCGAATCGAGAATATCAACGTCGCATCGAGAGGTAGCTCTCCCGCATCGGTGAGCTGGATGTTGCTGTCGTTCGCGGGCACGGACGGCTGCACACTCTTCCCGATCAAGCTCACCCGCGGGCGGGGTGCCTCGACGGAGGCCGTCACCGGAAGCGAGCGCCCGTCCTGCAGCGTGACCTTGGCTGAGATGAGATGGTCGGGTTTGAGATTGACCGCGGTCGCGGCGTCCTGCGCAACCATGGGTAGCTCATCGCTGCCGGCTCGAGTCGACAGCTCGCCCGGCAGGAAAACCAGGTTCTTGACGGTGAGGCTGGCAACCTCGTCGAGGCGGCTGCCTTTCAGCGTGCCTTGGATGTCGCCGGCATGCATGGAAAAGCCGTCGTAACGACCGGCGTCGGCAAAGACTTGCAGAGGAACCGGCTGCGGTTCAGTGAGGCCATACTGAGTGACCATGAGGGTCAGAGCTCCAGGCTTCGCTGCCTGCAGGGGAAGCTTGATCTCAACCTCATTGGGCTTGACCGACTTCCAATCGGCCTTCAATTCTTTACCGGCAGGGTCCTTCAACATGATGCTGTCGATACAGCTGACGCTGGCCGCGCGCAGGTGCACGATATCCTGGCGTCCCACGATCAGCGCAGCTTCGTCACCGGCAGCCAATTCCCAGGATTTGGCATGGGCATTCATCAGGCGAAAGCGCGGGCCTTGGTAGGCCTCGAATCCCCAGTAGCCGCGCAGCGATCCTTGCACGTTATCACCCAGATTCGTCGATCCCAGCCCCGACGTATCGACCACATAGCCTCCCTGGGTGGCATCGGCAGTGGCCGGTAGGTCGAGCGTCTTGCCATCGGCGCCGGTCAAGTTCAGCGTCACGTCATGGGCGAAGCCGGTGGAGAATACCAGCGGCGCACCCTCAACCGGCAATACCAGCGCGGTCCGCTTAGCACAATAGATTTCCGTAGGGTTAACCGCATGCAACGGCGGCAACTGGGCAGTTTCGACCGCCGGAAGAGCCGCCACCAACACGGACTTGGGATTATGGAATGAGGGCGCCGTATTCAATGTCAATGCGAGCTTGTCGCCGCGCTGCGAAGCCAGGGCAGGTATGTACTGATACTGTGCGGTGCCAAACGAATCGAAGATGCGCGCGATGTCGAGCACCGAGGCGATGTAAGGACTGTAGTAACCGTAACTCAATTGCGGCGTAAAGCTGGCCTCCATCGCGAGATCGCTGCCCGGGCCCGAGGTCAGGGCTTCGACGATCGAGGTGCTGTGTCCGTCGTTGAGGATCAGAGATTCCTGACCCATCATCAGGCAAGGTGCCTGCAGCTCAGGCAGCCGGTCCAAACATTTTTCGTCCACCTTGATGGCCAGGCTGCGGGCGAGCAACGGTGCAACCTCCGCGAGCTTGGCGGGATTGGCGCCGTTCATCAGGCGAATCGTCGAGAGGTAGCGCTCGAGGCGAGATCGGTCCAACGCGGCCTGATTCAAATCCTGCGACGTGCGAACGAAGGCGCCGGGACGGCCGCGCACGGAGCTAATCAGGGTTTTGAAATCCCCACCGGTCTGCGGTGCGAGAAAGACCAATACCTGCTGCGCGTCTTGCGGCACCGTGATCGTCAAACCGTCGGTTGCGCATTTGCCCGTCCATGTCTTGCAAGGGAAAAACCAGCTCTCCGGCGGTGGGTTGGTCGATCCGCGCAGAAAGGCGGCGACCAACAAGTAATGGGCCGACTGAGTCGGCGGCAGATCCGCCTTGATCCAAATACGGTCGCCGGCGGCGAGGTTCGGCACTTGAGAAGCCGGCAGCGTGGTTGTACCCCGGGTTATTCTGACATCGAGCACCGGGCCGGCGAGGTCGAACGGCGCCGGAAGGGCATGGGCCGAAGCGGCCAGAAGTGCCAACAACAGTGAGCTTGCGTAACGCGAAATCATACGGTATCGATAACCCTTGGAGTTGTCGGCGTGCTCTTAGAGTGGCGCTCAGGCGCGAAGTTCGCGCCGCCCGTCCCGCCGTTCAGACCTGCGCCCAATACTCTATGATACGCCTATGAACGGGGCCACACTTTCGAGCGAGCGGGCGGCGCGGCAGAAGCAGCTTGTGTCGATCCTGGCGCAGCTCTTGCCGACAAGGTGCATTTTGTTCCGCGCGGAGGACACTCTCGCGTACGAGTGCGACGCGCTGACCGCTTACCGCCAAGTGCCGCTGGTGGTGGCGATACCGGAGACCGAAGCGCAGGTGGCGGCGGTCCTCAAGGCCTGCCATGCATTGAACGTTCCAATCGTGGCACGCGGCGCGGGGACCGGCCTGTCGGGAGGCGCTCTGCCGCACTCCATGGGGGTGTCCCTATCGCTGGCGAAGTTCAACACCATCCTCAAGGTGGATCCCGTTGCGCGTACGGCCGTCGTGCAATGCGGCGTACGCAATCTGGCAATCAGCGAAGCGGCCGCGCCGCATGGCTTGTACTACGCGCCCGATCCGTCGAGCCAGATCGCCTGCACGATCGGCGGGAACGTGGCCGAAAATTCCGGCGGCGTCCACTGTTTGAAATATGGCCTCACTTTGCACAACGTCCTACGCGTGCGAGCGCTCACGGTGGACGGCGAGGCGATCGAATTCGGTTCCGCGGCGCTCGATACTGCGGGGCTCGATCTCATGCCGCTGATCGTGGGCAGCGAAGGCATGCTCGCCGTGATCATCGAGGTCACCGTCAAACTGCTGCCGCGACCGGTACTTGCGCGCTGCATCATGGCGAGCTTCGCGACGGTGGAATCCGCCGGTGCGGCGGTGGCCGCGGTCATCGCCGCCGGCATCATTCCGGCGGGTCTCGAATTGATGGATAAGCGCATGACCGCGGCCGCGGAAGATTTCGTGCATGCCGGCTATGACCTCGACGCGGCCGCGATCCTGCTGTGCGAGAGCGACGGAACCGCGGAAGAAGTGGAGGAGGAAATACAGCGCGCGATCGACGTTCTGAATGCCAATGGCGCCACTCGAATCGAGATCAGCCGGGACGAAAAGCAACGGTTGAAGTTTTGGAGCGGGCGCAAGAACGCTTTCCCTGCTTCGGGGCGAATGAGTCCAGATTACATGTGCATGGACTCGACCATTCCGCGCAAGCGGTTGGCCGAGATGCTGCGCGCCATCGAGGCCATGGAAGGCAAATACGCGCTGCGCTGTGTAAACGTCTTTCACGCGGGCGACGGCAATCTGCATCCGCTGATCCTTTTCGATGCGAACGATCCCGAGGAGTTGCGCCGCTGCGAGCTGTTCGGCGCGGAGATTCTCGAAGCGAGCATCAACCTGGGCGGTACCGTGACCGGCGAACACGGCGTCGGCGTGGAGAAGTTGAACTCGATGTGCGTGCAATTCTCGGCCGCCGAGCGAGCTCAAATGATGGCGGTGAAGAGCGCTTTCGATCCGGCAGGCCTTTTGAACCCCGGCAAGGTGATTCCGAGCCTGCAGCGCTGCGCCGAGTACGGAAAGATGCACGTGCATCGCGGCATGCTGCAATTTCCCGACTTGCCCAGATTCTGATGGACGCGAAAGGCCACGCTCTGCAGCGCTTGATCGATCGTGTAATGGAGGCACGCCATTCCAAATCTGCCCTGGATATCCGCGGCGGCGGCACGAAATGCTTTTACGGCAATGCTCCCCGGGGCGATGTGCTCGACGTGCGCGAACTCTCAGGCATTACCAGCTACGAGCCGACGGAGTTGGTCGTCACGGCGCTCGCCGGCACACCGTTGGCGGAACTCGAGGCGGCCCTGGCCGACCGCGGGCAGTGTCTGCCGTTTGAACCGCCGCGTTTCGGAGCGGCGGGCACGGTAGGCGGCATGGTGGCGGCAGGGCTCGCGGGACCGGCACGCGCCAGCGTCGGCCCGTTGCGCGATTTCGTTCTCGGCGTCTCCATGTTGAACGGAATGGGCGAGACGCTGACCTTCGGCGGACAAGTGATGAAAAATGTGGCCGGCTATGACGTGTCCCGCCTCGTCGCCGGCTCCATGGGAATACTGGGAATATTATGCGAGCTCTCATTGAAGGTGATGCCGGTACTTCCGGCCAGCAGAACCCTGTGTTTCGACTTCGACGAGGCCGCCGCTCTGAAACAACTCAACCGCTGGGCTGGGGAAACCCTTCCAGTGAATGCGAGTTCTTGGCATCAGGGGCAGCTATTCGTGCGCTTGGCTGGCGCGAAGGCGGCAGTCAGTTGCGTACAGCAGCGTTCGGGTGGCCGTGAGATCGAGCCGCACGCCGCCGGTTCCTGGTGGTCCGATATACGCGACCATCGCCACCCGTTCTTCGCCGTCACGGACACCGATCTCGAACGCGGCGAAAGTCTGTGGAGACTGTCAGTGCCCGACACTGCGCCGCCGATTTCCCTGCCCGGCGAACAGTTCGTCGAATGGGGCGGTGCGCAACGTTGGTTGCGAAGTACGGCGCCGGCACTTCACATCCGTTCCGCAGCGGCCGAGGTGGGAGGACATGCAACGCTGCTTCGAGCGGCCGACAAATCGCCAGGCGTGTTCACGACGCTGACGCAGCCGTTGATGGACATCCATAAGCGATTGAAGCAGTCTTTCGACCCCGTTGGCATCTTCAATCCGGGGCGCCTGTACCCGGAGTTGTGACGAGTCCCCCATGCAGACCAAGCTCAGCCCCGAATTCAAGAACTCGCCGCAAGGCAGCGACGCCGAGGCCGTGCTACGCAGTTGCGTGCACTGCGGCTTCTGCAACGCCACTTGCCCTACGTACCAAATCCTGGGCGATGAGTTGGACGGCCCACGCGGCCGCATCTATTTGATCAAGCAAATGTTGGAAGGCGGCGAGGTCGGCCGCAGCACGCAGCAACACTTGGACCGGTGTCTCACCTGCCTCAATTGCGAGACGACGTGTCCGAGCGGTGTGGAGTACGGAAAGCTGATATCCATCGGACGCGCGTTGGTGGACGAACGGGTCGACCGTCCTTGGACGGAAAAATTGAAACGATGGCTGCTCAAAGAGGGGCTGACGTCTTCGCTCTTTACGCCCATGATCAAGGCTGCCCAGTTCGCGAGAGGACTGTTACCCGACCATTTGCGCAGCTATGTCCCACGACGACACGGCCCACGCGCTACTGCCTGGCCGGCAGGTCGCCATGAGCGCAAGGTACTGATGCTCGCCGGATGCGTACAGCCGGCGTTGATGCCGAACATCAACAGCGCGACGGCGCGGGTGCTCGACGCCGGCGGGATCCAGACTCTCATTGCCGATGGTGCCGGCTGCTGCGGCGCGCTTCACGATCACTTGAGCGACCACGAGGGCGGCCTGGCCGATGCGCGCCGAAACATAGACGCCTGGTGGCCTTTGGTCGCCGCCGGTACCGTCGAGGCGATCATCATGAACGCGTCGGCCTGCGGTCTGGCCGTCAAACAATACGGCGAGGCGTTGCGAAATGACCCCGCGTATTCCGCCAAGGCGGTTCGCATCAGCGCATTGGCCCGCGACCTCTGCGAGATGCTTCCCGACCTGGTGCCGCAGCTCAAGCACAGGCTGCGGCCGGGCGCCGCGCGACGGCTGACGTTCCATGCCCCCTGCACGTTACAGCATGGTCAGCAGCTGCGAGGTACCGTCGAAGCGCAACTCGCGATACTCGGTTTCGATGTGCAGGTCGCTAGCAGCGAAGCCCACCTGTGTTGCGGTTCCGCGGGAACCTATTCTCTGCTGCAGCCCGTGCTGGCCCGCCAACTTCGTGATCGAAAGCTTGCCAACCTCGCCGCGTCGAGCCCGCAGTACATCGTATCCGCGAACATAGGCTGTATTCAGCATTTGCAGTCGGGCACGGATATTCCTGTGCGGCATTGGGTGGAAGTGCTGGATGAGGCAATGGCGAACTGACTCAGTGCGCCGCCTTTCCGGCGAGTATGCGCTCCGCATCCTCGAAGAGTTCTGCGGGTACGCGGCTCTCGGACGCTGCCACGTTCTCGTCGATTTGCGCAGGTTTCGATGCCCCGATGATGGCGGAGGCGATATTCGGCAGACGTAGTACCCACGCCAGCGCGAACTGGGCCAGGCTGAGGCCGGCCTTTTCGGCGAGCGGCTTCAATGCTGCGACGGCATTCAACACGGGGGGCTTCAGCCATTCGGGGTTGAGAAAGCCGTTGACGGCGTCATCGGCAGCGCGGCTATCGGAGGGCGGAGATTTTCCTGCCGAGTACTTGCCCGTGAGAACACCTTGAGCAAGCGGCGACCAGACGATCTGCGAGATGCCGGATCGGACCGAGAGCGGAATCAACTCTTTTTCGGGACCTCGATGCAGTAGAGAGTATTGCGGCTGGCTGCTCACAAACCTCTCTACGCCGGGCATCGCGAGCGCGGTTCCGATACCATCGATGGGCCATTCCGAGAAGCCGATGTACCGCGCCTTGCCGGCGCGAACCACTTCAGTCAACGCTTGCATGGTCTCTTCGAGCGGCGTGGCAGCATCGAAACGATGACATTGATAAAGATCGACATAGTCCACCCCGAGGCGCTGCAGCGACGCCTCCAGCTGTTTGTGGATCTGTACCCTCGACAAGCCTCGATCCGTATCGCTCATCGGAAAAAAGAGCTTGGTCGCGAGTACGTAGCTGTCGCGTCTGATGCCGGATAGCGCCTCGCCCAAGACCCGTTCGGCCGCGCCACGGCCGTAGACGTTTGCGGTATCGATCAAATTGATGCCGCGGTCCAGGGCGCGGTGAACGCATGCCACGGCGTTCTCCTTCTGCGCACCGCTCGAAAACGTGAGCCAAGATCCGAACGCGATTTCCGACACGGAGAGATCGCTATTTCCGAGTTTGCGGTACTTCAATGGAACTCTCCTACAGAAAGTGTAAAGGGTCACTTATGCCACATTCCGGACTTGCGTTAAACTGGCGGTCAAGGCGGATCAACTATGCGAAACTTTCTAATTGTCACCGCCGATGACTTCGGTCTGCATGATTCCGTCAACGAGGCGATCGAGCAGGCAAGCCGCGCGGGCATTCTTACCGCTGCCAGTTTGATGGTGGGTGCACCCGCCGCCGATGACGCGGTACGGCGCGCGCGTATGCTGCCGAACCTTCGAGTGGGCCTGCATGTGGTGCTTGCGGACGGTAACGCAATGCTTGCGCCTCATCTAATTCAGGAGCTTGCCGATGATGCCGGGCGCATGGACAGCCGCATGTTCAGCAGGGGCTTGCGTTTTTTTATGCTGCCCACTGTTCGTAGACAGTTGGAAGCGGAGATTCGCGCTCAGTATTCGGCGTTCGCCCGCACCGGCTTGCCGCTCGACCACGTCAACGCGCACAAGCATTTCCATCTGCATCCAAGCATTCTGGAGATGCTGTTGCGCATCGGACGCGAATACGGCTTGACCGCCGTGAGAGTACCGGACGAGCCCTTCTGGTTCGCCGCTCGCAGCGGGGGCTGGGCCGCGGGTGCCGGCGCCGCCTTGTTGAGGCCGTGGATTGCGCTCATGAAACTCCGCCTGCGCGCCGCGGGAGTGTTTCACAACGACAACATCTTCGGCGTTGGAGCCAGCGGCGCCATGGATGAGGCGAAATTACTCCAGATACTTGCCCGACTGCCGCCGGGCGTCACGGAAATCTATCTTCATCCGGCCACCGAATCGGGACGCGCCATCGCAGCGTCGATGAGCACCTATCGGCATACGGAGGAACTCGCGGCGCTGCTGAGCCCGCGTGTGCGCGCTGCCATTGCGACAGCCGAGATCGGTTGTGGCGGGTATAGGGAGGCGAGCGTACGACATGTCCGGTGAGCATCGGGTTAGAACAAAGAGTTGTTAGCGAAACGCAGCGGAGGCGCTAGCCTGTCATCGGGGCAGCGGAAACCACTGGTTCACCGACGAGCGTCCCCGGCTATAAGCGGGTCATTACCCGAACGGAGCGTATGTGCGAAATACCCCACAACTCAAGCTTGGCGCGTTCATGCGTCCGGTCGGAATTCACACCGCCTGGTGGCGATATCCCGGCGGATATCCGGATGCCAATTTCAACTTCGCGCATTTGAAGCGTTTCGCGCAGACGCTTGAGCGCGCCAAATTCGACGCCTTTTTTATGGCAGACCACCTTGCCGTCTTGAACATGCCCGTCGCTGCGCTGCAGCGATCCGCCACGGTTACCTCCTTCGATCCGTTGACCTTGCTGCCGGCACTCGCAGTCTGCACCGAGCGGTTGGGTTTGGTGGCGACGGCGTCGACCACCTACGACCAGCCGTTTCACGTCGCCAGGAAGTTTGCGTCACTCGATCACTTGAGTTCCGGCAGAGCCGGATGGAATGTCGTGACGACGTCAAACCCTGATGCTGCGAAGAACTTTGGCCTCGAGCATCACCCCGAACACGGCGAACGTTACGACCGTGCACGCGAGTTCGTCGACGTAGTTACGGGCCTATGGGACTCATGGGCTGACGACGCCTTCGTGCGCGACGTCGGCCGAGGCATTTTCTTCGATCCTGAAAAGCTGCATGTCTTGAATCACCAGGGGCCGCACTTCTCCGTTCGCGGACCGCTCAATGTGGGCCGCCCTGTACAGGGCTGGCCGGTAATCGTGCAGGCGGGTTCGTCCGAAGCCGGCAAACAACTCGCCGCCGAGACCGCGGAAGTCGTATTTGGAGCGCAAAGCACGCTCGCCGACGGCCAACGCTTTTTTTCGGATGTGAAAGGACGTATGGCGCGGCTGGGCCGCAATCCGGATCATCTCAAAATTCTGCCGGCCTGCTTCGTCGTAGTCGGTGAGACAGAAAGCGAAGCTCGCGAGAAACGAGCGTTGCTCGATAGCCTGGTGCACTCAGACAGCGCCATTGCCTCGCTGTCCATTGCGCTGGGTCACGATGTGTCGAGGTTCAATCTCGATGGTCCACTGCCGGACATTCCCGAGAGCAACCAAAGCAAGACGGCTCGTCAGCGTGTGCTCGAATTAGCGGCTCGCGAAAAGCTCACGGTGCGTCAACTGGCGCAGCGACTGGGCGGTTACGCCGGACTTGCAATGGTCGGCACCCCCCGGCAAATTGCGGACGAAATGGAAGCTTGGCTCCTCGATCGAGGTTCAGACGGTTTCAACATCATGTTTTCGGATGTTCCTGCAGGCCTCGACGATTTCGTGACCAGAGTGGTGCCTGAGTTGCAACGGCGAAAATTGTTCAGGACCGACTACGAGGGGCCTACCCTGCGCGAGAACCTAGGGTTGCCGCGGCCCGACAATCAGTTTTTCCGCGCTGCGAAAGAATCCGACGCTCGGTTTGCGGCGGCGAATTGATCGCAGCACGAACATAGCGCCAGAGATCGTGCTTTAGAACGGCTCTTTGTAGGGCCGCAGGTCGAGTTCATGAGTCCAGGCACTGCGGTGTTGTCGATGCAGCTGCCAGTAGGTCTCGGCGATGGCGTCGGGATGGAGGAGACCTTCAGCACCCGCCTCGGCGATGCGGTGCGGCGCATTCGTCCGCAATCGTTCGCCGTCGATGCCGCCATCGATGACGACATGCGCCACGTGTACGCCCTGCGGGCCGTACTCGCGCGCCGCGCTTTGCGCGATCGAACGCAGGCCCGCCTTGGCCGAGGCGAAGGCCACGAACGGACCGCGTCCGCGCAGCGACGCCGTCGCGCCGGTGAATAGCAAGCTACCGCCGCCCGCCGCGATCAGGCCGGGCAGAACCTCGCGTGCGAATAAGAAGCCCGCGTAGGTGCTGCCGCGCCACGTTGACTCGAATTGCTCAGGACTTAGTTCAAGCGGTGTTCCGCGCACTGCGTTGCCCGCATTGAAAATTGCCGCCCGCAACGCGCCGAACGTCCGCGCTTTGGCAGCGATGCGGCGGAGGTCATCCGCAGAGGTCGCGTCGCCGGGCAGACCGTGCGCTAGGCCGCCTGCGGCGGTGATCTCCGCAGTCACCGCCTGCACCCGATCCGCATTGCGGCCGGTCAAGACTGTGGTCAAGCCCGCCTTCGCGAAACGGCGCGCGATCGCGGCGCCCAAACCCGCGGAGGCGCCGACACCGATAACCCACGCTACCTCGGGCGTTGCATTTGGGTTGACCGGATCTTCAGTTTCAGCAGACATGGCGAATAGGCCCTATTAAATAGAGAAGCGCCAACCTAGTGTCCTGTCCCATAAATACCTCACTCGCTGCGCCGCGCCTTTGTCGTGCCGGGCGGCGTTGCGCCTCCTCGCCCGTGCCCTTTTAACTACTATGCCTCGTCGGCGCGCCTTGCCCGACACGAAAATTCGCTGGCGGATCGAGTAAGTTATTTATGGGACAGGACACTAGCGCTTTCGCGCCGCTACGCCAACTACGATTTGAGCCTGAGCTTATGCTACCGACCGGTCAATACCTTCCGGACCGCAGTGCGAGCAGCGACTGAGATTCGCGAGTTCTGGTACGGACCCGCTCTGAAGACCGATTGGTTGGCAGGCTCGAAGAAGTCTTGGCAGGGGCCGATCGGGGTATACAATCTGCGACGAATTAGTCCGCTACCCCCAACCGGAGGAAACACCATGACCGCATCCCTATATGACGTCCCATTGAAACAAATCGACGGCACCGCCGGCAGCCTTGCGAACTACGGCGGCAAGGTACTGCTGGTGGTCAACGTGGCATCCAAATGCGGGCTGACGCCACAATACAAGGGGTTGGAGAGCTTGTATCAAGACAAGCGCGCCTCGGGGCTGGAAGTGCTCGGCTTTCCTGCCAATAACTTCAAAGGTCAGGAACCCGGCAGCGATGCCGAGATCAGCAATTTTTGCTCGATCAACTACGATGTTCACTTTCCGCTGTTCTCGAAAATATCGGTCTTGGGCGAGGATCAGCATCCGCTGTATGCGCAGTTGACTGCGGCACAGCCGGCGGCCATTGGCGACGGGCCGTTCCGCGAGCGCCTGAAAGGATATGGCGTGAACCCGGAGAATCCGGTCGATGTGTTGTGGAATTTCGAAAAATTCCTGCTGAGCCGAAAAGGCGAAGTCGTGGCGCGTTTCGCGCCGGATGTCGCTGCCGACGATCCGCGTCTGGTCTCGGCGATCGACGCGGAGCTGGCAAAGCGCGCATAGAAGCCGAGTTGTTGCCGATTCAGGGATCATGCAGCAGAGAAGGGCAGTCGATCTGTCTTCGCAAAAGGGGAGCGCTGAATCATGACGATCAATCGCAAGAACATACGCCGCATTCGGATCTTTGGCGCCCTGTTGACACTATTGGTCGCGGTGCAGCTGGCGCACGCCGATGAAACCTGCAACTCGCCGTACATCAGCGGGTTGATCAAGGGCCAGGAGGATTTCATTCACGTGTGGACCTTGGGCGTCCAGGGCTTGGGCGACGGGTCCGATAAACTCGTCACGATCGATGTCAACCCGGCATCCAAAAGCTATGGCAAGGTCGTTGCATCCTTGTCGGTCGGCGGGCGCGGCGAGGCGCACCACATGGGCTTTACCGACGATCGCAAATTCCTATGGGCGGGCGGCCTCGACGACAGCAAGATCTACGTTTTCGACGTGGGTTCGAATCCGGCGAATCCGCGCCTCGTTCGCACGATCAGCGATTTAGCGAATAAATCGGGATATATCGGGCCGCACACATTTTACGCATTGCCCGGGCGCATGCTCATCGGCAATCTATCCAACGCCGCGGACAAAGGCGGCGTAACGGGGTTGGCGCTTTACAACAACAAAGGCACATTCATCGCCAAATACGCGGTGCCAACCGCGAAGGTGGACGGGGTTCAGGGCGATGGCTATGGTTACGACATTGCCGTCAATCCCGCGAAGAACGTGTTTCTCACCTCCAGCTTCACCGGCTGGCAGAATTACATGCGCGGCCTCGGCGAGGTCGTAGGCGATCCTCAGGCGATGAAGCGCTTCGGTGCAACCATGGTTGTCTGGGATCTCAAGGCAGTCAAACCGACGCAAGTTCTGAGCGTTCCGGGTGCACCGCTCGAGATCCGCTGGGCTTTGGTGCCGGGGCAGAATTGGGCAATTACGGCCGCGGCGCTCACGTCGAAACTTTGGCTGATCAAGCAGAACGAACACGGCGCGTGGGCGGCCAAGGAGGTGGGTACGATTGGAGATCCGGCCAAGATACCGCTGCCCGTGGATATTTCCATTTCGGCCGACGCCAAGGGTCTGTGGGTAAATACGTTCATGGACGGTGTCACTCATTACTTCGATTTGTCGAATCCCGAGAAACCGACAGAGACTTACCAAAAGCATACCGGCCGGCAGGTCAACATGGTTTCGCAAAGCTGGGACGGCAAGCGGGTGTACATCACCTCGAGCTTGTTGTCGAAGTGGGACAAGATCGGGGCGGACAACGAACAAGTGCTGCGCGGATTCAACTGGGACGGGCACGCTCTGTCGCAGGCCTTCGAAGTCGATTTCACGAAGGAGGGGCTTGGGCGCCCGCACCACATGAAATTCACTGCCAAACCCTCACAGCAGCTCGCGGTGACGAGCTTGGAGACGGGGGTGCGCTAATGCGGTGTCCGGCATGGACGCGGCTGCTGTTGCTATGGGTCTCGGCCAGCGCGCTGGGCGCCGTGGATCCGGGGGCGGCGACGGCGCCGCGCATGGAGTTCAAGCCACCGCGTCCGGGGACGTATCAGCTGCAGAAAATCCAGCCGATCGCAGACGCCGCTTTGCTCGATTCCGCGGGGCGATTACAGAAATTGTCCACGGCCACGACGTCAAAGATCACGTTGCTGACGTTTTTCTATACTTACTGCGTCGATCCGCTGGGTTGTCCGTTCGCCCATGCAGTGCTCTCTGATCTTCGCGGCCGGCTGATCCGCGATGCACGACTTGCGCCGCAAGTCCGCTTCGTCAGCGTGAGCTTGGATCCGACCACAGACACACCCGCAACGATTTCCCGTTATGGCGACTTCGTCTCCGACCATCAGAAATTCGAGTGGCAGTTCCTCACTGCCAGATCGGTTGAGCAGCTGCTTCCGGTGCTCGACGATTTTGGCCAAGACGTCAGCGTCGAGCTTGCCCCCGACGGAACCGCGACGCGCACGCTCCACCACATGCTCAAGCTATTTCTGATCGATCAAAATGGCGTGATTCGCGAGATATACACGCTCGCCTATCTGCAGCCAGAAGTTATTTTCAACGATATTCAGACACTGGTCATCGAATCGCGCAACACCGCGGCGCGAAATCGGCTCGCCCAGGAATGATATCGAGCCTGCCGTCCGAAGTACGGATTGTTATCAAATAATCTTATACATTTTTGTCCTAACGAGCGCGCAAGATTGGCGCGCCACTGTTGTATGGTACTTGGCGATCAACCGCCGATATTCATCGCCGATCGAAGCCAGCCGCTCCACAGACGGCATGCAGCGATTATCATTTTATTGGAGGACCGATGACGCTTCACGTTCATTATTGGCCGACACCCAACGGCAAGAAGGTGACCATCTTTCTGGAAGAAGCCGAACTCGCATATCGGATCGTTCCGTGCAACATCGCACGTGGAGACCAGTTCGAGCCAAATTTCCTCAAGCTGAATCAGAACACTCGCATGCCAGTCCTGGTCGATGACGAACCGCGAGACGGCGGCGCCCCGATCAGCGTCTTCGAATCCGGCGCCATTCTGCTGTATCTCGCGGAGAAGAGCGGAAAGTTTCTGCCGCAAGATACGCGGCATAAATATGAGGTCACTCAGTGGGTCATTTGGCAGATGGCCAACCAAGGCCCGAAATTTGGCGAGTATGGACATTTCAAGCGCGCCGCCGCTGCGAATGGCGACCAAAGTTACGCGTTGCGCCGATTCTCTGACGAGGTCAATCGGCTGTATGGCGTACTGAATAATCGGTTGTATGACCGACGCTACCTGGCGGGCGATGACTACACGATTGCCGACATGATCTCGTACCCCTGGGCGGTCAACTGGAAGGGACAGGATCAGGATATCGAGGAATTTCCCTATTTCAAACGCTGGTTCAACGAAGTCAGCGAGCGTCCCGCCGTCAAGCGGGGACTCGCGGTTGGCAGTGAGTTTTCAACCGACGTCGCCGAACTTTCGCCCGAGGAGGGGGAGCGCCGCGCGAAGCTCCTCTACAATCAGCGCGCCCGACCGGTTTTGGTCACGTAACGGAACAGTCCGAATCTACGGAGCGACTGCACCATACGGTGCCGTTGCATATTCAATTGAGTTTTGAGGCTAGGCTTGCGGCTTGAGCCGCCAGCGGCACTTGGGTCCAGAAATGCTCGAGCTGCAGATCCTTCAGCGCCTCTGTCACAAACTTTGGTTGCAGCAGATCTTCGGCACGGATTGGTGTACGGATCAGGTGATTGTCGAGGGCAAATGCAGTCGTTCGGCGATAGTGGTCGATCACGGCTTGGTCGGAAATGGGCGTGAAAAAATCCTTCCAGGCTAGACTATCGTCGTCGTATAACTGCAGCACCGCCTTTTCCGGCGTGCCGTTGAGCGTGCCTTCCTTGATGACGGCTGCCCGATTTTGGTCCTGCGCTTCCCAATACTGCGCACGGACATAGGCGGTAGCAACCAGCTGCGTGAGGTCCGGATGCTGGTCGATAAACTCTTTGGCACCCCAGAGTTCGGCGCGAATCTTCTTATCGGTCTGGCCCTTGCTGCTCCAGATGATCTTGCCCAGGCCCTTCTCCGCGATCGTGTAGGCATTGATGGCAAAGAGCGCGTCAATATTGCCGCTGGCCAGCGCTGCGGTACTCGGCTGCAGGTCAATGTTCACGAGCGTGAAGTCTCTGGGTTTGAGGCCATTCTGCTCGACTAGCCGTAGGAAGGTCAGATACCACGGGCGGCCACGGTGCACGGCGATGCGCTTACCCTTGAGGTCCTTGAGCGAGGTGGCGGTTGAATTGAGCGGCACCACCAAGAGCGTGTCCAAGCCACGCCCGTCGGGCACCACGATCTGGGTGCGTGTGCCGCTGGCATTCAGAATAATGGAGGGCAGGTCACCGTAGCCGCCAAAATCGATGCGATGAGACGAAAATGCCTCATTGATGCTCGCTCCGACGTCGCTCTGCACCGGCACCCAGATCAGCTGGATACCGCGCTGGCGCAACTGTTCTGCCAGCCAACCCTCGTCGATTACGCGCTGGTGGGCTCTGGTGTAGTGCGCCTGGCCGTTTAACACCGTTGCCGTGGTAGCGATGGTCACGGTTTTGACCGGATCCGCCGCGGCCGGAAGGGTCGGCAAGATCAGGGCGAGGGCGACTGCGCGCTGAAATAGGACACGATATCGATTGAGATTGATCATGATGCATGGACCCGGTGACGTGCTCCGGCAGAGGCCGGCGCTACGTTATGGAGGGGAAGGGGCATAAAACATGCCAACCTTCGCCATCACTCGCCGCAGAATCACATCCGTTTGATTTGTGTGGATTTAAGGTTGGCGAGAAGTGCCGGCACCTCAAATCGGCCGGCCCGTCGAACCATCGGGTGCACCAATAGCAATACCCGGTGCTGGCAAGGCAACAGCTCCAAGGCGAGCGTCGGATGATTTCATCAACGGGTGACATGCATGCGGCTATACAGCGCCTTCGGCGAAATCTCCCAGGACATCATGTTTGATCGCGTTGAAGCCCGCCTCGGTGCGCTCTCGAGGATGCGGCATGGGCACCGGCACGATTCGGTGGATGCTCCCCGGGCGCGAGCTCAATACGACGATTCGATCCGACAGGAACACCGCCTCTTCAATGTCGTGCGTCACCATGATCATGGTAATGCCGACATCCAGCCACAGGCGTTGCAGCTCTTGCTGCAGTCGGAGTCGGGTCAGCGCATCCAACGCGCCCAGCGGCTCATCCAGCAAGAGCAGTTTGGGACGGTTGATGAGGGCGCGGGCGATGGCGGCGCGCTGAGCCATGCCGCCCGAAATCTGATGTGGCCACGCCGTTTCGAAACCGACCAGACCCACGCGGTGAATCTGCTCCTGAACGCGTTCCTCTTGTTCCTGCCGCGGTACCGCGGTCGCGCTGAACGCAAGCTGGATGTTCTGCTCCACCGTCAGCCAGGGAAACAGACGGTGCTCCTGAAAGACGATGCCGCGCGAAAGGTCCGGACCCGTGATGGCCTGATCCTCATAGGTGATGCTGCCGCCATAGTCGCTGTCCAAGCCCGCAATGAGGCGCAACAAGGTTGATTTGCCGCAGCCGCTGGCGCCAACGATGCAAACGAACTCGCCGGGAGCGACGTCGAGTTCTATATTGTCCAGCACTCTGAGTCTGCCTTGGGGCAGGTCGAAGACTTTGCTGACTCCGCGAAGCTGCAGCACGCCCGCGGTATTGTGGCTGACGTCCCATGGTTTGGAGGTGGCGTTCACCATGGGGTCAAGCCATCTCGCGGCTGTGGCCAAACTTTCATGTCGATTGATTTCACCGGGCAAAGGAACCTCCTGAGTGACGCTTAAGAGTACAGGCACCCGTCGTTTTTGACTCGAGTATAGGATAGCGTCAGTCGGCATTGCCGCGGGGTTTGCGCGGGTTACCCCGGCTCGGGTGTTGGATTTCCAACAGCTCCGGTATCCCTTGTGATGTCAAACCAGCAGCAATGTTCCGGGACTTCAGTCGCCAACGCCGCGGCTTGTGAAATATTGTGACTAGAATCAATGTCGTATTCTTTGCGCGATGGATTGGCATGCCTCCTGCTAGCGTTGCAGGTGTTACCTGCCATCTTGAAATCGCAAGGAGAAATCATGTCTACACCGCAAAACCAGAGCGCTGATCTGGTCGCCTTCGTGGCTCAGGTCGAGCGCGACTTTGCCAAAGCGTTTCGCGTGTTGAAGGATACGCGCACATTGTCCGCCACATATACCTTCCAGGCCTATGTGCGTGTACCGGGCGAGGCCAAAGTTGTAGCCGTGCACGCGCCGGATGCATGGGCCGACGACCAGCAGATCAAGGCCGTCATCGCCGGCTTCGATGGCACGGTGCATCGAGGCGCGCCGAATTCCGGCGGCCAAGGCAAGCGCTATGGCGACGTGTTTAAAGTAAACCCGGATGTGGATGTAGTGATCCACGTGCATGGCCCCTACCTCGGTGCGTGGGCCGGTGCCCATCGGGTGTTGCCGCTGCTCTACGCACCCGCTCAGCGTCATACCCTGGCGCGCGAAATTCCGGTATACATCGATCGTCGTGGCGGTGAATCGGCCTTCATCAACGAAACCATCCGTCAGAACGCGAATACGCCGGCGATTTTGGAAGCCAACGGTGGGTCCACGTTCTGGGGGAAAAATATCATCGACGTGTCCAAGTACATTCTCATTTTGGAAGAAGCAGCGTATTTCCAAGGCCTCGCGGAAGTGCTGGGGGGCAGCAAGCCGTTCGGTCCCGGCGTGTTGGAGCAGCAATGGGGAATGGGGCACGTCAATCGCGGCAAGGAGTCGGAAGCCGCGTGAGCCTGTTGCGCTCAAGGGGTAGCAGGCGATGGGCAATGATGATGGCGGGCAACGCTGTAACCAAGTGCCCCGTCGGGAAGTCGGATCACGGCGATGCCGCGCTCCACATCATGTATCGCGCGACCAATCAGCCATTGCTGCCAGGCAAGGCTGAGATTGACTACCGTGAAGAGAAGGGCGGTCAACGAGAAGCGCCAGGGCATGAAGCGATACAGGGCAAGGCACCGCAGCAGAGGTTGGGTTTTCCGGAACTTCATGAGTGCTGGTTGCGCACACCTCCGGTCGTAGGCGACCGGACGTGGCGTTCAGTGATAAATATTCGGTGGCGTCTGAAAACCGGGATAATCGCCGGTGTGCCGGGTGGGCGCGGCCGTCGGTCCCGGCAAGTGATCGAGCACATCGCGCAGCGGCGCCGGATCAACCCAGTCATTGATATCGAAGTTGCCCGCTAGAAAACCCTGCGCGGCCAGAAAATTCTTGTAAGTATCGAGTCCGGCCACCCATGAGGGCGACAAGCCCAGCTTCAAGTTCCTATGCACGTCGTCGCCATAGCCGTAAGGCACCCAACTTTCCGCCCACCCGGTCTCGCGCGCCACCATGGTGATCGTAGCTTCCCGATTCGTGCATGCCCATTCACCTGCCAGCACGACCTGGGTCAGTAAGCCGCGCACGACGTTCGGGTGATGATCCAACAGGTACTGACTGACCGTCAGCGGTCGCGGCGTGCCATTGTTGATGCGAACATAGCGATCGGGGTGAAAGCCGATATTGCCAATTGTCATGGCGCCGAGCAGATGCGTTGCCTGTGCCCCGCTCGTGTCCTTGACGTAGACCGCATCGACGTCGCCCCGCGCCAGCGCGTGCACTTCGCTCGTATATCGGTAGCGGCCGCGACGACCGTTGCCGGTTGCGATGACAGCGCCGTCGCGAGTAACGCTCGGTATCTGATGATCGGGTAAATCGACCAGCTCGACATCAGCGAGACTCAACCCCTCCGTGGCGAGGATGGCGCTGAACGCGCGCAACGCCGCAGCGCGGCTGTGGTCGATGGTGACCTCATGCCGAGGAATGCCGATGCGGCGCCCGCGCAGTTGGCCGATGGTCGTCAGGCCAGCCCATGGCATGGCAATCACTGCCTGGTATTCGTCGGTCCAACTGAGGCCAATGACGCGGGTCCGCTGGCCGTTGGCGCGCGCCCAGATGGCGGGGACACTGCCCCCCTGGCGGAACGAGTTGGGGAGGGTGCTTTCGTGATATTGCGCAGGTTCCACGGGGTCGTTGGTTTCCGGCAGCGATCTTAAGCGGATGCCGCCCATCTGGCGCAGGGCACTCTCAACCCAACCTAGCTGGACGGCCACGCTGAGCGGCGTCGGGACCGGACAGCGCGCGTGCCAGAGCTCGTGTAGTGCGGTCGTCTGCGGCGGATGCGCCATAGAACTCTACCCCGGTTTTTCCTTGATACAGCGCAAAAGCAGAAACTGTGCCAACAGCCCCCTCAACTGCTGTTTGTTTTGAAGACTATAGTTTTCAATCGCTTGACGAGACGTCTCCTCGCCGACCCATGGAAATCGAACGACGAGATTCCGACCGGGGGTGCTGCAATCAATGCAGGGGTTGGTGGCTTTCAAACAAAAACGCATATGGTTCGTATTTTTAGTTAGTTCTGAATGCACCTTCGACCTCATAGACTGATCCTCTCGCGCGGTTGCGACGTAGGCGTTTGCATTCTTGCAGCAGGGGACATGATGACGACAGACTCGCACGAACAACCGACTTTGGTGTCGGTCGAGAAAAGCGACGGCCGTTCGCCGTCGATACGGGCGAAGGCATTGGTTTTTGCCGACCCGATATCGCGCCGTCTACTCGCCTATATCGAGAAGCTCGCGCCCAGCGAAGTGCCGGTGCTCATCATCGGTGAAACCGGCACCGGCAAGGAGCTGGTGGCGAAGCATGTACACCAGCTCAGTGGGCGCAAGGGGCCCTTTCTTGCCGTCAATTGCGGTGCCATTAGCGATCAACTTGCGGAGAGCGAGCTGTTTGGTCATGAGGCGGGATCCTTCACCGGCGCGGTTGGCCGTCGTGAGGGCTGGTTCGAGGCCGCCAACGGCGGCACGTTGTTTCTCGATGAAGTCGGCGATCTGCCGTTACCCATGCAAGTGAAGCTGCTGCGCGTATTGCAGGAGCGCGAGGTGGTTCGTATCGGCTCGCGCAAGTCCATTCCCGTCGATGTACGCCTGGTGGCCGCCACCAGCGTCGATCTCGATCACGCGGTTTTCGCCGGTCATTTCCGGCGCGACCTGTTCTACCGCCTCAATGCCGCACAGGCGCGGCTACCCGCGCTGCGCGAACGGCCCGGTGACGTGCTGCCCCTGGCTCAATATTTTCTGCGCACCTATTGCCAGCGCATGGACCTCCCCATTCCGACGCTGTCGCCGGCGGCCATTGAATCGCTGCATCGTCACGGGTGGCCCGGCAACATTCGTGAGCTCGAAAACGTCATGCATTTTGCGCTGCTGATGTCGGACGGTGAGGAAATACAACCCGAGCATTTGAAGGTTAGCGGAGGATGGGGCGCGACGGCGCCGGGCGCAGACGATTGGGCCGCGGCGGAAGGCGGCGCGCCGGTGACTACGCGGACATTGACCTCACCGCTCGAGGCGATCGCGGCGCAGTTGCGGCGCTCATTCGAAGAACCCGGCGAATCGCTGTTCGACGACCTCGAGCGTTTGATCGTCGCGGAAACCTACCGGCATTGCGGCAACAATCAGGTCCAGTCTGCGGCTCTCTTGGGCATTTCACGCAACGTGCTTCGCACTTTACTGAAGCGTCATGGCCTATTGCAGGATGGCGTCTTCCCTGCGGATCGCGCGCTGGGTCGTAGCTGGTCGCTGGAAGCACCAGGCATTTGAACGCCACGACGAGCACTGTCAGCTCAACCGTCTTTCCACGGTTTGCCTCTCGCAAGATCAACTGGTCGCGCGTCACGCTGCTGGCATCGCTGATTTCACCACTGTTGTTGCTCGCTGCGTGGACGTTGGCGACGCGCGCGCATTGGTTCTCCGATCAAATACTGGTACCACCGCAGGCGATTCTCAGCGCTTTCCGTGAACTTTGGGATAGCGGAGAGTTACCGGATGACTTGAAGATCAGCCTGTCTCGATTGCTGCTGGGTTTCGGAGTGGGTGGTCTGGCTGGCGTGGCTCTCGGCGTCCTCCTGGCGACCTCGCGGCAGGCGCAGATCTACCTGGGGCCGACATTTGAAGTGCTGCGGCAGGTGCCGACGTTGGCGCTGACGCCGATGTTCATCCTGCTGTTCGGCATTGGTGAAACGCTGAAGATTGTCATCATCCTCAAGTCCACAATTTATCCCGTGGCGATTGCGACGCTCGAGGGGGTACGCGGTATTCCGCGCGAATACGTGGAAGTCGGTCGGGCCTACCGGCTTGGTCCCTGGACCCGGTTTCGGCGCATTATTTTCCCTGCCACGGTGCCGCCGGTGTTGACCGGCGTGCGCATCGCGCTGGGTCGATCCCAACACGCTCGCGTACGACGACGGCGACGGCGTGATCCATCTGTGGGACGCGACGACCGGCCGCGAAGCATCGCGGATCGACGACAAGGCCGGCCTCGCGCTCGACGTGCTCTCGCTGAGCGGGCCGCAGTGCAAGCAAGGGCCGCCGGCCGCACAAGCGGGCTCGGGCTCGGACGAGCTACCTCCGGAGGAGACCACACCGTGAAGATCTATCTCGTACGCCACGGCGAAGCCGTCTCCGAAGATGATGCCGGCAGCGATCGCGATCGCTGGCTCAATGCA
>Ga0137412_10000061_pt1 | contig 57750 bp, 63 predicted proteins | sample CZODoug2_1_16fun_FD_122160 | JGI IMG/M metagenome (GOLD analysis project Ga0137412, IMG submission 122160) | Vadose zone soil fungal communities from Angelo Coast Range Reserve, California, USA - CZODoug2_1_16fungal (Hybrid Assembly) | ecosystem: Environmental > Terrestrial > Soil > Vadose zone...
GCTCGCGATGGCCGCGGTCGATTAGTACTGCGAGTTGAATCCGAGACGGCCGTCCAAATGAGTTGATGGCGTCCATGGCGGCGCGCACGGTGCGGCCCGTGTAAAGAACGTCATCCACAACGACGACGGTGCGTTCCTCAAGTGGCAGCGGAAGTTTCGATTCCCGCACGATCGGCAATTCAAAGCGCGTTCCCACGTCATCGCGATGCATCGCCACGTCGATGACGCCGGTCTCAACGTTGATCTTCCGGATCTGGTGAATGAAACCCGCGATGCGCTGGGCGATTTCCACCCCGCGCGACGGGATTCCCGCTAGAACGACGTGGGTCAGCCGCGGGTTTCGCTCAATAATTTCGTGCGCAATTCGTTGAAGCGCTCGACGAATTGCCTCCGCGTCCATTGTTGGGACCGCGGCACCAGACGTTTTTTGTTTTGCTTGTTTCATGCGTTTCCTTGGCGACCTCGCGGGATCGCATTAAAGGAACAAAAAATTAGGAGGCGGACTTTTCGGTGCGCGCCTCCTTTCTTCGTCGTTCTCGCCAGTTGGAGCGATGTTTCACGATCCAATCCAGCAAAGCCTTTTCAAATCCGATATCTCTTCCGGCTTTCTCGCTTTCGATCCACTTGTGTTTCAGGACCTCGGCACGCTCCGCGAGAAACTCCTTGTACAGGACCGAATTCCTAACGAATCGAGAGTGATCCTCCTCTGAAGACAGCATCTCAGGATCCTCTTTCATGAAATTGGGCACGAGTCAACAAAATCGAAGCACTCAATTCGACGTGCCAACCGCCCGATTTATTTAACTCCCGGTTCCAATCACAGTTGCGGACGCCTTCGCTACGGCAGGGTCTTACGAAGATTTTCGGCAATTTTATTGAACTCGGCTGATACGATAGACTCTCGATCTTCTCCCACAATCGGAATCCCGCGGTCCCCCGATTCGCGCGTGGGGATATCGATCGGAATTTGACCAAGCAATGGGACGCGGAGTCGTTTCGCCTCGCGTTCGCCGCCGCCACTGCCAAAAATATGATAGCGTTTCCCGTCGGACGGACAGGCGAAATAACTCATGTTCTCGATGATCCCAAGCACAGGCACATTGACCTTCTCGAACATGGTAGCGGCTTTGCGAGCATCGATGAGCGCTACTTCCTGAGGCGTGGTTACGACGATCGCGCCCGAAAGCGCGACCGTCTGGACAATGGTGAGCTGTATGTCACCAGTGCCAGGAGGTAGATCCAGAACCAGATAATCCAGTTCTCCCCATTCCACCTGTCGCAGAAATTGCTGGGTATAACGGGTGACCATTGGTCCGCGCAAAATCGCCGGCGAAGTGTCGTCGAGTAGAAATCCCATCGACATGAGCCGCAATCCGTATTGCTCAATCGGGACGATTTTGTTTTCTTCCGTCGCCATTGGCCTCTCGCGCGTGCCAAACATCAATGAAATGCTCGGGCCGTAGATATCGCAATCGCATAAGCCTACACGAGCGCCTGTTTGCTCCAGTGCAACCGCGAGGTTTGCCGCAACAGTCGATTTGCCAACACCGCCTTTGCCGCTTGCCACTGCGATGACGTGTCTGACTCCAGGTATTTGCGTTGCGCCCATGCCGGCGCCCGCGCCTGCCGGTGGCGCATGAATATCAATCAGGACCTTTGCGCGTTGAACACCGTCGATGGTTCGCAGCGCTTGTTCAGCATCGTTTTTAATTGCCGCTGGAACATTCGGATCATTCGTCGCCAGGGCGATCTGTACGTTGACCTCGCCATTCTCGATCTGGACCGATTTCACGAGCCCGAACGAAACAATATCGCGAGTGAAACCCGGATATTTCACCGACTTCAAAGCGTTCTTCACCTGTTCCTCAGAAATCGACATGTCAGAAACTTACGCGCGTCGGCACGGGAGGTAAACCTCTCCATCGGGTGGATCGTCTGTCTTCAAGATGATGGCAATGGTGAAGTCCAGTTTTTCCCACCGCGTTCTGCATGCAGCAAATTCCAGGGCGGGAGGAGCGCGGTAGCCAATGCGTTGAAGAGTCGCCGCGGCGACTGTTCCACCTGTGAGCTATCGGTCCTGATAATCCATTTTGTAGCGAATTTGATAATCGTTTCCACCAGAGGGACGGGAAGATTGCTGGCCCGTTTTCGCTACAAAGTCTGGGTTTTGCCAGTCAGACCAGGCGCGATATTTCTCCCTCATCGGGTTGGCCGGCAGCTTGAGCCGGAAAATTCTGTCGGTGTCGCCAGGAAATTTTAAGACGAAGAGACGCTGTGAAGTTCGGAAATAAAGTTCGACGTAACCTGTGCGCACGCCGGCATCTATAGGCGCGTCGGTGTGCCAGTACCCCGGCATCGGCATCTGGTTGAGAGGGGTATCGAGCTCGGGCTGAACGTCAGCCAGATTTTCGACGGACTGACCAGCTGGTGGTTTCACTTCAAACTCCAGCAGCGGTGTCGGCCCATTGATGTTCAAAACATGCGGCTGACCAGCATACCAGATTCCGAAACCGGACACCGCAATGACACCGAGCGACAGGCAAACCGTTATCAAGCCGGCGAAAAGCCAAAGCCCTCTTGTGCCGCGCCAGTAAAGCGTGAGAAGGATGAGGCCTGGCGCGACGATACACGTGACGATCAGCGCGATCGCGGCGGCAAAATAACCGGCCCCACCTTCAAACGTAGAAACGTGAAACATGGCTGCCAGCGCTGCACCCAAAGCGAAGCCGAGAAATAGTCCGGCCACGACGCCGATGATCCCCGCGAGAATTCCGAAAAGAATTGCGCTGACAGAAAGTTTTTTTGTCGCGGGTTGCACGAGAGCGATCAGGGCGAATTTGCCTGAACGGGGCTCTGGAGAAGATCGATTCGCTGGTGCGTTTTTGCGATCTCAACGATGAGACCCGAATAGTTCCACCGGCCGAGCGATTTGTTGGCTGCGGCGTAAATCGTCCCTTTTCCTTTCGGGCCAGAGATGGAGATGGAGAGGTTTGCTTCACCGGCTGCGCCGTTGACGTTCGTGTTTCCAGAGACAAGAAATCCCTCTTTGATCGGTTGGCCGAGAGCGTCGATTACGGCAGAGTCCGCCTTGGCTCGCGCCAAGGCGTCTTTGTAAACGTCAGTCGATTTCATCGCGCTGAACACGATCAACGCGACCGAGCCAACAAAAGCGACGAACAATACCAACATGCTCAAGCAGCCAACCGGCACGAACCAGTTCCAGTTTCGTTTCCACCAGTTAGGTTGTGGCGTTAGAGGAACCGAGGGATTTTGCTCCATGGAGTCTTTCTACTTCAGCCGCGAAGCTTTGTGCAATCATTCCCTCAAACGTTGAGTGATCAGATGGAAACAAGCGGCGCCCAAGCGCAATTCGTTTTAAGTAACCAGTGATAGCGACGATCGGCGCTTAGTGCTGTAGCCGCTATCGTTGATGCCGGCTCCGAAACCCTGCGTTGGGACAGTCCGCAGACGAGGCATTCCGCGGCAATCGCTGCTGTCTCGAACAGCTTGTAGTGTTTAAGCGCGGTCCTTCAACGCTGTTTTACCGGCCGTACGCGCGCAATGAACGCAGCAATAGATTTGCCCATCGGCTTCCACACCGTGTCCCACGATCCGACAGTTGCAGTGTGGGCAGACCGGCGCCAGCGCGTGGATCGCGCATTCGAAACTATCGAATGTGTGATGCTTTCCAGCTACGACCACCTCAAACGCCTTGTCATATTCATTCTCGCAAACTTCGCATGTAGCCATACACAATTCTTTCGCGCCTCGGCAGCTTTGCGGCGGTGTCCATTTGGTTTTCGATTGAGTAGAGATCACACGGGAAAGTGATACTTTTCGATCAGAGGTGGATTATGGAAATACCAAAGCAACTGATCGATTGTTTGGACGGAAACAAAGTCTCTTATGAGGTGCTACAGCATCCGGAGGCCGTCACTGCGCAACGAATCGCCCAGGCGGAGCATGTGAAAGGCCGGCATCATGCCAAAGTGGTCATGGTCAAATCGGGCGATCAGCATTTGATGATGGTGTTGCCAGCGGACCACCAAATTGATCTGGAGAAGGTCGAGAAAGCGATCGGCAAGGCTGTTTCACTCGGTAAGGAGCAGGAATTCACGACGCTGTTCTCCGACTGCGCGATTGGAGCGATGCCGCCCTTTGGCAATCTCTATGGTCTGCCAACATATGTAGACCAGAGTCTGGCCGAACAAGACTACATTGTGTTTGAAGCGGGCACGCACGCGGACGCGATCAAAATGAGTTATCGCGATTACGAGAAAATCGTGAAGCCAAAGGTGAACGATCTGGCGATCAAGCTGGAGCCGATGAAAGGAGCATAACTTTGCGCATCCCGGCGCAACCCGTGTGGAAAGGTCGCATGACGAATGCGTTCACGAGTCTCTTTCTCTGGCTCATCTCATCGATAGTTCCGATAGCTTCCGCTGCCGAGAAAGTTTCTTTTATTAATATCGATGGAGCGATTGGGCCAGCAACGGCGAGTTACATTTCGCGCAGCATCGACGAAGCACAGTCGCAAAACGCCCAGTGTCTAATCATTCAGCTCAACACACCTGGCGGCTTGCTGGATTCGACGCAGAAGATTGTGCAAAGCTTTCTCGGCTCTACGGTGCCGGTCGTCGTTTATGTGGCTCCGACTGGCGCGACAGCGACCAGCGCGGGTTGTTTCATCACCATTGCGGCCAGCGTCGCGGCAATGGCCCCCGCCACGACAATCGGCGCCGCGCATCCAGTCTCGATAGGCGGTTTTCCCAGTGGTGGAGAGGAAAAGACCGACGAAACGATGAAACAGAAGCTGGAGAATTTTTCCGTGAGCTATATCGAGACAATTGCTGGCAAGCGCCAGCGTAACGTGGAGTGGGCCAAGTCGGCGGTAAAGGAAAGCGCCTCGATTACCGCTGACAAAGCGCTGCAATTAAAAGTCATTGACCTGATCGCCTCCGATATTTCGGACCTGTTACAAAAATTGAACGGCCGCGTGGTGGATGGGAAGACGCTTAAGACCGCGGGCGCCGAGGTTTCAGAAATCAAGATGTCGGCCTCTGAACACGTCTTTCAAAAACTCTGGCGACCAGAAGTGATGTTCATTCTCATGCTGATCGCGATCTATGGAATCATTGGTGAAATGACCACGCCCGGAGCGATTCTTCCTGGAGTCGTTGGAGCGATCGCGCTGGTCCTGGCGCTTTATCTGGCGGCCGTTTTGCCGGTCAACGTCACCGGCCTCGCTTTGATCGCCCTCGCGCTGCTGCTCTTTGTCTTTGATGTTTACGCCACCACGCACGGCGTGTTGACGGTCGGCGGAATCATTGCGTTTCTGATCGGTTCGCTCATGCTCTTCAATCGCGGCGATCCGCTGTTTCGCTTGTCGCTCAACTACATCATTCCTGCGACACTCGTTACTGCGGCGTTCTTTGTTTTCGTCATCGGCAAAGGCCTGCGCGCGCAACTCTTGCCGGTGAAAGTGGGAGCGCAAACGTTGATTGGAAAAACGGTGACCGCATTGACGCCAATCGATTCGCGCAGCGGCAGGGTTTTCGTCGAAGGTGAATATTGGAACGCAGTCAGCGACACACCGATCGAAAAAGGCGAACTAGCTGAGATCACCGCCGTACACGGACTGACTGTAAAACTGAAAACCAAAGGAGAATAAAGCCATGCAATTACTCGAAGCACTGCCGAAATTAATTAGTTGGACCATACCCCTCATCATTCTTGCCGTCATCATCCTTCCGCAGGCGATCCGCATCCTGCGCGAATACGAGCGCGGCGTGATTTTTCGTTTGGGAAAATTGCTTGGCTCGAAAGGGCCGGGATTGATTTTTCTCATCCCAATAGTTGATAAAATGGTGCGGATGGATTTGCGCGTTGTCACCATCAGTGTCGAGAAGCAGGAGGTCATGACGCGTGACAACGTGCCGGTGACGGTCGATGCGGTTGTTTATTTCCGCGTCGTCGATCCGCAAGCCGCCGTCGTGAAGGTGGAAAACTTTCTCAAAGCCACCTCTCTGATGTCGCAAACGACGCTGCGCAGCGTGCTCGGCCAGGCCCCGTTGGATGACCTGCTTTCGCAACGCGAGTCGATCAACCTGAAGTTGCAGGAGATTATCGATCGGCAAACCGAACCGTGGGGCGTCAAAGTTACGGCGGTTGAAGTCAAAGACGTGGCGCTGCCCGACACCATGAAGCGCGCCATGGCCAAGCAAGCCGAAGCCGAGCGCGAACGCCGTGCCAAGATCGTCAACGCCGAGGGCGAATTTCAAGCTGCGGAAAAAATGGTGCAGGCCGCGGCGATGATGAGCAAGGAGCCGATTGCGCTTCAACTGCGCTTCCTGCAAACGATGCGCGAAATTTCCAGCGAACATAACACCACCACGTTTTTCCCCCTTCCGATCGATCTCTTGACGGCGCTAATCAAAAAGAGCGAACCGCCCAAGTCGTAGGGCGAGGAAAACGTCCAACACTCAACGCCCAAGTGGCAAAAATCGACAGATCGAAATCCAATGGTTGGATGCTATCGCGGCGTTCTGCGTCTGGGGAGCAGAGATCGCCGGCCTGTAGTGCCGGCAGCTTGCCGGCAACATGCATTTGACGTTCCTTCGCGAGTTGCGCGGCACATCTCGGTAAGCTGCCGAGATGAACACGCCAGCGGCGTGTGCTCCCCAGACGCAGAACGCCGCGCGATCGATCTTCGGCGAGGAAATCAAAAAGCGGCTGATGGCCCGGGATGAAGAAATAGCCGAAAAGTCAGATGCTCGCCTGGAAGATTTCGAGAAGTTGAACACTGCTTATCAACCGCCCTCTGAGCTGGGGCCTGATCTGATCAGAGTTTCAACGGCGAGCTCGATCACCGACACTGTGAAAGGAATCTTGGTGCGCCTGGCAGAGAAGCAATCAGTAGTGTCCCGCTCCGTACCCTCTGTTGAAACTCGTTAGTTCGTCTGATGTACAATCCTAGCGATTTGCTGACGAAAGAGTTTCGCGCCGCCAGAGGCAGGATGACGGACCCGATGTGTATCGACATCCAGTGCTTCCAGTTGCGATGCTGCAACATTGCCGAGCGCGACGATTTCGTTGCATGGAAAAAGATCGAGAAAATCTTCGAGCACCGATAAGCCAGCTGATCGTTCTTTCTTCGTAGGCATCCGATTGCTTAATAAACCGCGATGCGGATTAAATGAATGCCACGGGAACGCATTCCATAGCGCGAATTGCTCCGGCTTCAGGCCGAGCCTGAGCAGCGTGCCCCAGACGATCGTTGCTGTCGGCTCTGAAAACCCGCTCGGACATATCCGAGATTTGCTTGTGCGGAGCGGCTTGATGCTGGAAAACACGTGTTCCGGCACAATCCCGGCATCTCTCTTTTTTCCCAGCAGGATTCGCTCGGAGGTCATGGGGATTCCGCTGAAGTGCCCGCCGCGATAACCGAGCGCTTCACCAATCACAACAAGTTGAACCTTGCCAAGCCGTTTGTGAAGATAGGCACGCAAATGCTTTCTTCGGATCGCGGGCGCGCTGCGGTCAATGTCGTTTTGCTTATCGAGCTGCCACCACGGATTGAACACTGAGCCGGACGGCGACTGTTTCAATAATCTGACGAACCTCCCGATCGAGTCCATCGACATAAAGTTCCGAGAGTTCCAAATTCCAACCTGCAAGAGCCAAGTCCAACACAAGGTCGCAGATTGTTTATGGGACACCTCTGAATTAGTCGTATTTAACTCCGATGCCAGAGTTGCCCGAGGTTGAAATATTCAAGCGATACCTTGACGCCACGTCGTTGCATCAGCGGATCGACGACGTCGATGTGCGGAACGCTTATGTCTTGAAAAACGTTACAAAGCGAGAACTCGCGCGCAGACTGAAAGGGCGTCGCTTCGAATCGAGTCGTCGCCATGGCAAACATTTGTTCGTGCGCGCCGATGGCGACGTTTGGTTGCGCCTGCACTTCGGCATGACCGGGTCGCTTGAGTATTTCAAAAACGACGAACGAGCGCCGCGGCATGCGCGAGTGCTCTTTGTTTTCACCAACAACCACCGCCTGGCGTTCGACGATCAGCGGCAGTTCGGTCAGATCGGATTGCTGAAAGATGTTGATGAATTCCTGAAAAAGCGCTCGCTGGGCCCGGATGCGCTTGATCTTGACCTTAGAGAATTCAGGAAAATCCTGGGGAAACGCCATGGCGCCGTGAAATCAATCCTCATGAACCAGCAATTCATCGCGGGCATTGGCAACATTTACGCAGACGAAATTCTTTTTCGCGTACACATGCATCCCGCGACGGAAATCTCGCGCTTGGGGGACAAGGATTTCGCAACGCTGTTTCGTGCCGCTCGCTACATTTTGAAAAGGGCGATTACGGCCAAGGCCGACGTGAACCAGATGCCACGATCATGGCTCCTGCTACAACGGGGAAAGGGCGGAAAATGTCCTCGTTGCGGGAGGAGACTTAAATCAGCGACCATCGGCGGACGCACCGCTTGGTTTTGTCCACATTGTCAGAAGGGCGCGTAGCACAGCCATCTTCGATGGTGGGGCCGGCGGGCATCTTGCCTGGCGGGAAAAAGTTGTCAACCAGGCGAGACGCCCCGGTTGCCCCACAGGCAGGATGCCTGTGCTACCGTGGTTACGCCGCGGCGGCGGTGAGTTGCTTTGCTTCCCCGCGTTCGTACTCGTAAAGGAACCCGATGAACTGTCTGCGGTGCGCCTGTTCCTGGCCGGTGATTTCCAGAATCAGATCCTGCGTCACCAAATCAATCGGATCGCACATCTCGATAATTTTCTTGTACTGATCGATCGCTCCGTCCTCGGCGCGAATGACGCCACGGATCACAGCGATCACGTCGGTGCTGTCCTTGGGCGGTTGCAAAAAGCGCTGCGTCCGCTCCTGGTCGAGCGAGCCGGGCACGCGGCCTTCGAGCACCTTGATCCGGTTGCCCACCTTGCGGGCGTGACCGAGTTCTTCCTCGATATCGTGGACGAGCGCCTTTTGATTTCCTCTGCGCGCACGCCGTCGAGCTCGATCGCGTTCACCAGATAATTTTGAACTGTCTCCAGCTCCATCGCGTATGCTTTTCTCAGTTCATTAATGATGTCGTGATTGGTTGCCATGGCTGTTTATCCTCCTTCTAAACAGAGTCGTTCTGGGCATGGCGGGCGGTTCTTTCGCACGACATTCGAGATCACTTACATGACCAAAGGAATTTTGCTCACCGGCCGTCCTGGATGTGGAAAGACCATGGTCATCACAAAAACAAGTCGAACTTGATTTTCTAGCGCAACATTTCCAGCAGCGTAAGTGCGTTTCGCGGCGCAGCGCCTTCAGCGTCGTTGTCAAAATAGACATGCACCACACGGTTCTCTTTTAGCCAGCGGCGGATGCGCGTTGCCAATTTTCTTAGCGTTGGCTTGCTGTAGTTGGATGCATATTTGCGGCTGTGTCCGTGTAGGCGGATGTAAACGAGATCGGTAGTGACTTCCTCCCACATCGGCCAGTCAGGGGCGTCTGACATGCAAACAGCCACGGCGTGGCGCCTAAGGCATTCGGCTACTTCCTCATCGAACCAGGATTTGTGGCGAAACTCGATGGCGTGTCGCGTGCTTTTCCAGCGGCCCAGGATTTTTACAAATCGCTTCAGTCGCTCGATGTCCTTTTTCAGCGAAGCGGGAAGCTGCCAAATCATAGCTGCGAGACATTTGCCGAGCGGCGACGCCGATTCGCGACAGCGAATCACCGATTCTGTTACGTCGAGCAGCTTCTTGTTATGCGTGATGTAACGATGACCTTTGATAGCGAACGGAAAATCTTCCGGCGCAGCGTCACGCCATTTCTTGAAGGTATTTCTCTCTGGGAGTTTGTAGAAGGTTCCGTTGACTTCGATGCCTGTGAAACGCTCCGCACAAAACCGGAGCCACTGTTTTTGTGGCGTATCGCCATAAAACCCGTCGCGCCAGCTTTTGTAATTCCAACCGCTGGTGCCGATATGTGCTTTGCCAGGCATCGCCGTTAATCGCAGGTCAGCACCTTACCTGCTCTTTCTCAGTGAGCCATCGTAGCATCATTGGTCTTTCTTAAATTTCGCCGTGCGCCGCGGCTGCGCGCTTCTGAAAAATTCGCGCAACGAAGCAAGGCGATGGAACCGTTGTAAACTAACGGACCAAGCTATCAACTTGGTCGCGAGTCAGGCAGGAGTGGCTCGCCGCTAAACCATCGGGCGGAAGCGCCCGACCACTTCCTGCAAGCGACCAGTGATTTGCCCTAACGAACAGACTTCCGCTGCTTGGAGCAACATGGGAAAACAATTCTGACCGCGCTCGACGACGCCGGCGAGTTTATCCAGCGCGCGTTTTGCTTTCTCGGCGTTTTTCTTTTTAAATTTCACAAGCCGATCAACCTGCAACTGCTGCTTCTTCCGTGGGGTGCGCGCCAGTTTCACTTCTGGTATGTCTTCCGCACCGTTGCGATAGCGATTGAGTCCGATGATCGGGCGAGTTCCATTGTAAATTTGCTGCTCGTACCGATGAGCGGCATTCTGAATCTGGCTGCGCTGATAACGGTCTTCTACTGCGGCAAGCACGCCACCCAGTCGCTCGATCTCGCGGAACTCATCGAGAATGGCCGCCTCCACCGAGCGCTCGACTGCTTTCATCCCGGGCGAACCGCTCAACATGTTCATGGTGTGTTTGAAAATGCCGGACTCTTCCAGAAGAATCGCCTGCCCGTGCGCCGCGAGCCGAATCCATTCTTCGCTCGGCGTTGTGAACGGTTCATCCGCACTGTTTGAATGACACGAATTCGTCGCGTTCATGTAAGCGATCATTAGCTCTGCCGCAGTGCGGGTGAGATTATTCTTGAACTCTGCTGCGACGAGCGAACGACCGCTGGTCTGGATATGCAGTTTGAAAAGCTGCGCTCGCGGTCCTGCGGCAAACACATCCCGCATTCCGATCGCCCAGATGCGCCGCGACACGCGAGCGAGCGCGATATATTCGACGTCGAGACCGCAATCGAGAAAGAAGGAGAGGCGAGGCCCGAATTGATCCACCGGGATTCCGCGCGCGGCGAACATTTCCGCATAGGCGAAACCATTCGAGAGCGTATAAGCGGCTTGTTGGACCGGTGTCGAACCAGCTTCACCGATGTGGTATCCGCTGATCGAAATCGGATACCAGCGGGGCATTTCCCGTGTGGTGAACTCAACCATGTCAGTGAGAAAACGCAGCGACGCTTCGATCGGAAAAATCGTTTCGTTCTGCGCCTGGACTTCCTTGAAGATGTCCGCCTGAATTGTGCCGCGCAGTCTGGGGACAACTTTCGGTCCGAACCTCCGCTTCGCCGCCGCGATATACATGGCCATGGCGATCGGTGCGGGGCCGCTGATGGTCATCGACGCGGAAAAATTCGGCGAGCCGAGATCGAAACCATCGTAAAGCCGGACCATGTCCTCGACCGTGTCGATTGCCACGCCGCCCTCGCCGATTTTTCCAAAGACGCCATCCGCGTCACTGTCGATGCCGTAAAGTGTGGGCCCATCGAACGCGGTGCTCAGCCGGTGGGTGCGCTGATGCTGGGTGAGATAGTGAAAACGCTCGTTGGTATCCTCTGCAAGCATCAAGCCGGAGAACAAACGCGTCGGCTCTTCGGCTTGAGGCAATGGCGTCCGCGCTCGTCGTTGCGGAGGTTCGCCGTTTTTTGCGAAGCTTTCGACTTCTCGGATCGGTTCCAGATACATCTCGCGGTAGGCGCCGTTGAGAAACGGAAATTCACCTGGTAATCCTTCAGCGAAGAAATAGCGCGCGATCTCGCCCGGCTCGTCGATCTCTGGCAACGCCAGGCGCGGCAATGGCACGCCGGTCGGCGTACGGGTGATCGGGATTTTCGCTTTGATGTCGTTCCAGCGCCCCAGCAGTTCGCGCCCGAATTTTTCATCGGCTCTCGCACGCTTCACCTGATCGAGAACGAACGTGCTGTACCTCTCGATCGATTCAACAACTTGTCCGAGCTTGCTCATGACTCCATTTTTATATTCCTATCATTCGAATGAAGTCGAGGGATCTCTGGCTGTTTCCTAGCCTTCGAATTATCGAGAGATGTGATTCGCTCACTTCCCGTTCGCTCAGCCTCCGGCCATCCCGTCCATGTCACGGCTTCCCCAGCCGCTCCATTCTCAACTTCGCTCGACATGACAAATGTGGTTTATCCGTGGTCAGAAATTAGCTCGAATAATTCGTCCACGCCAGGATCGCGATGCCGTTTTGCAACGGTGTCGATCAGCCGCTGATTATGGCGGTTTTGTTCCAGGCGTTGTTCGATCTCCGTATGCGCGGTGCGGGCGCGTTGAAGATCGCTTTTGTTTACAACTACGATATCGGCAAGATCGAGCATCACGATTTTTTGCAGTTGCAACCGGCTGCCGTAATCAGGGTTCATCACCAGCACAGTCTGATCGACAATGCCATTTTTTTGAAACGGCATCGCTTCCTGGCCGGTGCCCACCGTTTCAATGATCACGTAATCGAACTCCGAGCGGGCGAGTAGCGTCAGACAATCGTGCGTGGCGGGCGAAAGGCCGCCGCCCTGGCCGCGCGTCGCCATGCTGCGCATGAACACACGATCATCTTGCGAATTGATCATCGTGGCTCGATCGCCAAGTAATGCTCCTTCGCCAATTACGCTCGGATCGTGCGACAAAATCGCAATCCTTCCCTTCGGATTCTGATTCAGAAAACGCAGTACTAGCTCGTCAATCAATGTCGTCTTTCCCGCGCCGCCGGGGCCAGTAAAGCCGACGACCTTGCGGATTGCGGATTGCGGATTGCGGATTTTCAGAGTGCTCGTTGGGCGCCTGTCCGCCGTAGCCTTGGCGAAGGCGGATTTTTTTCCTATTGCATAGGCGTCCTCGATCGCGGTCAACTTATGTGCGAGCTCCTGGTCGGGCGATTTCGGCAGCGACCTTTTCCCACGCAGTCTTCCGTATTGCTTTCGGACATAATCGGTCATTTCCGCGAGTGAGGTCCCGGCAAAGAAAATATTGTCCACGCCTTTGCGCTTCATTGCCGCAGCGTCTTCATGCGTGATCGTTCCGCCACCACCCCCAAAGACTTTGATGTCGTTTGCTCCGCGCTTCCGCAAAAGAGCAATGACTTCCGCGAAGAATTCGATGTGCCCGCCGTTGTAACTCGAGATGCCAATGGCGCGTACGTCCTCTTGAATGGCAGCGCGCACGATATCGCCAACTGAACGATGATAGCCAAGATAAACGACCTCAATGCCGTGCCGGATGAATTCCAGGTTGATCGTGTTGATCGCGCTGTCATGCCCGTCGCAAATCGGGACCGCTGTCAAAATTCGAATGGGTGAAGGCATTGGAAAAATCTAGCGTTGAACCGTTAAATCGTTAAATCGTAAATCGTCAAATGCCTGATCCACTCGATTTCAGCGGCAAAGTCGCGCTCGTCACCGGGAGCTCGCGCGGGATTGGCGGGGAGATGATCAAGGCATTTGGCCAATGCGGCGCGCAATGCGTGGTGAATTATGTGGCCGACGCGCAGGGACAAAATAAAACCGATGCGGCCAATATGGCCAGTGAACTCAACGAGCCGCTGGTGATTGAATGCGACGTGACGCAACCGACCCAGGTCGAGGCCATGATGACGCAAATTCAACATCGGCACGGTGGGCTGGACATTCTCGTCAACAATTCCGGCATCATCAGTGATCGCACGATTAAAAAAATGCCGGTGGAGGATTTTGAGAACGTAGTGCGCGTAAATCTCATCGGCACATTCACTGTCACGCAAAAGGCCAGCGCGATTCTGCGAAACGGCGGGCGGATCATAAACGTGTCCTCCGTAAGCGGCCAGCTCGGGTTATTTGGGCAGGCAAATTATTCGTCGAGCAAAGCGGCGATCATTGCACTCACAAAAGTTTCGGCGCGGGAGTTTGCACGTCAGAACATCACGGTGAATGCCATCGCGCCTGGTTTCATCGACGTCGGCATGAGCAAAGGCATGCCTGACGAAGTGACGCAAAATTTCATAAAACAAATTCCACTGGGCCGCCTTGGTGATGTCAGCGAAATTGTAAACGCGGCCCTGTTTCTAGCGTCCCCGATGGCTTCGTACATCACCGGACATGTCTTGAACGTAAACGGTGGCTTCTACATGGGCTGATCCGCCTTTGGGCTGGGCTTCGGCAGAGAGGAACTAGTCCAGCTTTTGCACGAGCAGCCAGACCAGGGCCGAGAGCATCGCCGCAAAAGTCGATAGCACGAAGGTCGCGCGCTTCGTCTGACGTATTTTGAAGGCAGGCTTGGGGATGTCGTCGTGAATATGACTAGCCTCGAACAGCTTCATCAGCGCAAACGCGACGATGAAACCGACCGCGGCCCATTTCAGGCATCCCAGAATGGTGTCAAGCATCCCGGCCGACTGTAGCGCAGGCCACCGCAGCGCTCAAGCGAACGGGCGTCGGCCTGCCTTTAAATTTTTGGCTCGGCCAAAGCACCGCTATTGCTGAAGTTGCGGGACGCGAAGTCGCAGCGATTTGGCCGTCTTTCTGCGCAGAAAATGGGGTATGCTGGTCGGAAATGCGTTGACTGTAATTCCGCGGTCTGTTTACGCTCGCCTCCATGACTAAAAGATTCCTTACTCTCTTCCTGGTGATCGGATTTGCCAGCGTTTGTGCCGTGCAAGCCCAGTCGCCGGCTCCAGGCGAATCGCCTGCAGGAGCCCCTTCGCCCGCAAAACATCGCACGCACAAGAAAGCTCAAACGACGGCATCACCAGGCGAAACCACGGCAGCGGCTTCGCCTGCTGCGGCGCCTGCTTCTTCACCAAAGGCCAAGCGCGGCAGCAAAAAAACGGAGGCTGGCGCAGCAGCCAGCCCGGCCGCAGCGCCTGCTACGTCGCCCGCAGCCGCGTCCAAGGCAAAAGGCAGTCGCAGAAAAGCAGAGACAGGAACGAGTGCTTCACCGTCGCCTGCTAAATTCTCGCTTGGCGACATGTTCAAGCCGAAAGGCTCCGCGGCAGCCAGTCCCGCTGCCGTAAGCGGTGCCGCTGCCAAGAATACGAGCGCCGCGGCAGCAGCTACTGCGCCGGCTCCCGGCAGTGGCCACGGCCTGGTGTGGGTTAACACGGACTCGCATGTGTACCACAGGGAAGGGTCGCGTTTTTACGGCACGACCAAGAAGGGCAAATACATGACCGAAGCCGAGGCGGCCAAAGAGGGAAACAGGGCCGCAGGCAAGGGCGAATAAGCCACAGAGAGGTTAGCTGAATCCGGCCCAACTCTGAGTCGGGCCGGCTGTAGTGGCTGTACGGGCTACTCTCGCGCAGCTCTTTCGAGCTGTCATTGCTCGGTCAGGCTTTGCAGCGCGTCAGCTAACGTTTCGAACGTAGCGATTTGGATTTCCGGACCGTAATGGAATTGTGAGAGAATATTGAGACCAATATCTTTGTGTGGGTCGGGCATTACTCGCGTAACGGAGGAGACCCCTTTTTCAGCAAGCATGTCCATGATCCTGGCAACGTGGGGCGCGGCTGCCGAATCCATTGATTCCAACCACCGGAAATCAGCAAGAACTCGGAAGCCGGGTGCCACGTCATCCAAAAGCTCGTGTAGCCGTTGGGCGGTCAGTTTCGCTTGTTCCTCGGTGACATGCTGCACGGCGCTGATCACCACGAGACGTTTCGACTTATCGATCTCAACTGGATACATGCCTTGTGATCACGCGATGCGGTCACCGCCGCAAGTTTGCATCTGATTACTGATAGTTTCCTGATTCGTCTGTTTGCGCAAGACGTGACGACCGCGAAACGGGACCGCAGTAATCGGTTGCCCGGCAGGTGTTGGGTTGTCGCTGACACCTTTTGCTTCTTTATTCTTGTCGTGACGGCGACAGATATCACCGTTTGGATCATCTCTGCGCTTCTTGCGATCGGTATCGGCAGCAGCAAGTATGCAAAATGGAGAACGCGCAACAAACTGGTGCGCGACCTGGCAGCAATGGATCCGGAACGCCGTGAAAAAATCCTTAGCCGCATGAGTCCTGAACTTGCCATGGAAGCCCGGCAAGAATTAATGCGTCGATTTCACATAAGCTAACTCGTCGTCCACTCTGTTTTCGAATTTCTAACTTCTCCCGAACTCTCCGATGTCGTCCGCACGTTTTGAAATGATCATTCCGGTGCTGCCAGGTGACATCGACGAGCAAAATCACGTAAACAACACTGTTTACCTGCGATGGATCCAGGATGTTGCCACCGCGCACTGGCGGGCTGTTGCAAGCCCGAAAGCGCAGGAGACCATTGGTTGGGTGGTCTTGCGACACGAGATCGACTACAAAGGGCCCGCCACGCTGGGCGACGAAGTGGTGTTACGTACCTGGGTTGGTAAAGCCACTCGGCTAACGTTTGAGCGATTCACAGAGATCCGCCGCAATCGCGACGGCCGCCTCTTGTCCGAGGCTCGGACTCTCTGGTGCCCGATCGATGCGCAAACCGGCCGGCCGATCCGCGTATCGGCGGAAGTGCGCTCGCAGTTCTCAACCTGAATTGGCTGGAGTTGATCATTGAGCGTGGAGCGTTGAGCATTGGGCGTTGGAAGTTCCATCTCCTGATTCACGCCCGGTCATCGCTTGTTATTGCGCGACATTTCTGAAGCCAGAGATGTTGCATATCTATCGACAAATCACAGCTCTGGAGCGATGCAGTCCCGTGGTGATTGCGCAGAAGCGCGAACAAGCCGGGCGCTATCCGTTTGAGCCAATTTACATTGTTCCCAAGCCGGCGACGCATTTCTTGCGACGCTTTTGGTTCAGGCAATTGCGTGACGCGCCATGGCAGATTTCGGACGGGGAACTGCGCGCGTTACAAACTATTTTAAGCAAGACCGGCGCTCGCCTGTTGCACATTTACTTTGGCCAGATCGCTGTTCATCTCCTGCCGTTGATTCGCTCGTGGAAGAAACCGTCGATTGTTTCTTTTCACGGCGCCGATGTGATCGTCGATATGAACAAGCCGGCTTATCGCGAAACCACGCGGCAAATGCTCGGTGCGGTAAAGCTGGTCCTGGTTCGTTCCGAATCGCTGCGGCGCGCAGTCATCGATCTCGGCTGCAACGAGGGAAAAATCGAGATCCAGCGAACCGGGATTCCTCTGGGCGAATTTCCTTTTCGCGAACGAAACTTCGTCGCCGCGGCGACCGAATGGCGATTCGTTCAGGCTGGTCGCTTGATTGAAAAGAAAGGTCTGCCAGTCACGCTCCGCGCTTTTGCACTTTTCCTGCGCCAACATCCAAATGCGAATCTAACGATTGCTGGAGAAGGACCATTGCTTGGTCAACTTCAGAATTTGGCGGGTGAACTCAATATCGCTGCTCGCGTTTCGTTCACAGGTTTCGTTTCGCAGGAGCAACTCCGCGAAATCTATGATGGGTCGCATATTTTTTTACATCCGAGTCAGAGGGGCGATGACGGAAATCAGGAAGGCATTCCAAATTCGATGTTGGAAGCAATGGCCAGCGGCCTCCCGGTGTTTGCTACCCATCATGGAGGCATTCCCGAAGCAATCCGGAACGGCGTTTCTGGCGTGCTCGGGCCTGAGCGTGATCATGAAAAATTAGCTGCTGCGCTTCTCAATGCGGCGCAAGATCCCGGGTTCCTTTCGCGGATCGCGCTCAATGGCGCCGAGATCGTTCGAAGGAATTTCGATCGGCGAGCGCAGGCGCAGAGGCTGGAAGAGATTTACTTACGGACGATTGGTGCAGGTGCCTGATCTCAACCGCCTGGAGCGATACGTCAGCGACTGTGTGAAACCGCCTCGTTCGACTCAGTTTTTGCGTGTTTGATGCGGCTGGACTTACCGGGCATTGCGAAATAGAGATGCTACTATGAAATCTTTCAGACCTTCACTCATTGCGCTGATATTTTCGTTGGCGGCCGGTTTCAGCGCGCAGTCCCAAACACCGGCGGAAAAACCCTCGGCACCCCTGAAAGCCGTCGCAGTGCTTCATCCCACCGCAGGCAGTAAAGTCAGCGGTACGGTTACTTTCACTGAAGAGGCCGATGGCGTAAAGGTCCGGGCGGAAATCACCGGCCTGACTCCCGGCAATCATGGCTTTCATGTCCATGAGTTCGGCGATTGCAGTGCAGCCGACGCCACTTCTGCGGGTGGTCACTTTAATCCAACCAAGCAACCGCATGCGGGGCCCGATGCGCCCGAACGGCACGTGGGGGACATGGGAAATGTACAAGCAGACGCGTCGGGCAAGGCGACACTGGAGTATGTGGACCATCAAATCTCGCTCACGAACGACGAACGTTCTGCGATCGGACGTTCCGTAGTCGTGCACGCGAAGGCGGACGATCTCAAATCGCAACCGGCCGGCGACTCCGGGGCGCGCGTTGCCTGTGGCGTAATTGGGCGCGCAAAGAATCAGTGACCGCAAGTCGCCTGAGAGGCGGTTCATCACATGCCGCTTGCTAACGTAACGCCGGGAATCTTGGTCAAATCTCTTTTGCTCGACAGCACGGATTTCATTTGATCAAATGGGGAAAACTAACGCCGTCCACGCCTATGCCACGAATACCAAAAACCGAATTGTCGCCGGATAACGGCTGCGTCATCGACATGAAATGGCAACTTGGTCCGCTGAGTTATCACGCTTCTGCGGCTGGGAAAGAGCCCGTACCGCTCGTGACGCAGTCGACTCGCCTGCCGGAAATCGTGCTTTACGATCACGTTGGATTCAAAGGCGCCTACGCTCGCACCAACTTGAGTTTCCATTACGTCGGCGATTTTTGGAACGATCGCATCAGTTGCCTCATCGTGGTGAACGGCGTCTGGCGATTTTATCGCGACGATTATTACAAGGGACCTTACTGGGATCTCGGCCCGGGCTATTACGAAGGCTTTTTTGCCGAAAAAGGTCCTGACGACGTCGTCAGCTCCTTTCAGTGCATCGCGCTTACCTAGGGTAGCGCCTGCGTCTCGGGTGCTGGTTTCGGCGTCGCCCGGAAATCATCTTTTCCCGCGAGCAAAGCTTGGATTAGCGCGAGCGTTACAAACAAAAGAACCCGAGAGGGGTTCGCCAAGTGCAAGACGCACGCGCTACCCAGCGCGGCCTGTCGCAAGATCGAAGACTTTTTCCGCGCAGCCCCAGGAGAGCGTGAAGCCGGAGCCGCCATGACCGTAGTTGTGAACGACGGTGCGGCCGTCGCGCAAATGATTCCGCTCGACGCGAACGCCTGATTTGCGAAACGGACGCAGCCCAACGCGCTCGGCGAGAATATTTGGTTTCTCGATATTCAATACACGGCCGCACTCAGCGACGATTCGCGTGGTCGTTGCGGAATCAGCGGCAAGATCGTCACTGAGCTCGTTTGTTCCTCCGAAGACACAATCATTCAGACGCGGGATGGCGTACATCAGCGGGGCGTCGTCACAGACGACGGCATAGGGAAGGTCTTTGATCCTCGGCACAATCGCGACCTGGCCGCGGTGCGGCTCAAGATCGGCGTCGTGGACGAGTTCACGGGCACCGATTCCGGCGCAGTTGATTACAAGATCGAATTTTGGATCTACGTCCTCGAGGTTTTCGAGGCGCACGTTTTCGGTAATTTGACCATCGGCTTTCAAAAATCGGTTTGCCAGATGGTCGAGGTAAATCGTCGTATCCATGAGCGGAACGGTGATGGCAAATCCGCTGGTAAATTCACAGGATTTGATTCCCTCATTTCCCGTCCATGTCGCGGCTTCCCTAGCCGCCCCATTCTCGACTTCGCTCGGGATGAAACGGGCCCCGAGCGGAACCGCCCAATCTGGAATCTGAATTTCTCCAATGCGCGAAAGCTGGCGCAGCTCGATGATGGAAACGCCGCTCTCGGCATTACGAGCAAGATTGATCAGCGTCTGGTAGGTCTCGAGCGCCCAGGGGATGGCTTTGTCCGCCGGCTCCACATCGTAAGGGAACCAGAGCGCCCCAGCGACTGCTGAGGTTGTTTGCTGCCCGATTTCTTTGGCGAAGATCGTTGTGCGGTGCCCACGCTCGGCGAAAACGACACCGCAGGTGAGACCGGAGACGCCGGCACCCACGATTGCTACTCGATGCTTCATTGGAATCATCTACGTGCAATGGACAGCAGCGTCATATAAAATGGCGGGTAATGGTCTCTTTAAATCGAGATGGACTGACCGAGAAAGTCCTCGCGGGCGAACGAATTTCGACGGACGAGGCGCTCGGATTATATCGCTTGCCGCTGGAAGAGGTGGGAGCGCTGGCTAACGCGAGGCGCGATTTGGCAAAGGCGAAAAGCTACTCCGGACGCGGGCGCGATATCGTCACCTACATTGTCGATCGAAACATCAACTACACAAACGTTTGCAACGTCTACTGCAAGTTCTGCGCGTTTTATCGAACAGAGAAGGATGAGGATCATTACGTCCTTTCGTTCGAGCAAATCGATCAGAAACTCGACGAACTTTCTTCCGTTGGGGGTGTTCAAATCCTGATGCAAGGCGGGCATCACCCGAAGTTGCCGTTCGAGTGGTACATTGATCTGCTGCGTCATATCCGGGAAAAATATCCGCACATCAATGTTCACGGATTCAGTCCGCCGGAATTTCAGCATTTCGCAGAGACCTTCCGAATGCCGTTGCGCGAAGTGATTTCGAAATTCAAGACGGCTGGACTTGGATCAATTCCGGGCGGCGGCGGAGAAATCCTCGTGGATTCGGTACGGAAGAAAATTTCGCCGTTGAAAATTAACAGCGATCAATGGCTGGAGGTAATGCAAGCAGCGCACGAGCTCGGATTGAAATCCAGCGCGACAATGATGTTTGGACACGTGGAAACAATCGAAGACCGGGTCGAACATTTACGTCGCATTCGTGATCAGCAGGATCGCAGCGGTGGATTTACGGCGTTCATATGCTGGACATTTCAGCCGCAGCATACCGTCTTGAAGACGAAACACCCAACCGGGGTGGCGGAATATTTGCGAACGCAGGCACTCGCCCGCATTTTTTTGGATAACATCGACAATATACAAAGCTCCTGGGTAACGCAGGGTCCGGAGATCGGCCAGATCGCGCTTAGATATGGTGCGAACGATTTCGGATCGGTGATGATGGAGGAGAATGTCGTCAGCAGCGCGGGAACAACATTTCGATTAGATGCCGGGCAAATTGAATCACTCATTCGCGACGCCGGCTACGAACCGCGCCGCCGAAATAATTGGTATGAACTTTTGAATTGAAAGAGCCTACCGCTTGGGGTCAAACTGAGCGCCTCTGTGAAAAATCTCGCCTTGACGACTGACCCCTTCTTTCCGATATAGCCGCCTGTCCTGCGTGGGCTCGCTTGCGCGGGGCCGCGCTTCTTAACCTATGAGACATTTTTCTGGATGGATGCGCCCCCCGCCGTTTGCAATTTGGGCCGCTTCGATTTGCGCACTCCTTGGTGCCACAGTCGCGCGGGCGCAGGCACCACAGGCGGCGCCGCAGCAGGGACCTCCCGTCGTCCGCTCAATTGACGTGGAATACACAGGCCCCGGCACTGTCAGCAAGGAACGAATTCTTGCACAGATGCGGACCAGGGTGGGCCAACCCTATTCCAACGAGGTCGTCGAGCAGGATATCGCGGCTCTCTACAAGACCGGCTCGATTCAAAACGTTCGCATTTTTGCTCAGCCGCAAGGCGATGGATTAAGAGTGATCGTTGCCGTCCAAACCCGTTCGATCCTGCGCGAGATAGTAATCGACGGTGCCGAACGCGTGAAAGCGCAACGACTGCGCAAAGAAATCAAATTGAAGCTGAACCAACCGGTCAACGAACAGCAACTGGAAGAAGCCCGGCAGAAAATCATCGAAGTCTATCAGGGGCGCGGTTTCACTGACGTTAGCGTGCAATTTCGAATCGATCCAATCGACGAGAAACGCGGGACAGCGCGGGTTGTTTACACTGTCACCGAAGGAGTCAAAGGCGCAGTGAGCCGGATTAATTTCGAAGGAAACACGCATTTTAGCGAAAAGGTGCTGCGCAAACAGATGAAGACGCGCGGCAGGACCCCCATTTATTTCCTGGATAAATCTGGCCGCTTCGATGACGTACAGTTGCAACAGGATCTCGACAAAATCCGGGAATTTTATCAGGACCACGGCTACATCGACGTCGAAATCAAAGATGTGCGCAGGGGACGCACGGAGAAGGGCCCGATGATTCTCACCATTGTGGTTGTTGAAGGCCCGCAGTATCACGTACGCAAGCTGGCCATTACAGGTTATCAGAATACCACGGAGCAAAAGATCCGTTTGTTGCTAAAAATGAAGGAAGGGAGTGTCTATTCGCCCAAGCAGTTGCGCGATGATGCCAAGGGGGTGGCCGATGCCTACGGCAGTGGCGGCTATGTCGATCTTGTAGTCCAGCCGGAAGGGACGCCGGCCGGTCCTGCTTTGATCGACGTACACTATAGCATTGAAGAAGGTGTTCGCTCGTTTGTAAATCGAGTCAACATCGAGGGGAACACGCGCACCAAGGACAAAGTCATCCGGCGCGAAGTTCTCGTTGCACCGGGAGACGTCTTTAACACTGTGCGCGTGGACATCACCAAGAAACGTCTCGAGAACCTGGGGTACTTTGCAAAAGTCGAAACTTATCCGGAAGAGACCGACATTCCCGGGCGCAAGGATCTCACCATCCTGGTGCAGGAAAAACGGACCGGTTCACTGAGCTTCGGTGGCGGATACAGTACCGTCGATCAGGTGGTTGGATTCGCGGAACTGACCCAGGGCAATTTCGATTTGTTCAACTGGCCTTCATTTACCGGTGGAGGCCAAAAATTCAGGTTACGCGTCCAGTACGGCACGCAACGAAAGGACTTCATTCTCTCCATAACCGAACCGTACTTCCTCGATCGGCGATTGTCGTTGAATGGCCAGGTCTTTTATACGGAGGCAAACTATTTGAGCTCCGAGTACGACCAGCGTAACTACGGGTTTGCAACGGAACTGCGCAAGCCGATCAATACGTATACATACGCGTCGTTGGGGTACCAACTGCAGGACGTCGATATCTTTAATGTATCCGTTAGCGCGTCCGACGTCATCAAATCGCAGCAGGGTTCGACTACTGAGAGCAAGATTTTCAGCGGTGTGGTGTACGACTCGCGCGATAATCCACTGCTCTCGCGCCGGGGACAACGCTTCACCTTTTCGCCTTATATCGCCGGCGGCTTTCTTGGAGGCGACACTCAGATCTACGGATTGGACTTCGAAGGATCGCAATATTTTCACCTTCCCTGGGACACCATCCTGGTGCTTAACGGCGAAGTCGCCACCGTGAGCCAGTGGGGAAACGGGAATGAGGTACCAATCTTTGAGCGGCTGTATCTTGGCGGCTCAAATAACCTGCGCGGATTTCCGTTTCGTGAAGTTGGCCCGCAGGATGAGAATGGCGAACCAATCGGTGGAAAGACAATGTGGCGCACGACGATTGAATGGACTTTCCCCATCATTGAAAAAGCGCGCGGAGCAGTTTTTTACGATACCGGCTTTGTTAATAGCGAGGAGTGGTCCTTCGGCTTCAACCATATCGCCTCGGATATTGGTGTTGGGCTGCGCCTTGATCTGCCGATCGGCCCGTTGCGCCTCGATTATGGATATCCGATACAGCGCGATGGATATCACGGTGGCGGTCGTTTCAACTTCAACGTGGGCTATCAATTTTGAACGAATATATGTGGTTGCAGTCTAACGCGATTCCGAGCACTGTATCCTCCATTTTATGAAAAAGTCTCTGTCCACAATTCTTGCATTGACGCTGGCCCTTCCGATTGCGGCTCTTGCACAAGGCACAATGAAAATCGGAACGGTTGATATGCAGCACGCGTTCAAGGAATACAACAAGACCAAGGAAGCCGAAGTAAAAATCAATGATGCCAAAACTTCCGCCAAGAAAGAATACGATGATCGAGCGGAGGCTTACAAAAAGGCGCTGGATGAAATCAACAATCTAAATAAGCAGCTGGAGTCGCCGGCCTTGAGCGCGGATAAGAAGACCCAAACGGCAAAGGAACGGGATGACAAGATTGCCAACATCAAAAACATGGAGCGTGAGATCAGCGATTTCCGTCAAACCCGCGAACATCAATTGCAGGAGCAGTTGATGCGCGTTCGAGAAGGAATCGTAAAGGAAATCACCGAGGTCGTGATGGAGAAAGTCAAAGCGAATCATTTCGACCTGGTGTTTGATAAATCGGGCATGAGCATCAACGGCGTCCCTTTCCTGCTGTATGCGCCGGACAATGTCGATTTTACGAATGACATTATCACCGTGCTCAACAAGCCAGGACGCGCTGCGAGCTCAACTGCGAGAGCGAATCCATCCGCCACCCCGGCAAAAGCTGCGAAGCCTTAACATTTAAATTCGACAATTCGGAAATACACGCGAGCTAAACTCGCGTGTATTTTTTTCGTACGAATGAAAAGCAGCGACCCACATGAGAGGGAAACGATTGATGGGCGGTTGCGACCTGCGAAAAGATCGATCGTAATCCGACCCCGAATCCTGCCGGCGATCTTTGCGTTTCTTGCATTCTGCTCCAGCTCGCCCGCTGAGAATTGGGAGGCGACACTCAGCAAGGACCCGGCCGGAAATTTTCCGGAGCTGCGCCCACTGCGTGCGTCCTATCGCTTCGGGTGGTCTGGCCTGACGGCTGCTACGGGAGATGTTCACTTTACAAAGCCATCTGAAAACAAGTTTCAACTCGACGGAGCGGGCAGAACCATTGGCTTTGTTCGGGCCTTGTGGAAACTGGATGCGAACTACCAGGCAGTCGCCAGCGCCGAGACATTGCGGCCGATCGAAACCCAGCAAACCGAGAGCTATCGATCAAAGAAAATTGTCACCCATCTCACGTTCACAAATAACGGGGTAACTCGCGCGAGAACAGAGGATAAAGGAAAGGGCGTAGGGGAAGCGAAGACTCGCCCGTTTAATTTCCCCAACCTCTTCGATCTATTTTCGGCCATGCTTTATTTGCGCAGTCAGCCGCTTAAGGATCGCAGCGTTTACCGTGTGGTGGCCTATCCCGCAACCAACGCTTACCTTGCGACCGTCACAGTAGTTGGCCGGGAAAAAATCTCAGTGCATGCTGGGAGTTACAGCGCAATCAAACTCGATTTGCGGCTCGAGCGGATTGGCAAGCATCGCCAATTGGAGCCGCACCGGAAATTTCGTCGCGCCACGATCTGGGTATCGGATGATGCCGAGCGACTGCTGCTTCGCATTGAAGCGCAGGTCTTCGTCGGCACGGTCTTTGCCGAACTGCAATCGGTCAGCTTCGACAATCCTAAATAGCACATGCGTCCCGGCATGCCGTCGCCAGCCACAGGGTTTGTGCGACGTCACTGAGGAACCCATTCACCGCGAACCGGAGGGCCGGGCGGACGGCGCCAATGTCTGCGCGCGGGATCGTAAAATGGTTCGCGCGGCTGCGGTAACAAGCGAAGGGCGGCGAGCGTTTGCAAGTCAAGCCGGCCTGTGACTGGCAGCTTGGCGCGTGCTTGATACGCTCGCAGCGAAAACTCCATTGCCGGCCCATAGACGCCATTGACCTCCTCGTGATAAAGGCCGCGTTGCGCCAGCGCGATTTGAGCAGAGACGATCACGTTGCGCTGCACGCCGGGCGGCGCGGTTTCAAAAGGCGTCCGAACGAGCGCCCCTGTCGTAGAAGTATCCGGGGCGAGGGGGTTGGAGGGATACACCTGTTGATCTTGCGGCGCATTCGGGAAAGGCTGAACCGGTGATGGTGTTGTGTTCGTTCCCTGCATGGAAGATTGTTCGCCAGGCTTGGGCGCAGCGGGGTTGGGCGATACGGGCTTTGCCGCGGACTGCGTGGAGGCAGAAGAGTTAACTCCAAGGGATTGAAGCGTCTCACTGTTGAGGTCACCGTTCACTTGAAGTCCATTACGGATTTGATAGCGGCGAATGGCCGCAATTAAATTCGCATTCATCTGACCGGTGATCTCGCCGTAATAAAAGCCCTGGTCTTTCAGGGCTTGCTGCGCGCTTTCAAGCATCTGGTCCGCTCGCGCCAGCATTGACGATCCGATGAAGATCAGCGCAGCGATCTTGGCCTTCATTTTGATGCTATTTTGACACCCTTGCTTTTTTGGCTGTTCAGGGCCTTTCCGGATTTGTCACAGCCAGCGTTGGCTTACGCTGACTTGCCGCGTCGCGATAATGCAAAATGCCGTCAGCAACAGCTGCGGCGATCTGGTCGCGGTAATCTTCGCTCGCGAGTTTGGAAATATCCTCTTTGTTGGTGAGAAATCCTCCTTCGATTAAGACGGCAGGAGAAGTCACGTTTGCGATCACAAAAAATTGTCCGGGTTGTGTACCCCGATTGATGGCCCGCGTACGGGCGACCAGCGCTTCCTGAACAAATCCTGCAAGCCTTTGACTTTCAGGATTCGGCGACTCGGAAAGTGGTCGCCATAAAAAAGGCAGCCACGACGCCACAGAGGAACCCGTGGCGATTTGATGCGAGGCGTAGTAAGTCTCCACTCCACTGGCGACCGGCTTGTTATCCTCGTTGAAATGAATGCTGACTAAAATGCAATTTCTGATTCGATTAGCGAACGCCGCGCGATCTGCCAGCGAGACGTACGTATCTCCCAGGCGAGTCATCAATGTCGCGACTCCTTCCGAGTCGAGCAAACGATCGATTCGTCGCGCCACGTCCAGAGTCAGATCTTTTTCCAGTAGCCCTCCGCACATTGCCCCGGAGTCCTGTCCCCCATGGCCGGGATCAAGAATGACTACTGCGAACGGACCAGGTGCGGCCGAAGGCTGCGCTGTTCTCGGTTCTGCGGCGGACTTAGCTCTTTCCGTCTGGCGGAACTGCATCCAGACGAAAGACGCCATCATGAGCAACAATCCCGAGAGAGCCAGGATATTCCGAAGCGGTTTCACGTGTGACTTCAGGACGATGATTTTTTCCCATATATTAATCGCGGATCAAGGGGCGTAATTCGTCGTCTGACAACGAACGATAACGGATTGCCCTGCCGGCGTCACGCTCAAGTACTGCCGCCTCAACTCCGGCGTTCGCGAGTTGTTCCTGTCGATGTTTTCTGACAGCGTCGCGCTCTGGTGGTTGCTTTGCATCGGTGATTTGCAAAGTCATATGCCCGATGCTCCATGCATCGAGCGCGGAGTTGAACGCCGCCTCAAGGTTGGCATCCGGCGCGTACTGACTTGCGAGAAATGCTTCCATCAGTTCTCTTGATTGCTGTGTTCCGCTGAGTGCGGCAAAATCCTGTCGCACTTGCGCGTACATTGCGCCGTTGGTCGCGATCTCGCCATCGTACTCCACTCGTAAAAATAAATCCTCCTCAGGTTGTTCTCCGACCTCGGCAAAGAGCATCCGCGCCAGATATGGTGGCCCATAGACTTGTTCAAACGCGCTCTTCATTACCGGACTGAGCGAGTAATGTACGAGCCGTCGCAGTGAAACATCTGTCGCAGATCGGGTGAAGCCTTCGGTGCTGGCCAATTCGATTGCCGCCATACGCAGTCGCTCGATATCTCCGGGATGGCCAATTGCACCCATGGCAATCCGGTTGTAGATCTCAAAAATCTTCTGACGCGTCTGACTGACGGTGAGAAACAAAATGCCGTCGCGATAACCGAGCGCCGCGATCGGACTGCCGGGAGCAAGCTGCGCTTCGATGTACTCGCGGCGATTAGCAATCGCTTCGACCCAACGATACGGTTCTTCAATCATGCGACGGTTTCCTTGAACACCGCAGCAATTTTGCTCTCCGGCAAAGTAGTGATGCCTTCGTGCGATACGATCTTGATCAGGGGGTAAATCTTTCCGCTCCGATCCACGCCGCCGGTTGATGTGTCGGATTCCGCAGCGGTATCCAATGCACGCAACGCGATCGACACGGCTTGGTCTTCGCCTAACTCGTGTAGTGGTTTCGCGCCCCAGTTGTTTTCGTAATAAAGAATGGCGCGCACCGCCGGCGATCCGGATCCCGTTGCCGCATAATCGGTCACTTCAAATTGCGCCCCCATTGCATCGTAGAAATAAAGGCGCGCCTCGGGCTTCGGGTCAGAATCGTAGGTCGCGAAGATCGGCACCACGACTCCCACGCCCTGCATGACGAACCCGAAATTGTCACGCAACAGCTTGGATAGAGCGCGCACCTTGCCGTCGACGCTCATTTCCTGCAGCTGCGTTCGCCGAAAATACTGAAACGAGTGTTCGAGCACACGGGCCATTTCCCACGCCGTCGCCGGCACGCCGGCAATGGCCATGATCGAGTGCCGATCGATTTCCAAAACCTTGTCCGCGCGATCGTATACTACCGTGTTGCCAGCAGTCGCGCGGCGGTCGCCTGCCACCAGCACGCCGCTTGAAAATTTGAAAGCGAGAATTGTGGTTGCCTCTGTCGGTTGCCACGCTTTCTGAGGTGTTCCCGCTGGTGGTGGCGGATTCGCAGCCGCCGAAGCCAACAAGCCTTTGCGCCGCAGCAGCGCAGGGAAATCGTCGGTTGTGCCAGAGAAATTCTGGTCAAACGCCACCAGGGAGCGCTCCATTATTGGCCGGTGCGCTGGCGATAGCGCTTCGATTGATTGGGATCCACCTTGCGCATTTTTTTTAAAAGATCTTTCGTGTCCGGCCGTGAAACGTCCGGTGAACGTGGACCTCCACCATCGCCTTGTTTTGGACCCCATGGAGCCGGTTCCACCGGCTTCTGAATGCGCTCAGGCATAAAAAAATCTAAGAGCAAATATTGGAAAGGCAAGCTCCACACTTCGCGTCTTTAAAAAGTCGAACCATTGAAGCGTTAAAAATATTGGAGCCGTGCTAAGTTGTAACCCGCCTGACGGGGGGGGCGAAGCACGAATGATGAAGGACGAAGGACGAGCAACAAAGGGCGTCATTCTTTGAATCGCTACATGCCAGATGAGTTTGCGCTCCAGTTTTTGACCTTTAACGTTTCAACGTCGCGAAGCGATGATGCTTGCCAGACAAATCTGCTGATGGCAAAGTTTTGCCCCGATGAAGCCGGCAGTGATTTTTTGTGCAACGTTGCTTTTTGGTATGCTTTGCACTGCTTCCGCCCAAACCCCCGCGCCGGAATCTCGCAAATCAGATGATAAAGCTCAACTTGAAGCGCTGGCGAAAAAGATAGACGAACAGAACGCCAAGATTGATGCGCTTTCTCAGGAGATCCTCAAGCTGGAACAGCAAATCGCACACATGCGCCCGGGCGTAATGATCGGAGAAAGCACGCCGTCGCCAGCGAGCCCGGCCACTGCAGCCGGATCTCCCTCACAGTTGGCTGGCGGGAACACGCACATCGTCGCACGTGGCGAGACACTCACTTCTATCGCAAAAATGTACAAAGTGACAGTGGACGAACTGCAAAACGCCAATCATATCGAAGATGGCCGAAAGCTGCAGGCTGGACAGAGCATCATTATCCCGGCTGCGTCGCCGGCGCCTTCCAGTTCGCCATCGCCAACAGAGTGATGCAAGGCTCGTGAATCAAAGTTGGTTTCTGCGTAAGCACGAAGATGGAAGCACCTTTGGTCCGGTGCGTTTTGATCAAATCGCGCGCTGGGCAACGGCGGCGCAGATCGCACCACACGATACGCTTTCTAACGACCGGCAGACCTGGGTGAAAGCGCCGATGCTGGCGCAACTCGGTATGGACTGGTTGGTCGAGCTCACCAGCGAGCATTATTACGGCCCAACAACGCTGGGTGCCCTTCAGGAATTTATTCGCCTCGGCGAAATCGATGGCGAAACTCTTGTCATCAACACCCGCAACGGCGCTCGTTGCAAGATTCAGGAGATGCCCCAGTTGTGGGAAACGGGACAGGCAGGTACCGCGAATGCCCAAACCGAAATTCAACTGGGCGACCCCGTTGGGCCAGCGGTGGCGGGAATGTCGGTTCCTTTCCAAGAGCAGATTCGTGATCTCGAACAGAGCTTGGAAGAAGAGCGCCGCGCTCTGATGGAAGCCGAGCGTCGATACTCTGAACTAAAAGAAAAATATGAAGCGGTCATTCAGCGTGTCGGAACATAACAGGGGGGCGCAGCAAACGGACTTTCTGGGCCGGTTGAGGCTGCAGCGTGCGCGTGCGCTGTCCTCAGTGCACTAGGCATGGTTATGCAAAATTCTCACCACGTGATCCGCTGAGGACAGCGGACTCTATAGTCTTTCTATCAGCAGACTGGCAGTTCTTCTTCTGTCTCGGCTGTCTGTGAAGCGACAATTTCTGCCGGCGGTTCTGTTTCCCGCAGCGGAGAGGTTTCAAGCAAACTTTGCCGGCAAAGCCGCGTGTATTTTCCACCGAGTGATAGCAACTTGTCGTGTGTGCCGCGCTCAATGATCCGGCCATGATCGAGTACCAGGATTTGGTCCGCATGCACAATCGTCGAAAGCCGATGCGCGATGACAATCGATGTGCGGTTCGCCATCAGACGCTCGAGCGCTTCCTGGATCAGGCGCTCTGTCGCAGTGTCCACGCTGGCAGTCGCTTCATCGAGAATCAAAATCGGCGGATCCTTCAACAGCGCGCGGGCAATGGAGAGTCGTTGCTTTTCGCCTACGCTTAATTTGACTCCGCGCTCGCCCACGACGCTTTCCAAGCCGCCTGGTAAACGTTGGATAAATTGCTGCGCGTTCGCCGCAATCACCGCACGCCATAATTCCGCGTCAGTCGCTTGCGGTTTTCCCATGAGGAGGTTTTCGCGAATCGATCCGTTAAACAAAAAACTTTCCTGCGTTACCACACCGATCGCCTCTCGCAACACTGGCAGGTCGTATTCGCGAATCGGTTTCCGATCGATGTAGATTTGTCCGCTGGTGAATTCATAGAAACGCACAAGCAGATTCACCACTGTCGACTTACCAGCGCCGGTTGCGCCCACCAGCGCGACGGTCGCACCTGGCGGCGCGTGAAAGGAAACATTGCTCAGCGCAGGCAATCCCTCCACGTAGCCAAAGCTCACGTCCTGATAGCGAATATCTCCGAAGATTTGAGTGCTCTGAGGCGCGGCAACCCTTTTGTAAGGGAAGCTGTCAGCTTCCCCTATAGATCCAGCGCCTGGGGCTGCAAATCCCGGCTCCGCCGGTTCGTCGAGAATTTCAAATACACGCTCGCCCGCTGCGCGCCCCGCTTGCACAAGTTGATTGAGCTGATGCAATCGGCTCAAGGGATCGTAGAGAAACGCAATTAGAATCAGAAACGCTACCAGATCGCCGATCTGCATCGAACCCGTAAGCACTGCGTGACTGCCAAACCCGAGTACCAGCAGCGCGCCAATCGATTCAAACAGCGACATCGAGGGGCTGTAAATCGCCCATACCCGCATCACTACCAGCGTAGCGCGTCGCAATTGGTCGCTTACCCGGTTAAACCGCGTGTGCTCTTCGTTCTCACGTACGAAACTTTTGATCTGCCGAACGCCTGCCAGATTATCGTGCAGTAGCGCGTTCATGTCTGACGAGGCCCGGCGCTGCAAACGATACCGCCGGTGCGCAGTCAGCGTGTAGGTGAGCGTGCCGACGATAAGCAGCGGGAATGGGACGAGCGCAAGCAACGCCAGCTTCGCATTCAGATAAAACATCATTCCCACAACGATGATCACCTGCAGAATGGCGACGACACCCTGCTCGATTCCGTCGATCAACACACGCTCGACCGAATTGACGTCCTCAATCACGCGCGTCATCAGATCGCCCGTGGCGCGATTGTCGAACCACCGCAAAGGCAGCAGTTGAATGTGCGAATATAAATCGCTGCGCAAATCGAAGATTACTTTTTGTTCAAACGTGTTGTTTAGGATGATGCGCAGCGCGTTGAACCCGTGCTGGAAAAGAAATGCGGTCGCCGCAAGCGCGAGTAGCGGCAGCAATTTGTCCGGTTGATTCGCGCGTACAACGTCGTTAATGATCCATTTCGTCGCCGCCGGGAAAACGATCACCGTCAGCGTGCTCAGGACCGCGCAGGTCAACGTCCCTGCGGCCATCCACGGATATCGCTTCAAATAAGCAAAAACGCGCCAGACAGTTTTCATTGCACATTCAACCTCAACGCACGCGCCACGACGTCAAGGTAGGCGGATACTGGCACCCCGCAGTCCGCCGTCGTTTGTCCTCGACGGCAGAGAAAGTCTTGTTAGGCCCGACCGCGTCATCTCTGCTTTACAAGGACTACTTTCGATCCCTTTTCCAAGTCCGCCACCGCTCGCTCCTGCCCTGCTTCGGCTCGATCCAATATTTGATCCATTGCGGAATGATCCGCGCTTCCAAAAGCTCTGCGAGCAAAAGCAGCCGTGATCATGGTAATTAGAGTTTGCGAAAAGCGCGGAGCAACAATCTCGCGTGACGCAACATGACAAGCTTGCCCCGGCTTGTCTTCCAGAGACATGCCTTGCTTCTTATTCGTGTTTATTCGTGTCTATTCGTGGTTAAAATTCGCGGGTGCCCAACGAACCAAACCCGCTTTCCGATCAGATTCATATCGAGCAGCTAGAGATCTCTGCCCACGTCGGAGTTCCAGAGAAAGAACGGGCCACACCGCAGCCGTTAACGGTTAGCATTTCTTTCTGGCCATTTTACGAGCAGCGCGATATGGCCGACAAGATCGACAACACGGTCAATTATTCGATTGTTGCTGAGGAAACGAAGCATTTTGTGCGCGATCAATCGACAAATCTGATCGAGACACTTGCCGATCGGTTGGCCACGCATTTGCTGAAAACTTTCCGCATCCAGAAGATCACGTTGGAGCTGCGGAAATTTCCTTTGGAAGACGCCAAGCACGTCTCGGTGACCGTAACGCGAAGTGCATCCGTCACCTGAGAACATCGCGGCGCAAATCAAACGCTGTCGCAGGCAGCTGATGTGACGCGGGCAATCCTGCCTGCAGGGTCTTGCAAGGAGCGGCGGTCTCCAGTCCGCCGTCGGGCGATCGGCCCTCCTTGAGATGCCGCAGACAAGATTGTCTGCGTCACGTAGGATTGCCTGCATCATTCGCGGCCACTACACTTCATGCGTTATGCAAGACAGTTGGGAAACCGTCTCGAGCGATCGACATTTCGCCAATGCGCATCTCGAAGTTGTGAATGACCATGTGCGAACACCCACGCGTTCGCTGCCACGGACATGGACAATTGTGCACCGTAAGGCAGCCGTGATCATTGCGCCGATGACGCGGACCGGTAAAATCGTTCTCATTCACCAGGAGCGTATTCCGATTCGCACAGCAATTTGGGAAATGCCGTCGGGCCAGATCGACGGCCCCGCCCAGGAGACCCCTGAGCAAGTCGCGCTGCGCGAACTTCGCGAGGAAGCGGGTTATGAGCTTGCCAAGGATGGCGAGCTCATCGCGCTGGGCCACTACTTTACCTCACCTGGCTTCACCGATGAACGCGGTCACTTCTTTTTGGCGCGCCCCGTGCAGAAGCATAAAGAGGGATCAGCCGGAGATGAAGGAGAATCGATTCTCGATTGCCGCGAATTTAGCATAGAGGAAATTCGGCGAATGATCGCCGAGAACGAGATTCGCGATGCCAATACGCTAAGCATTTGGGCGCGGCTCTGGGCCAGTGATCTCCTTCCAATTAAAGAGGGCTGACCGCTCTTGATTTGATTATTGCCGGTTGTTTCGGATTTCGTATTTCTGACCTGACCCAATGGTACTGAGAGACATCTTCAAATTTCGGGATCTGCCGGAGAGCGAAACTTCCAAGCCGTTTCTGGAGCACTTGGAAGACTTGCGGTGGATGATCGTAAGGATGGCAATCACGCTGGTGGCAGCGATGATTGTTTGCTTTGCATTCCGCTCGACACTCGTGCGAGTCCTACAGGCACCGTTGCGGGACGTCGGTTCACAAATCGGAACGCTCAAAGCGCTCGGCATCACCGACTCGATCGTAATCTCGTTTCATCTGGCGTTTTACGCCGGCATCGTTCTTTCTTTTCCGCTGCTGCTCTATTTCATTGCGGTGTTTGTCCTGCCTGCGCTCACAGCAGTGGAGAAACGCTTTCTGTTTCCAGCCATATTAGTCAGCTTCGCTCTTTTCCTTCTTGGTGTGTCCGTCTGTTATTTTTGGTTGCTGCCAAAAACGATTCTCTTTTTCTTTCGCGACACCGAGTCGCTCGGTTGGGCGCCAACCTGGACGGTGCAACAATATTATTCCTTTGTGACGCGATTTACGCTCGGCTTCGGGTTGGCCTTCGAATTGCCAGTGGTAGTGCTGGCCCTGGTTCGATTTGGATTGATCACTTACAGATTCATGGCGCGCACACGACCTTACGCTGTCGTGCTGATCTTTATTCTGGCGACAATCATCACGCCCACACCAGACATTCTGACCTTGATCGCGATGGCGCTCCCGATGTGCCTGCTTTATGAAAGCTGCATCTGGATTGCATGGCTAATGGAGCGGCGCCGGTCCAGGTCGATCACCAATTAGCTGCGTGGATCATTCTGTTTACCAGTTTCTCTTTCGGGTCTTTGCCTTTGTTCTCGGCGCGGCAGTCGGGTCGTTTTTGAACGTCTGCATCTATCGGTGGCCTGCCGATCTTTCGATTAACAAGCCGCGTCGCTCTTTTTGTCCGGCCTGCAAACAATCGATTCCCTGGTATCACAATCTTCCACTGGTCAGCTGGATTTTGCTTCGAGGGCGCTGCGCGAATTGCGGAGCGAAAATCGCCTTTCGTTATTTCGCGGTGGAATTGATCACTGCGCTGCTGTTCCTGGCGATCTGGCAGGGCTTTCCATGGCAAATGGCGATTGCGTATTGGATTTTTGGTTCGCTCCTGATCGTTGGAACATTTATCGATCTCGAACATTTCATCATTCCAGACCGTGTAACGATCGGTGGAATTGTTGCGGGCGTCGTGTGCAGCGCGATCGTGCCAGCTTTGATGGAGACTGATTCGCGGATCGCCGCGTGCGTCCGTTCTCTTCTCGCCGCTGCCCTCGGTTACATCATCCTGTTGATTGTTCTCGAAGCGGGCAAAATCGCTTTTGGAAGAAAACGGATTCAATTCGACGTCTCGACACTGTTTACCTGGACGAAACGCGGGGAAGACGCCGATCTTGTCGTCGGTGCCGAAGAAAGTCTGTGGAGCGATTATTTCGCCCGGGAAAAAGACCGATTATTGCTTGAGTGCGAAGAGGCCAGGATCGACCACCACGCATATGGGAATGTGACGCTGGACTTTCGCTATGATCGCGTCACTGCCGAAGGTCAATTATTCATGCTCGATGATGTGACGCGGATTTCGGGCGTAGCGCGCGAACTCGTGATTCCACGCGAAGCGATGGGGCGTGGCGACTTGAAATTTCTTGCGGCGATTGGCGCATTCCTTGGATGGCGCGCAGTATTGTTTAGTCTTTTTGCGGGATCGCTTCTTGGTTCGGTGGTTGGCCTGATCACGCTGGTCGTCGGAAAACGAGTCTGGTCGGCGAAGCTGCCGTTTGGACCTTACCTGGCGTTTGGTGCGCTAAGCTGGATGTTCTTTGGCAATCTGTTTCTGCATTGGTACTCGGCATTGCTGAGTCCATAACGTTTGAGTCAATCTTATCTCCGATTCTTATTCCTGCTCGTGCTCTCGCCTTTTCACGGAACATGATCTTTACCAACGCGCGTTTGATTTTTCCCGACGGCGTTCGTGATGGTCTTGAGATTGTCATTGAGAAAGGAAAAATCGCCGCGCTCCGCGAGCGTAGCCTTGTCCGCACAAAAGAGGTAATCGATCTCCACGGAAATTACTTTGCGCCCGGATTCATTGATCTTCACGTGCATGGCGCGCTGGGCCGCGACACCATGGAAGCTTCCACGGACGCGTTTCGCGCCATCTGCGATTATCATGCCAGCGGCGGCACCACTTCGCTTTTACCGACAACGGCAACCGCACCGCTCGATCGCATTACTGATGTTCTAAACGCTGTGCGTAATTGCGTGCAGCGGCGCGCCCGGCGGTCGCGCCCTACCATCAACCAGATTGCTGGCGTTCACGTCGAGGGGCCGTTTGTTTCGAAGGCCAAGTGCGGGGCGCAGCCCGCCGAATTCATTCAAAATCCGTCGCGCGCTTCAGTCCAGCAACTGCTCGACCACGCGGAGGTAATCAAACGAATCACGATCGCGCCCGAGTTGCCAGGAGGGATGGAGGCGATCGAGAATTTTCACATTCACGGGATCAGTGTCAGTGGAGGCCACAGCGATGCATGGGATGAAGAGGCGCGAGAAGGTTTTGCACGTGGCATGAACAGCGTGACACATACATTCAATTGCATGTCGAGCGCGCGTCGCCGCGGCATTTATCGTGTTGGCGGTTTACTTGAATTTGCCTTAAGCGAACCACGGATCAGTTGCGAATTGATCGCCGACGGTCATCACGTTTCCGAAACGTTGATGAAAATGTTGTATCGCGCGAAAGGACCGCGTGGGATTTGTCTCGTGACCGATGCCACCGCTGGCGCTGGGTTGCCAGATAAATCGCAGTTTTCACTTTTTGGAAGGGATTGCGTCGTGGAGGATGGCGTCTGTTTACTTGCCGATCAGTCGGCGCTCGCGGGCAGTGCTTCGCGCATGATCGACCTTGTGCGCACGATGGTCATGGAAGTAAACGTTCCGCTGCACGAAGCAGTCATGATGGCCACGGAAAATCCTGCGCGTGCTATCGGCCTTGAAGCCAAAGGCTGTCTGAAGGTGGATGCAGATGCGGATTTGGTCGTTCTTTCGCCGGAATTGGAAGTGCTGCGAACATTCAGTGGCGGCCAGGAGATTTGGTCCGGGTAACCACGAATGGACACTAATTGACACGAAGCATCCGCCAAACACGCCAAATGACGCCAAAGCAGCTAAGGTAGAGCATGCGTCCCGCTTGCGGCTCTATTCCTGCGCAAGCCAGAGGCTTGCGCTACATTGTAATTCGTGGTTAAGAGGACTATAGCGACAGCAAAAACTGGGCAACGTCGAGCGCGGCTCGTGGCCGGCTGAGCTTGCTGATATTTGCGGACCATTCGCGCCATTGTCTTGCGTCGTCAGCAAACGCGCGCTGCACCTGCGCGATGACTTCTCGTGGTGAATTTGCGATCACGCCCGAATTCGTCTCGACGATCAACCTGGCATTACCTTCCTCCTGTCCGGCGACGACATGATTGATGATCATTGGACAACCAGCAGCGATCGTTTCCTGTACCGTGGCGCCTCCAGCTTTTCCGATCAGCAAATGACTGGCCTGTAGCATGCGCGGAATCTGGTTGGTCCAGCCGAGGACCTTGACGTTGGGATCGGCTGCCACCGTTTCGATGCTTGGCCGTAGTTTGTCGGCCCGGCCAATAGTCACGGTGAGATCGACGCCAAGATCGGCAAGCCGTTGCACGAGTTCAGGCGCGTCACGTGTTGCGGCATGGATCATGTAGAGAACTCGGCGTTTGGAATTGCCCGAAGGGAATTGTCGATCTTGCGTCGAATCGGCAAACTTCGGACTAACAGGAAACCCGAATATTTTAATTTTTTGTGGCGCGACTTCCCCTGCTCGCAAGACCGCGGCGCTCTGTTGGTTTGGAGCGAGGAAGTAGTCGGCGGCGCAGCGATACCAGATGTTGTTGACGGTAATCGAGTCGGTCACGATGACGACGCTTTTGCAGAGCCTGTGGGGCCCCAAGATCTGCTCAAGCAGGTAGGGATAAGCTGGAAAGGAGGAAGCGACTATGTCTGGTTGAAAGCGATCGAGCAAAGCAGCGAAGTGTTCCTTGAGCCGGGAAAATCGCTGGAAATTTTTGTCATAATCCTGCTTGCGATCGAGCCAGCGGTAGACGCTTCCCCACACACGTGGCGCAAAATCAACTATCCAAAGATAACTCCTCCGAACCAGTTCGTTTATCAGGGGGTAGGCTTCGGCAAACAAATCGCGCAATTCTACCTCCGTTCCTTCCGGGGCGACGCGCGCAAGACCATCGCGAATTCCACGCGCGGCGCTGTTGTGACCTTCCCCGAAGCTCGCCGTGAGGATCAATATTCGTTTTTTCACAGTTTGTCAGGCCATCGTAACGCCGTTGGGAAACTCACCTCACGAAGTAAAGAGAACAGAGGTTTAACGAAGCATTCGGAGTTTAATGGATATTTACATCCGGCAAAGTAAACTCTCGGTGAAGATGAAATATCTCGGATTCATCTGGCGGGTACTGCGCCGTTTGGTTTGGGAAACGGCAACAGATACCACAACCGGACTGGCCGCACAGATGGCGTATCTGCTTCTTTTTGCGCTGGCCCCCGGCTCGCTGTTTCTCTGGCATCTGCTGGGTTTGTTCGGCACCGATCCGACTAAATTGCATCGGATGTTTCTTCTCTTGAAAAGCTTCATGCCGCCGGACCCGAAAGTGCAGGACATTCTTGATTCTGCGATGGGGAATGTGGTGGTGACCGGGTCGAGCGGCCTGCTCGCGAACGCGGGCATCATTCTCGGAATTTATTTCGGGACTGTCTTCATCGCGACGACCTCACGCGCTCTCAGCCATACGTACGGAATGCGGGAAGACCCGCATTGGTGGTCGAAGTACATCATCTCATTTTTCATGCTCTTTTGGTTTGGGATCATCATCGTGTTCTGCTTCAACGCAATCGTCTTTGGCGAACGGCTGGCCGGTCTTGCGGAAGTCAATTTTCAGCTGGCCTTTCCGCTGCAAGCATGGATCACGACGCTCAATCTACCCTTTACGTTTGTGGCGCTGGTCATTCTCGCGCTCGCGCTTTATCTCCTGACGCCGGAAAATTATTTGACCGTCCGCCAGGCTTTGCCCGGTGCGATTTTCTTTTCGGTTGGTTGGATCATCGCGACGAAACTTTTTCAGCTCTATGTGGCGCGGTATGATCGCTACAACCCGACGTATCTCGCGCTGGCGTCCATCGTTGTGCTGCTTACCTGGATGTATCTGACCTGTCTGTTGCTATTGCTGGGTGGTAAGTTAAACGCCATTCTTCGGCGTGAAGGCGAAAAAATGCGGGCGCCTGTGCCTGCAGCGCCTGACCCTGCGCCGATAAGTTAAAGAGTTAAATCGTAAAAAAAGAAACGGCGATTTACCTTTGTAACTCTTTTAACTTTTTTTAAACGATTCCGTTGATCGCGTCGCGCACTCTGTTACGCTCGGTCGCAGTGGTGCCCTTTCGCGTTTGGCTCACAACTGCGTTCGTCTCTGGCGTAATCCTTGGAAGTCTTCTCTCTGCCCAAGTCGATGACGAAGAAAAAAGTCCGTCTAAGGCGGATGAGTCCGAGCAGACCGACGCGCATTCTTCGCCGTCTCCGAAACCAAAAAAATCTCCGTCCCCGGTAGCAAAAGCATCGAGGGACAAATCGGGAAAAAAACACCAGGCTCCTGCCCACAATGCTTCGCATAACGATGCGGGCGGGTCTGCAACCGCGGAAAAAGCACCAACCGCGATTCCCCACGCAAAATTAGCAAACGACGAGTCGCAAAAGAAAACAGACCCTTCTCATAAGGAAAAAAAATCGCCGACGCCAGTTCCCAAAGCAAAGGCAGCAAAAGAAGGGTCGACCAGCGACGACAACGAAGCGCAAGACGCACAGGAATCCCCGCGTCCTCGCAAAGCAAAGTCAAAATCTGACGACGAAGAAGAGACGACGCCAAGGCCAACACCGCGCGAAACGCCCGAGCGCGCTCCTTCACCAAAATCAAAGCGGCACCGCACACCGACGCCGAAACCGAAATCGAAGAAATCCCACGAAAAGGAGGTTTCGGGCAAAACGAAGAAGACGGGGAAATCCAAATCGACGCGAAAAGAAGAGGAAACACCGAAACCGGAAAAGACACCACCACCCCCTGCGGAAGAGGACGCTACGGCATCAGAGCGCCCAACCCCGGTACCGAAAGCTCTTTCCTCTGGGGCGCCGACGCCAGCGCCTTTCCCTCAGTCAAAAGCTCAGCGTGCTGCTCCAACCGGCGAACGGGCCCAGGTTGTGATCGAAAAATCTGGTCTGGAAGAGGACCAGGGTCTCGAGCCTGCGCCGTCACCTCCGCCGAAAAGAGGTTTCTGGCCCTGGTCTCGCAGTTCGAGTAACTATCGCTATCTAACACGATCCGTGATCGACGCGATCCGCCGCGCGCCGGTGAAACGGCGTCGCTGGCAATTCATTGTGGTGCATAATAGCGGCACACGACAGGGTAACGCGCGTGTCTTCGATTATTACCATCGGCACGTGCGCCGAATGCAGAATGGTCTCGCCTATCATTTCGTGATCGGGAATGGAACGTCCACGGGAGACGGCCAGGTTGAAGTGGGCGATCGCTGGCGCCGCCAGATCAACGGCGGGCACGTGCACAGCGATTATTTGAACAATATTTCGCTCGGCATTTGTCTGGTCGGCGATTTCAATCGTGGCCAGCCAACGCGCGCGCAGCTTGATGCATCCGAGGAACTCATCCGCTATCTGCGAGAACGTTGCGGTAAGACCGACAGGGGCGCGATTCCTGTGCGGCCACACCGTGAAATGAATCCACCGCGTTGGGCGACCGATTGCCCGGGAGACGATTTTCCCTATTCCTGGTTTCGCAAGTTCTAGCAGTCGCCGGTTTGCGCGCTCGACATGACGGATTCACTTCCGGTCAGCCACCATTAAATTGGCTTCCTTGTAGTTCCAGCGATAACCGAACCCGAAGTCGAGCGGAGGCGGATTGCCTTGTCGAAAAACTTCCTGAAGCCTGGGCTGGTAATGTTGTTTGAAGAGATCGATCGGACCGAGGTAAACGCCGAAAAGACGCAGGTTCCATTTGCTTGGATCGAAATAAGCCAGGGGAATTCCGGAGTCGTCCTGCACGATTCGGTTGCTATGGCCAAGGATGAATTCGCGGATGGTCGCGAAGCCCTGCTCGAACATCAGATATGAAGAGGACTTCAGAAAACTCGAGCCGCTCCCAAGCCTTTGACAAAATTTCAAGAAGCCAGGCGCGGACTTGATGCCGCCATCAGAAATATCGGTGGTGAAATAATACAAGGTTTGTGAATTGCCTGATTGATTGTCCGTATAGCGGATTCGCACTCCAGGAGTGCTGCCGCCTTTTTTCGCCGGCGCGGATTCTTCGAACGCGCCGTTACTGTTGAGCGAGCCGAACGTGATGTTGGTGATCGACTTATCGCCACGAGCGATAAACACGTAGAGAATCGGCAACACTCCATTGAGGTTTTGTTGTTGCAGATCGACCTTCATGTTTTTGGTGATGAAGTATGTCGTGTTCAACGACGACTTCATTGCGTTTTCCAGATTTCCTAGCGCGCCGGAAAGATTCGGGATGCGCAGCGGATCGGGCGGCGGCCCCATTGATTCCTTTCCGCAAAGGACGTACACCGAAGCGTTGGGACAAAATTGATCGACGTACAAAAAGTCCGGGCCGCTGAACATATAAAATGCGACCGGAGTCGGTTGCGTTATCTCAGGAAGATTAGTGGCTGTCCAGGCGTGCAGCTTTTGGAGTTGACGCTGGAAGAGCTTGTTGAACTCGCCCTCAAAAAAAGCGGCATGCGCTTGCCACGCCGGATCGCGCGTGAGTGGTGCAAGCGGGGAGTTCTCCGGCACTGGCATTCCAGCAAGGAAGCGCGCGATATCATTAGGTCCGGCAGTTGTCATCGGAGCCACAGGAATCGCCCGCGGCGCGACCTGGGGAATCTCCTGTGCCGAAACACTGAAGATGTTTACCAAAATGGCTGCCAGGACAAAAGCGGCGGAGTACAGCCGCATTCCCAACCGCGTCCGCAATTTCCGCTCTCCGTTCTCGCTTGGGTTTAGGAGTGCGCGCTTCGCTGCGCCGCTTTCGGTGCTCTCGGCAAATTGGAGATGTTCGTTCTTCCTCGGGCGTCGCTTTTTCATAGGGAGCGTTGCGGGCGGTTTCGGACGCAGAAGTACAACAACACGCCAACGAGTGCGGTGACGAGTCCCGCCACCGATTCGATCGGCTTCGAGCGCAACAGATAGAACATCATCCAGAGGGTGATCACGCTGAAAATAATCGGGGGTACCGGATAAGCCCAAACCCGGGAAGGCCGAGCGATTTCGGGACGCGTAACGCGCAGGACCATCACGCCGATCACAGCGAACAGCGAGCAGAGCAATAGGCTAAATTGAGCGTATTGCATGACGCTTTCAAAGCTGCGCGTAAGCAGAAGAACATTGACGATAAGCAACTGCAGCACAATGGCGTTCGTTGGAATGCCGTGAGGGTTTTTGCGGCTAATCCTGCGTAGCAACCAATGATCTTCGCCCATTGACATGCTGACACGCGGTCCAACCCATGTCATTGAGCTGATTGCCGAAACCAGGCCGAGACAAATGACCGCGCCCGCAACCCGGCCGCCGTTCGTCCCAAAAATGTGTTTTCCAGCAATCAACGCTATTTCGATCTGACCTTTCAATTCCTGGATCGGTGTCGTGGTGAGGAAGACGGCATTGAGCAGCACGTAGATCACGATTACAAGGCCGGTTCCCGCCAACAACGAACGCGGCACATTTTTTTCCGGCTTCTTGATTTCCCCTGTGATGTAGGCTGCTGCGTTCCAACCCGAGTAGGAGTACATCACAAAAACCAGCGCAACCGCAAACTGTTCACCGAAGATTGTCGTCGCATCGCCGTGCGCGGGGAAAAAGCTGACGGGCTGTTTCGTCTGCACAAACAATCCGGCGAAAATCAACGTCCCAATCAGAAGCAGTTTTATAGTCGTAGCGAAATTTTGAAACACGCTGCCAATTTGAAGATTCCGAAGATGAAAAAGCGTTACCACCCAAACAACGACGAATGACAGAACCACCGGCGAACCAACGCCGAACACTCCGACAAAATATGTCCCGAACGCCATCGCGGCCAGCGCGATAGGTGCAGCGAACCCAACGGTAGCCGAAATAAATCCTGCCATGAATCCCAGCGCCGGGTGATAGATCTGAGATAGAAAATGGTATTCCCCTCCGGAACGAGGCAGCGCGGCGCTTAGTTCGCCATAACAAAGCGCGCCGCACAGCGCCACGATTCCGCCAATGATCCAAAGCATGAGCAGCGGGAATCCCGACTGAATGTCTGCCAGTTGAAAGCCGAGGCTGGTGAAGATGCCCGTGCCGATGATGTTGGCAATAACGATGGAAAATGCCGTGAAAAAACCGATCATCCGTCGCGGAGTTCGCGACTTCGCTGAACGAGGTTCAGTAATTATATCCATCTCTGGATCGACAATCCCGAAATTATCGGGACTCGCGAATGCTTTCGAACTGGTGTTCAAATCCATAATTGGTCTCGGTCCGCGGGATTGCGCGACACGCCGGTCGCCGTCGGAAATTCGTTAGTGGCTTAGGATGAGAGCAGAATCACATCTCCAGATTTTCCTGAGTTGTCAGAAGTTATTCCCGGCGTCAGCTTGAAAGGAGCATGAACCCATCGCTCTCCATCGAAACGGCCACCCAACTCGCAGTCTTTCTTGCAAATCGTCCCGGGGCGCTTGTGCGCGTGTGTGAAGCGATGGCCAAAGCAGAAATTAACATCCACGCGCTGGCTACATCCGACACCGGTGATCACACGGTAGTGCGCATGGTGGTAAGCGATCCAACCAAGGCACTCATGCTTCTCGGCGAGGCGGGAACACTGGCGCTGGAGACCGAAGTGCTAATGATCGAAACGACGAGCCAACCAGGCGTTCTGGCGAAGATCGCCGAGCGTCTGGCAGAAGCCGAAGTTAATATAGAATACGCATATCTCGCCGGCGACCGTGCAGTGGGAAAAGGTCTGATGGTTCTGCGGCCGTCGGACGTAGAAAAAGCGAAGCATGCCCTGCAGGATTTGTAAGATCTGCCGTTGTAGCCGGCATCGGTGATGCCGGCCGGGTCATCGCCCCGGCTACAGCGCTGCGTTAATAAGCAATACTCGCCGTGAGAGTCACGGGCGAATCTCGATCGTCGTCTCATCCGGCGTCACGCGCCAGAGCTCCTCGATCTCTTCGTCCGTGAGCGCGATGCAACCCGCAGTCCAATTTTTCCAACGATGAAACGCACCAATCCAGCCGCGTCCGTTCTGAATTCCGTGAATCATGATATCAAAACCGGCTGAGACGCCGCGTGCGGCAGCGCGTTGGTTGTCTTCATTTGACGGATAAGAAATGTGCAGCGCTAGATGAAAGCTGCTTTGCGCATTTCGGTTATCGATCTTGTAGATGCCTTCCGGTGTTTTCATGTCGCCTTCTTCCTGCTTTGCGCCCACAGGATTCCGACCCAACGCAATTTGATAACGCTTGACCTGGCTGCCGTCGCGAAAGATGGACAACCTTTTCGCTGATTTTTCCACAACAATCCGATCGATTGCTGTTCCCCGGGGTAGCGGATGCCAATTGTGATGTGCGTAGAAGTAGAGCGCTAAAATGCAGCTTACGATGAACGCGGGGAGAATGATTTTGCTCACACCGCCGGCATGATACCTGCCGAGTAGACTGAAAGCGATGCGGGGACGCCTCGCACTCCCAAAGCACTTCGTGCGAAATTCAATCCACACACCACTTGTCTTTGTGCCAGCTTTTGGAGTGCGAGGCGTCCTCGCGTCGCTTTTCGTACACTGGCCGATGTCCTGTCCATGACCAGCTGGATTTCCGTAGACTTCACCATTCGGATTGCCAACGGGGATTCGATACCGGATAAATGCGCGGCGCGTTTATGATCTCGGTACGGACTTTCCTCGGCTATCCTTATCCTCTGGGCGCGACGTGGATGGGGAACGGTGTCAACTTTGCCATCTTTTCCGAACACGCTGCGGGTGTTGAGCTTTGCTTGTTTGACAGCATCGAGGCTACTGAAGAAAACATTCGCATCCCGGTCACCGAACACACCAATCAGGTTTGGCACGTGTTCTTGCCAGATGTACGTCCAGGACAATTGTACGGGTTCCGCATTTCGGGTCCGTACGATCCGCAGCGCGGGCTGCGCTTCAATAGTTCGAAACTGCTGCTCGACCCGTACGCAAAGGCTATCGCCGGAGAGGTGAGCTGGGCCGATGAAATGTTCGGTTACGTCATCGGAGGCGAGAAGGAAGATTTGACTCAGGATTTTCGCGACGATGCATGGGGCGTATCAAAGTCGGTGGTTATCGACACCGGATTCGACTGGCAGGGCGATAAAAAGCCCGGTACGCCGTTGGATAATTCTGTGATCTATGAGGTGCACGTGAAAGGCTTCAGCAAACTTTGGCCCGACGTGTCAGAGCAACTGCGCGGCACTTATGCGGCCCTCGGCACCACGGCAGCCATTGATTATTTCAAAAAGCTCGGCGTGACGGCGATCGAGCTATTGCCAGTGCACACGCACGTTGACGACAAGGTCTTAATCGATCGAGGCCTGACGAATTACTGGGGTTACAATACGATCGGATTTTTTGCGCCTCACGCGCAGTACTCCAGTGGCGGGCAAATGGGCGAACAGGTCTGCGAATTTAAATCCATGGTGCGCAACCTCCATGCCGCCGGCATCGAGGTAATTCTCGATGTGGTTTACAATCATACTGGCGAAGGAAATCATCTTGGTCCCACCTTGTGCTTTCGCGGAATCGACAACGTTGCTTACTACTGCTTACAACCGGAGAACCCGCGTTTCTACCTGGATTTCACCGGCACCGGGAACACGCTTAATCTGCTCCATCCACATGTGCTGCAGATGGTGATTGACAGCCTGCGTTATTGGGTGGTGGAAATGCACGTGGACGGATTTCGTTTCGATCTCGCGACTGCACTTGTGCGCAATCGCGAGGGCGTAAACATGCTGCATCCTTTCCTCCAGGCTATCCAGCAGGACCCCATTCTTTCGAACGTGAAACTGATCGCGGAACCGTGGGATGTCGGGGAGGGCGGCTATCAAGTCGGAAATTTTCCTGCGCCGTGGTCGGAATGGAATGGGAAATATCGCGATGCTGTTCGCAGTTTTTGGAAGGGCGATGAAGGCCGAATCGGCGAGATGGGTTACCGCCTCACAGGCAGCCCCGATCTATACCAGCACAATGGCCGACGGCCGTACGCCAGTATTAATTTTGTCACCGCGCACGATGGTTTTACCCTGAACGACCTGGTCAGTTACAACGACAAGCACAACGAAGCGAACGACGACGGCAACAAAGACGGCGATAACAACAATCTCTCGTGGAACTGCGGCGCGGAAGGTCCAACCGAAGATCCGCAGATCAACGTGTTGCGGGAACGACAGCGGCGAAATTTTCTGACCACACTTTTTCTTTCACAGGGCGTCCCAATGCTCAGTGGCGGAGATGAGCGGGGACGATCACAGAACGGCAATAACAATGCTTATTGCCAGGACAACGAGATCAGTTGGTTTAATTGGATGCGCGACGAAAAGCAAAATCAGTTTCTGGAGTTCACGCGAAAGTTGATTGGATTTCGTAATGCGCACCCGGTGTTTCGTCGGCCGAAGTTTCTCCAGGGTCGCCGGATACGCGGGTCTGAGATTCGCGACGTGATGTGGTTCAATCCCGGTGGGAGCGAGATGAGCGACGAAGAATGGGCGTCCCCATTCGTTCGTTGTATTGGGATGCTGCTAAGTGGCGATACCAGCGATGTTCTCAGTTTCGAAGGCGAGCCGATCCGTGACGAAACATTTCTGCTGCTGATCAATGCGCATTACGAACCGATCCCCTTTGTGCTGCCCGGCCAGGAGCATCTCGAGTGGCAACTCATTCTCGATACAATGGATTCGAACGGTTTTCTGACAGAGCCAAGAAAATTCGCGTCCGGCGACGACGTCGATCTTGGCGGGCGCGCCAGCTGCTTGCTCCAACTCGTAAGCGGAACGCAAGCGCAGGCCCGCGAGGAATCTTGGAAGAAACGTCACGTGGAGTTTCCTCCCCTGAGCGCGGAGGAAGAGCGCGCCAGGAAAGGCTAGCGTACGCCTCTCGCGTGCAAATGCTAGTCCGGCCCGCACTTTCGGCGTCGCGCCGAAACAAACTTTTTCCTGGCGCTTACATATTTTCACAGGCGCTGTCTTCATCTATTGATCGTAAAGTCCGCGAACACGGAACGGCTTCGCCAACTCGCCGCGGCGCGCTACCCAGAGAAAGAAATTCAACAACGCAATCTTGTCGTCAGAAACGAATTGGCTTATAGAGTTGTAGAGCGCATATTTGATGCGCGGCCAATTTTTTTGGTCAGTGATTCGTCATGACACCAAGTTCGCTTATCATCGTCACTGATCGGGGCGGGTTAAAGGCATATCGGGTGAACGATACGCCGACGCGGGGACCGAGCCTGCAATTAGTGCAGGCATTCAACATCACCGACGCGCACGGAAGGTTTGTGGACAAAGTGAGCGATTTGGCTGGGCGGTTTCCTGTGACCAACGGCGCGGGGCCTCATCATGGGCCGGGTTCCATTGCCGAACGAACGCAATTGGCCACGGAAATGGACCGCCGAATTCATAAAGAGCTTGCCGATCAAATTACAAAAATTGTCTCACTCGGTGGAAAGGAAGGCTGGTCATTTGCTGCGCCGGCGGAAATTCACGGGGCAATTGTCGATCTTCTTCCTGCAGCAGTACGCGAACGAATTGTCGAACACGTGAAATCAGATTTGGTAAAGGTGGAACCGGCGAAACTTGTTTCGCGGTTTCGTTCGTTGCAGCAAATTTAATGATCCATGCGCACACCCAGCGTCATCCCGAACCGAGTGAGGACCTCACACGGACTCATGGATCATGCAATCAGGCCACCGGCCCTCATCGCTTCGATTGGAAGGTCCCTCGATGGCCGCGGCGATCTTTGGGATGATATCGCGGTGTTTTTTTGTCGCCCGCGGTTACAATGGAGCTTAGTTTATTAAAACCCATGCAATTGCCTGTTAAGATCTCCTATCGGGGTCTGGAAAAATCTGACCAGATCGACAATCTCGTTTTGGATTATGCTGCGCGACTGGAGAAATTTTGCGACCATATCAACCGCTGCGATGTGGCCATCGAGCAAACCAATCACACGCATCAAAAAGGGAATCCTTTCCGGTGCCGCATCGATGTGACTGTGTCGCGAGGCCATGAGTTGGTTGCTGACGAGAGGCAAATGGACAACGGCTCACACCAGCCGCTCAACAAAGTGATCCACGACGCGTTCAAAACAATGGAGGGCGAACTGCGTCGCGTCGTGGACAAGCAGCGACGCGACGTAAAAACGCACGCCGATTCCCGTTCGCCGAAGTAGCGTGTAGTGGCGCGGGCAATCCAGCCCGGTGAGTTTTAATGAGACAGACAGGGTTGTTTATCTCACTCTGTCCATGCCGCATTCTGCAACACCACTCGATAGCCATCGGTATCTTCGAACGTCCTGCCGTGCAGATCCCAATACGGGTTGTATGACGACACCTCGCAAAATCCAGCTGATATCATTTGTGCACACCCCGCTTCCCACTCGTCCTTGTTGGGAACGTAGAAGACCAGCAGATGATCCTGCGTCGGCGCTTTGCCGACCTTGTGTCCTCGTTGAGAGGTGAATTCGATATGGTACGGCTGCCTGGGATGACCGAGGATGATGCCGTCAAAACCACGGTGATCTTTAAATTCGGCAAGCACAGCGAAGCCAAGGCCCTTCCCATACATCTCAGCGATTGCGGCCAGGTTATCGGTCGGCCGGGCTACCCGGATGCTCGAACCAGGTTTCATTATCACCTGCATCCCATCGGTTATCGCCTAACGAAAGATCACAAAATCATAAACCAATCTTCGCGTTCCGTAAGTGTTGGCGTTATTTGTGGATTGGGAAAAGCGCTTCGAGTCCGGGCGATTTGGTCTCAGCAAGATAAACGTAGCCGGTAAACCGTGGATAATTGTCGGGATCAGATTGCCAGCGGTAGGTGGCATCATATTCCGCGCTGTCGAGATGAAAATGCATTCTTAGCACCGCAATACGGTCGTCGCCTGCAACGGTATCGAATCGAGCAACACATTTGTCCGTCTTGCCATCAATTGTTCGTGTGCCTTGCAGGACTCCGTTCTCGTTTCGAAGCGCTAGGTGTCCGGTGTACGTCGCAATCGAATCTGGCTTGCGCACGATGAGGTCATATTCTCCAGCCATGTAGCTTCGCAAGGATTCCTCATCGGCTTGCTTCCGGTCGGCGTCCGCGCAGAGTGCGAAATTCGTGGATAAGAATATCGCCAGGATTGTGAGAAACATTCGCATGAGGCTCTAGTTCCGGAGACCAGCCGGCGGGCTGGCGCCCGGAGAAGCGACTGCCCGGTCAGCTGGGGTCATTTGTTGGGCGGCACCTTGAGCTTTCTTTGCAAACTCGTCCCATGGCTGGAGTTTCCATGGGTGCAATTCATACACAAAGATCCCGGATCGCACAGCAGGATCGTTTGCCACGATCGTCCGAGCCTCTGCCTCATCCGAAACGTCCAACAACACGGCGCCGCCTGCATTATCAGTGAGAGGCCCCGCCAGCTTCATAGAGCCTTTGATGTAAAGACCCAGCATATATTTCCCGTGTTCTTTAAGTGGTTGCTCCATCACTGACTTTCCAGTCAGCCACGCAGGACCGGGACGATATATGACCAAGTACGTCGCTTTCGTTGCGGTAGGCTTGGCTGCTTCGCTGACGTTCTGCGCTAAACAGAGAATTGGTGCAAGGCTAAGTAGCAAGAACAATGTAATCGTTTTCATCTGAGGCGACTCTTCTTTTGTGACATCTAACGGGAACGAGATAGGACACCCGGCCACTTGAAGCAAATATTCGACTTTCGCCGCGCGCGTAACACGAGCGCTGGGGTTGGCTTCATCGATTGATTAGGTTTTTGCGAAGACATTACTTAAGGGTGGGTCGCTAGGCGAAGCGCATCAATAGCACGAGGGATGCCACGGCCAACACGATCCCGATCACCTCAAAAGAGTTCAATGACTCCCGGAACAGCACAACGCCGATGGCGGTGAGAAGCAGCACCAGAGAGACAGAGTAGAGGACGCTGATGGTTGCCAGCTTCAGGTGTTTCATTACGAATACCCAGCCGAACGCGGTGGAGGCGTAGAGGACGAAGCCAAGATAAAACCAACCCGCCCGCAGCGGCTGCTCGCGCGCGCTGGCGAGCTTGAGGAAGTAGTCACCCAGCACGCCGATCACGCTGAAGGCAATGGTGACGAGTACCGCGATCGTCCTTGTTCCCATTGTCGGCTTGCTATTTTTCTCGCGAGCCTAACTTAAGTGGCAGGGTTGGCTTCATAGGGTTAGACCTTGTTCATCCCATCATTTCGCCGGACTCTGAGGCTCCGGCATGGACATCCCACCTATGATCCGCCAATCCTTTCCGCTCCGGACCCAGGCATGTGTGATCCGGAGAGTATGCGTCGCTTCCTTCCCGTCCTTGTCAACCCACCTGAAAGTTATCCAGTAGCAAGCAAAGGCGACGTCCCCGGTCACTTGAATTCCAGCAGGCTTAAACTCCCCGGCTTTGAATACCAAACCCTTACTGGTTTGGGAAGTAATCCAGTCGGTAATGTGATCCTTACGGACAGGTGCGGAACTAACCGACGGCCAACCCAGGAAATCTTCGTGCCATAAGTTTGAATAGCCGGCCAAGTCATTCTTCTCGACGTACTGCCAATATGCGTGCTCAAGGTTCCACAGCGTCTGCTCGTCATCTGATGGCGCCGACGAAAACGCAAGCTGCGCTGTCGCGAGTAAACAAACCACGGTGAAGAGAAGGCAGCAGCGCATGCGTCTAACGAGAATTCAGGCCAATAATTGCGTCTTCAAAGGCACACGTCTCGGATCCAATCCGTTTCGTCGCCTGGGGAGAACCCGGTAAAAGCGGAGTCATGGAAACCTGTTTTAGCGGGGACTCCGACGTGATACGAGCAGCAATTTCAGACCCAGCCTGCGGCTCGAGAATTGCCGGCGCGCGTTTGAAAATCACTGCCCAACCCACGCTGCAAAACGGGAATGATCCAAGCCGCAAAAGATGCCGTGATCGTTACAAAGCACGTTCTTGGAATACTTGACAGGGTGGCACAGCGCGGTGTTAAAAGGGAACACAGTGTTAGAAGGAAAGCGAGGGATGTTCGTCGGTCTATGAAGACTCCAATTTCCTTTTCATCACTTATCATCGCACTTTTGTGGGCTGCGATCTTTCCAATAAATGCGCAGGTAAATGTGACGCAGGAGCACAATCACCTTTCTCGCGATGGCCTTTATATTGATCCCGCATTTACGCTGGCCAACGCACCCAACCTAACGCGCGACCTGAACTTTAACGGAACAATTTCAGGCAACGTGTACGCCCAGCCGCTCTATATCGAGGGTGGCCCCAACGGGCCCGTGGTCGTTGCCGTGACCGAATCGAACAATGTCTATGCGCTCAATGCAACCACAGGTGCTGTTATTTGGCAGCGGAATCTTGGCCCGGCGGTCACGTCAGGGCTGCCGTGCGGCAACATCAATCCGCTCGGCATCACTGGCACTCCTGTTACCGATCTTGCTTCCAGGTCGCTTTTTCTCGATGCGATGATTGATGGCAACCCCAAGAAGCATTTTGTTTATTCGCTAAACGTCGATACCGGCGCGACCAATCCTGGTTGGCCGGTCGACCTGAATGCTACTGTAAGTTTTAACGGCACGACCTTTACCTCGAACGTGCAAAATGAGAGAGGCGGGCTTGCCGTCGTGAACGGTGTCCTGTATGTGCCATTTTCTGGGCTCGCTGGTGACTGCGGCACCTATCACGGATGGGTGGTCGGTATTACAATCAACAACCCTTCCAATGTGAGAGCTTGGGCGACGGCTGCCGTCGGCGGTGGCATCTGGGGGCACTCAGGTGTTGCCAGCGATGGCACCAACATGTTTGTAATCACTGGGAACACTTTTAACACCCAGGGCAATTGGATGGGTGGTGAAGCCATTATTCGTTTGCAAGCCGGGCCTGCCTTTAGCGATTTTTGGGCGCCTCCTAATTGGTTCCCACTCGACCAGGGTGACGTTGATCTCGGTGGCGTTAGCGCCACGCTTGTCGATGTGCCAGGAGCCACGCCCTCGCAGCTGGTGCTCGCGCTGGGCAAAGATGGCATGGCCTACTTGCTTAACCGCAATAATCTCGGCGGTGTCTCGCTGCCGGTAGCCTCGGCGAACCTTCCCAGTGCTGTCAGAGGTCAATCGGCTGCCACGTACCACACGAGTCAGGGAACATATTTTGTTTTTCATACCGAAAACAACGCTGTCGCAGCTTATAAAATTACTCCTACAAATCCGCCCACTATCGTGCCTGCCTGGAGCATGAGTCAGAGCGGATTGGGTTCGGTGTTTGTTACCTCGACGGACGGCACGAATAACGTGATTGTATGGGTAGCCGGTGGTGGAGGCGATCAGCGGTTACACGCGTTCAATGGCGACACTGGCGCTGTGGTTTACGCCGGTGGTGGAGCCAATGAAATGATGATCGGCACGCGGAAATGGAACACCGGTATTGTCGCTCGCAACCGCATTTACTACCCCGCTGACAACAAAATCTATGCCTTCAAAGTGCCGGCGATTTCCACTCCCGCCGTGGCTAGGGCCGCAGTAGCCGACTTTAATAGCGATGGCCATCCGGATTGGGTCGTCCGTAACGCCGGCACGCGGCAAACAGCGCTCTGGTATTTGAACAACAATGTTTTAGTCGGCTCCGCGTACGGCCCGACTCTTGCAGTGGGCTGGCGGCTGAGGGCCGTGGACGATTTCAATCTCGACAGTCATTCAGATTATGGCCTGTTCGCCCCCAGTACAAATCAAACTGCGATTTGGTATCTGTCGGGACCGACTCGTATTGGAAGCGCTTACGGACCGAGCCTTCCCAGTGGCTGGGAATTGGTGGGCGCATCCGACTTTAACGGTGACGGCAACTCGGACTACGTCCTATACAAGGCCAGCACGCGTCAAACCGCGGTCTGGTATCTGAACAACAACGTTTATGTTGGGGGGAGCTACGGCCCAACTCTTCCGCCGGGCTGGAGCTTGATGGGTGTGGCAGATTTCAATCAGGATGGCCATACGGATTATGCCTTATTCCATGCCGCTACAGGGTCTACAGCAGTTGGCTATTTATCGGGACTAACTCTTATTGGTGCCGCGTGGGGACCAACTATTCCCGGTGGCTGGCTATTGGCGGCAACAGCCGACTCTAACGGCGACGGCAAGCCCGATTACGTGCTCTACAACGCCGCCACCCGACAAACGGCGATCTGGTATCTCAATAACAACGTTTATGTTGGGGGGGCCTTGGGTCCAACTCTTCCTGCCGGCTGGAGCCTGACCGCACCATAGTCAAGGGATCGGGCCTGACGTGGAGAACACGATCTCGTATACGTCGCGCTTAGAGAACCGTTCCACCATCTAAACGGGTCAAGTTAGATGCGCTCCTAGGCGAGCAGCGCATCGACGTCAGCAACGAACGCGGGAATGAACCCCGCATGTTTAGCGTGGCGCTACCAGGCTTCGCCGCGCACCGTTCTGAGCAGTCCCCTCAAGTGAGGTCCGGTCGTCAATTCGAAAGTCCCCTTTGGAAAAATACCGCGCTGCGTTCTCTCCCAAATGTGGAAGGACGCCCAGAGGTTTTCAGCCAGCATCTGCTCCAGCCTTAGCTGATCGGCCGCGTCCATGGCGCGCTCTCCGTTCAGACCAGCCGTCATGAGCTCGGCCATGTCGCGATCGCTGGCGATTGCCATGCGGATCACCGTCCATTGCGCCATGGTGGAATTGTGTTCCTCGCGTTGAAGTGCGCCGGTATTCCGCCTGATCTGTTGACCGACAAAGATCAAAGACACAATCACGCCAACCGAGCCGACAATTTGCGCGAGACTGGACCATTGTTCGAGTGACATAGGTTTTTAGCGTTTAACGAAAATAAGGCCAGCTACGGGCGTCAGGCTGAAAAAATTCAATGTTCACATTTAAACCCTTAGCGAGCCACGAAACGCCCTAACGCGATAGTAACAGGGCGCACTGTTCTGATACACGAAGACGCGGCCGTAGCGGTGATCACCAAAGAGAGCGCCGCCGAGTTTTCTAATATCAGAAGGTGTTTTCACCCAGCTGGACGTTTTGGTATCGAAATCTCCAAGTTTCTGCAGCGCTTGATATTCTTCTTCCGTCAAAAGTTCAATGCCCATGGCCATTGCCATATCGATAGCGTTGTTTTCTGGTTTATGTTCTTTCCTTTCCTCCAGCGCTTCACGATCGTAACAAACACTTCTGCGGCCTTTAGGACTCTCCGCTGAACAATCATAAAAGATGTATTCGCCCGTCTTTTTATCATGACCAACAACATCCGGTTCGCCGCCAGTTCTTTCCATTTCGTTGAGCGACCACAGTTTTTCAGCATTACCTTCCAGCTTTGCTTTTACCTTGGTCCATTCGAGACCTTTGTGGCGGTTCATGTTTTTCTCAAAACGGGCTTTCAATGCTCTGAACAGTTCTTCACGTTGTTCTGGTGACAGTTCCTTTCTTGTTTTAACGCCTTTCATATAGGTTTTCTTTTTAATGCTGTGTCGTGTGAGGCGTTGGCCCCGATTCCTTTGAATGTCGCGCACGAATGACCAACCAAGTCTTCCGCGCGATGAATAGCGCGACCTGACTCAGGACAGCCGCTCCAACTCCAGACAGCTCATATGCACCGAGCCATACCGCCACGCCAATGATGGCGAAGAATACGCCTGAATACATCCAAAATCCCGAAAGGATCATTACAGGAACGAAGACGAACCGAACAGCAGAGGCGTAGTTTGGAATTTCGTCAAACGGACTATAAATGTAACCGAGTATCGGAATGCTCAAGATAAGGTGGGTCCAGCGAAGAATGGAACGTTTGGCGCGTTGAGTCATGATGATATTGTGAGGTCTGATTTTGCGATGATCAGTGTTGATATCGTCGGCGCTCCTGATTGCGGTCGGCCCGAGCGCAATCTAACAAGAACCGAGCAGTTGGGGACTCTGCAAGATGGACGGGATGGGCCGCGAGAGCGAATGAGCTGGGAAGATCATGAGTCAAAGGGAGTGGAACCCGCGGGAATGGAGCCCGCCTGAGGCGAGGAAGAGAGCGACATGCATGGGCAAACCCGAGAGGGTGAGGCTTCGGGGATGAAGCCGAATCAAGCGGCGCGACATGTACGGTAAGCCCGAAGGGGTTTTCGCGGGAAGAAAACATCATAAGCCACGGCCATCGTTGGATAACAATACGGCGGGAGTGTGTGAGCGCGAAGACGTGAATCGCACTATGGAAGCCGGGAACCGAGACGAAGTCGAGCGTGTCGTGGCAAGCACGCTGAGGTTGCATCGCAATGGGGCCATTGGCTTCATCGTTTGGTCAGGCGTTGTGGTCATTTCTAATTGCGGTTAACGCAGGCTCAATTCCGACGGCGGCATATCGGGCAAAAACGTCCGAGCCGTCCCAGTCGCGCGGCATGGTGGAACGTAGTCCTGATGCGTTGAGGCGCGCGTGCTCCTCGCGGGTGACAAGCATGACCATGAAGCGACTGGTGAGTAGCTCAGTAATGGCTGTCGCGGTGAGAAGTTCCATGTCCATGAGGCGGTTCACGATGGCCATCTTTGGGACGACATGCTCGACAACGCACTCGCTCAAAGGAACATTTAGAGCCGCCTTAGAGCGTGGAATCCGTGCCTTTTGGCCAAGCCTGAGGATCTTCCTTTGCCAATGATGATCCAAGGCGGTCTTGAGGTTCCGGCTGCAATGGTTGCGTGAGAAGCCGAACGCCTCAGCTTCCTTGGCTTGTTTGACGGCAAAAAGGATGAAATCAACGTCTGTTTTCACGGAGGGTTAGCAACGCCTAACGAGAACAAGCTGAGCGACCGCTGCTGGAGGCGAGCATCGCTTCGACTGAAACTGTTCTAATCATCTGAAAACATGAACACGCGCCGGGCGGCGGTTCGCTGCAGCGCCTGGTTAGGCCGTGAGAGGTAACCACCGCTTCATTGCTTCTGCGCAGCGAGAGCTTTGTTTCCGTTCGGCGGGTAGATGAGAAAACCGGTGATGTGATCTTCAGCATCGATCCGGAAGGTGATGCGCAACGGCAGTTCGGCGGCAAAGAAATCGCGATCAGTTTCGGGACGAATGCGCAGCTTAGGCAATCCCCAATCGGCAGGCGATTCAATAGTGAGGAAGTTGCCTTCGCGCGCGACCGTGAATATTCCTTCGTCTTTGATTTCGTAGCGACCAATGTATCGATCCAGCAGAGTCGGGTCGATCGTGATTTCAGTGTGCGACGTTTTCGCGGCCGTCTTCAGCGGAATGTCTGGGCGCATCAGGTGACGCGCGATGTCATCAACGCTGCCGTATTGATTGGAGAGCACGACGACGCCAATATGCTGCTTTGGGTCGAAACCAATGGAACTCGCAAAGCCGTAAGTGCCGCCGTCGCGATAGATAATTTCACCCTTTCCCATAACGCTCCACCCTAACGCCTGTTGTTCCGAACCACCGGTTGGGCGGCGCGTGTCGAGAGTGAGTTTGATGGCATCGGAGAGGGGCGAAGAATGCAAACCCATGGCAGCGGCGAGCAGTTTCCCAAGATCGTTCGGCGTGGAGTAGAGCCCGCCCGCTGCGGGCATGAGCGAGTAGATCGACATGGAGGACACGCTTGGCGCCGGCTTTAGCGCGGCATCATGACCTTGGGCAACGTCGGGTTTCATCTTCTCCGAAACTCTGAAGTCCGTATTCGTTAGGCCAAGCCGCGCGATTACGCGTTCTCTCAACAGGTTTTCAAAGTTGGCTCCCGCGCGCGCGGCCAGCGCCTCGCTCAAGAGCCAATAGCCTATGTTCGAATAATCCCATTGGCTTCCCGCATCTCGCGTCGGTTGATAATTGGCGACGAAACGGGCGAGATCGGCGGCCGAGTATTTCGCCGCGGCTGGATCATTTAACGGCGGCGCGTTTTCCGGCATGAATGGAAGGCCAGAAGTATGCGTCGCCAGGTCGAGAAGAGTGATGACCCGATCGTTCCGCGTGCGGACGCTCACACCGGGGGGCAAGTATTTTGCAACCGGATCAGCCAGCGTCGCCTCCTTTCGCTGCACCGCATCGGCGAGGACTAGTGCGGTAAAGACTTTCGTCACGGACCCGATCTCAAAAACAGTGTCGCCATCGAGCGGCCGCGCATCGCCCGCATTTCGATGACCGTAAGATATCACTCGTTCGTCGGCAGGAGTGACGATCTTAACGATGATGCCGGCATCATTTTCATTCTTCCCGACGCGATCGATCAAGATCTGCCGGATGGCATCGTCGGATGGTAGTTCGGCAGCAAAAAGCGCTGCCGCCGAGGCAGAGATTGCGATCAAGACCCAAATGTAACGCTTCATAACACCTCCCGGTTGATGTAGGGATGCAATGGTCGGTGTGTTTGGATTCAAAAAAGTTAGTGGAAGGAGGTGAACTGTCTTCTTGGTGAACATCCGGTAACTACCGAGATGCGACTTCACAAGGCCTAACGATCCAAAGCTTAGCCACGGCCACCGGACAGTGACTCCCAAATGCAACTGCGACAATCAAATCTCATATCATCGTCGAAACTCAAGGCGCGGTGGCCGTTGGCTCCAGCGCGGTGTTAGGCCACGGCGGACAAAGTGTGGACATCGCGGGACAGAAGCCAGCGACCGTCGCGCTGCTTGCGATATACCGTCATGCGA
>Ga0137412_10000062_pt1 | contig 57281 bp, 48 predicted proteins | sample CZODoug2_1_16fun_FD_122160 | JGI IMG/M metagenome (GOLD analysis project Ga0137412, IMG submission 122160) | Vadose zone soil fungal communities from Angelo Coast Range Reserve, California, USA - CZODoug2_1_16fungal (Hybrid Assembly) | ecosystem: Environmental > Terrestrial > Soil > Vadose zone...
TGTCGCCGCACTTCCAGCTCGTGCTGCGCCGCCCCGGGCGCATGGACACGATGACGGTCCGGGTCGAGGCTCGGACCGACGTAGGTGCGGACGGTCGGGCGACGGCCGGCGCCGAGCTGCGAGATGCCGTCAAGGACAAGGTCGGCGTGACCGTCGAGGTCGAGGTGGTCGATCCGGACACTCTGGAGCGCTCGGTCGGCAAGCTGCGCCGAGTGATGGACGAGCGGTGACGGCGGTCAAGCGCGGGCGTCCCGGCTATGACGTCGAGTCGTTGCTGGCCGTCGCCGTCAAGGTCTTCAACGAGAAGGGCTATGACGGCACGAGCATGGACGACCTGTCGCGCCGCCTCGGGCGCACCAAGTCGTCGATCTACCACCATGTGACCGGCAAGGAGGAGCTGCTGCGCCTCGCCCTCGACCGGGCGCTGGACGCGCTGTTCGCGGTGACCGACGAGCCGGGGTTCCGCGCCGGGCGGGCGATCGAGCGGCTCGAACACCTGGTGCGGGGCAGCGTCCTCGTCCTCGCCGCCGAGCTGCCCTACGTCACGTTGCTGCTGCGGGTGCGCGGCAACACGCGGGTCGAGCGGGCCGCCCTGGCCCGGCGGCGGCGCTTCGACGAGATCGTGAGCGTGCTCGTGGCCGAGGCCGAGGCCGACGGCGACGTCCGCCCCGACGTCGACCCGGCAACTACCGCCCGGTTGCTGTTCGGCACCGTGAACTCGCTGGTCGAGTGGTACCGGCCACGGGGCGCCGTGCCGGCCGCCGAGCTGGCCGACGCCGTCACCAAGATCGCCTTCGACGGCCTACGCGTCCGCGACCGATCCTGACCCCGATTGTGGTTCGGACGCTCCAGATAGCGGGGCGTCCGAACCAGAATCGGTGACGACTAGAAGCAGCCGAAGGGCCACCACGGCGGGCGGTAGCAGATCGGCTTGACCGACTGCACCGATCCGTCCTCCCGTAGCAGCACCTGCTTGTTGTTGGAGTGATAGAAGCTGAACATGTTGTCCAGCGAGCCGGCCCGTTGGTCGAAGGAGTTGTCGCCGATCGAGTCCACCCGCCAGTTCTGCTCGATGAACTTGATCACCGAGGTCTGCTCGGTCGGCGAGTGGTCGATGTAGTTCGTCTTGGCGTACGGCGAGATGACCAGCAGCGGCTGGCGCTGGCCGGGACCGCAACGGTCGAGGTAGCCCCCGGCGACGCCCGGGTGGCCGGCGGCGGCTGCCGCGCAGGCCGCCGCGTCCTGGGCCGGGTCGCTCGAACCGTTGAGCAGCTTGGACGACGCGTGGTCATACCAGCCGTCCGAGTCGTCGTAGAGGACCACCACGGCGGTAGAGGACCAGTCCCGCGACTTCTGCAGCTCGTTGATCGTCGAGACCAGGAAGTGCTGCTCGTCGATCGGGTCGGAGTACGCCGCGTGGCCGTCCTGGTACTCGCCGGCCTTGAGGAAGCTCACCGCCGGCAGGTTGTTCGCCTGCACGGCCGAGTCGAAGTCGCTCAGGTCGTAGTTGTGGTTGGCCTGGTCGGTGTGCCCGATCGCCGACACCGAGGACGGTGGTAGGTGGTGCGGGTTCGACGTCGACTGGTAGTACTCGAACGGGGAGTGGTGCGGGCTGTAGTCGACCACGGAAGCGCCGCCGACGTTCTGGTGCGTGGCCCCGCACACCGCGTAGGTGCCCGAGCCGGCGTAGGGCGTGGTCGGCTTGAAGCCGCCCTGGAACCAGCCCCACGTCACGTTCTCCTGGTTCAGCCGGTCGCCGATGTTCGGGCCGGACATCTTCAGCAGATTGTTCGTCGAGGTGTGGTTCTTGTCCGAGCAGTCGTCGTAGGCCGGGTCGGGGTCGTTGACGACGGTGCCGATGCCGTTCGCGTCGGGGGAGACGACTATGCCGGCCGAGGGGGCCGGGGCGCCGGTGACGGAGTTGACGGCCTGCCCGCCGTGCGTCTGCCCCGAGACGAGGTTGAGCACGCCGGGCGTCGAGGGACCGAACACCGTGCTGTAGGAGTTGTCGCTCATCGCGTACTGCTGCGCGTAGTTCCACAGCCCGGTGACGGTGTTGCCGTCGTAGTAGTCCATGGTCAGGCCGGGGGCACCGTAGAGCCCGCTGCACGTGTCGACGCTGGTGTTCTCGACGTACTTGTCGTTCGCCCCGCCGTTGGCCGCCTTCTGCTCGGGGCCGTAATCGTGGTTCTGGTCGCAGGTGAGCGCCTGAGCGGGGGTGAGCCGCGTCGGCTGGTAGAGGTTCGGGTTGTTGGTGAGCAGCCCGGCGTTGGCCAGGGTGTTGGCCTTGGGGGTGTGCTTGGCGGCGTGGAAGGTCGTGCCGTCGGTGTTGGCGGCCTGCGGGTACGTCGCGAAGTAGTGATCGAACGAGATGTTCTCGTCGAAGACCACCACGAGGTGCTTGATCGGCGTGGTCGTCGCGCCGCCGGGGTGAAGCGGGGCGGGATTGGCGGACGAGCTGGCGGCCTGCGTGGCGATCACGCATACGGCCGCGGCGACAGCGGCTGTTCCGGCGAACAGCACCCGTCGATGTGCTCGGATAGGCACGGCGCCTTCCTCTCGGTCAGATCGGTGGAACCCGTTGCAGAGGCTTGTCCTGTGGACCGTCACGAACGGAGCAGATCGGTGAACCGGCAGTGAACAGCGGGTGACGCGTCAGGCCAATACCGCGCTACCGTACCAATCCGTGACATCCCGTACACCCGGCAATGCGAAGAAGTAGCCGCCGCCGGTGGGGGAGATGTAGTCGATCAGCGGCTCGTCGGCCAGCCGGCGTTGCACGGTCACGAATTGCCGATCCAGGTCTCGCTGGAAGCAGGTGAAGATCAAACCCATATCCAGGTTGCCGTTGCTGTCGACGCCCCGGTCGTAGCTGTACCCCCGCCGCAGCATGCGGTTGGAGTCGGTGGCCGGCGTGCGCGGGTTGGCCAGCCGGATGTGCGCGTCGAGCGGGATCGCGTCGCCGGTCGGATCGTCGGTGAAATCGGGAGTATCGGTCTCGACGTCGCCGGACAGCGGAGCGCCCGTGCCCTTGCGGCGCCCGAACATCCGCTCCTGCTCGCTGACCTCGACGCGGTCCCAGAACTCGACCAGCATCCGGATGACGCGCACCACCTGGTAGCTTCCGCCGGCCGTCCACGCCGGCTCGCCCGCGCCCGCTGCCGCCCAGACCAGGCGGTCCATCAGCTTGGCGTCGGCCACGTCGGGATTCGCGGTGCCGTCCTTGAATCCCATCAGGTTGCGCGGGCTGCCGTCCGGACGCGGTGGTGGGGTGAAGCCGTCGATGCGCCAGCGCGCCTGCATGCCGCCCCGGGTGGCGCGGGTCAGATCGCGCAACGCGTGCAGCACCGTGTCGGGCGCATCGCCGCAGATCTGCAGCAGCAGGTCACCGTCGCACACGTCGCGATCGAGGTTGTCGTTGACGAACGTGTCCATCCGCCGCAGCCGGCGCGGCTTGTTCGCCGCGAGCCCGAATCGCGAGTCGAACGCGGAGGCGCCGAGGCCGAGTGTGATGGTGAGCCCGCCGGCCGGAGTGGTCGGCCCGAGGATGCCGGAGTCCGACGCCGGCGCCGTGATGCCGACGTTGACGGGCGTCTGCCCGCCCGCCAGCGCCCGGGCGTGGTCGGTGAGCGTGTGCATCAGGTCAGTCAGCTCGGCGCGGTTGGCGACCGTCAGATCGAAGGCGGCGAATGCTCCGCTGGCCTGCCGCGGGGTAAGGATGCCGGCCTGGTGCAGGCCGTGGAAGCCGATCGTGCGGTTGGTCGGCGTCGTGGGCGTGGGCGTCGCGGCCGCGGTCATCGCCGACGCCCCGAGTCCGCCGACCGCAGCGCCGCCGACGGCCGCGGCGGCGCCCTGCAGGAATCGCCGGCGCTCCACCGTCATGAGGTTCTCCGGGGTTCGCAGATCGCGGCGATGGGCGCGAGTAGCTCGGACAGTTGGCTGATGTCGGCGTTGATCCGCTCGCGTTGCGGGCGCGGGACCTTGGCCAGCGGCGTCCAGGCGGAGCCGTGGTGTTGGCCGTCCAGGTCGTGCTGGGCGGTGGCGAGCTCGCGGGTGACCTGGGGCATCGCCGAATACCGCGTGGCGAGCAGCGGCTCGAGGATGGCGAGCACCGCCTCGGTGCCATCGAGGTTGGCCCGGACGGTCGCGAGGTTGCTTCCGCTGCCGAAATCGGTCTGCCCGGTCAGCTCGAACTGCAGCGCGTTCTCGGTGATCTCGTGGGCCCGGATGGCGACGTCGAGTGGATCGATCTGAGCGGTGGGGAAGTTCTTGCGCAGCCCGGCGACGGCGGCCACGAGATCGTCGGCGAACGGCTTGAGGGCCGCCGCGCTCTGGCCGTGCCACAGCCCGTACTCGATTCGGTGGAAGCCGACGAAACCGCGGTCGTGCACGCCGCCGGGCAGCCCGTTCGGCAGTCCGTTGATGTCGCCGTCGGCGTCGCCGAAGGCCCCGTACGCGGCGCCGAGTCGCTCGTAGGCCAGGTGCGCGGACAGCCAGTCGGCGCGCGCCCGGGGCAGGTCGCCGCGCGCGAGGTCGTCCCGCAGGGTGCCGACCAGGGCGGCGAGGGCGGGCAGTCGCCCCGACACGTAGGCCTCGTACTTCTTGGTCGGGCCGATCATCTGCTGCTGGCTGACCGGCAGCACGGATGGGGACACGATCTTGGCCGTGCCGGTCAGGGTGATCGTCGGGCCCACCACGACATCGGCGTCCTGCATGACGCAGCGGAACGCGTAGCTGCCGCCGCTCAGATCGACGGACATGGCGGCCGTGGTGCCCGCCCCGAGCGGCTCGACGTAGGCGAACACGGCGCCGGTCTTGGCGTCGCTGAGGAAGACCTCGCCGCCGCGGGTGTCGGTGTTGTGCAGCACGAAGCTCTGGTGACCGACGGTGGGGTGCGTCCAGCCGGTGCCGCACTGGCTCACCGACACGTTGATCGTGGGTCGCTGATCGGCTGGGGCCGATGCCGCGTGGTGATGCGAACCGCTACATCCGGCGAGCACGATCGACGCAACGGCCAGCGGCGCGACGACGTACGGCGCGGTGGGGTACCGCAAACGCATCACTCGGGCATGTTAGGCAAGCCTTGCCGTGGGGGTTACCGCCGGGGGCGACGTTCACCCGTCGTTCATCTCGGTCGGCCGCGCACGAGGTGGCAAGCTGGATGCATGAGCCTTCCCGCCGGCACCCCGACCGAACTGTTCATCGACGGCAAGTGGACCGCCGGCTCGGCCGGCACGCTGCCGGTGCTGGACCCGTCGACCGGCGACACGATCGGCGACGTCGCCCGGGCCGGCGACGATGACGTGGCGCACGCCGTCGAGGCAGCGGCCGCGGCCCTGCCGTCGTGGTCGGCCACGGCCCCCCGCGAGCGCGGCGAGGTATTGCGTAAGGCGTTCGAGCTGATGATCTCTCGACGTGAAGACATCGCCTACGTGATGAGCCTCGAGATGGGCAAGTCGCTCACGGACGCCCGAGCCGAAGTCGCTTATGCGGCCGAGTTCTTCCGGTGGTTCGGCGAGGAGGCGGTGCGCGTCGGCGGTGAGCTGCGGCTGGCGCCGTCCGGGGCGAATCGCATCCTGACGTTCCGCAAGCCGGTCGGCGTCTCGCTGCTGCTCACCCCGTGGAACTTTCCGGCCGCGATGGCCACCCGCAAGATCGGCCCGGCCTTGGCCGCCGGGTGTTCAGTGATCCTCAAGCCGGCCCACGAGACACCATATACAGCCTTGCTGCTGGCCCAGGTGCTGGCCGACGCCGGCGCCCCGCCCGGGGTGGTCAACCTGCTCACGACCGACCACCCGGCCGACCTGGTCAGCGCCGCCTTGCGCGATGACCGGGTGCGCAAGCTGTCGTTCACCGGCTCGACCGGCGTGGGCAGCCAGCTGCTCAAACAGGCCGCCGACCGCATCGTCAACTGCTCGATGGAGCTCGGCGGCAACGGCCCGTTCATCGTGCTCGACGATGCCGATCTCGACGCCGCCGTCGACGGTGCGATGCTCGCGAAGATGCGCAACGGCGGGCAGGCCTGTACCGCGGCCAACCGCTTCCTCGTCCAATCGGGTGTCGCGGCGGAGTTTGCCGAACGGCTGGCGGCGCGCATGGGTGCGCTGCGGGTCGGCGCCGGTACGTCCGAGGACACCCAGCTCGGGCCGATGGTCAGCGAGCGGGCGGTCGAGGGCATCGCGGCCAAGGTGTCGGACTCCGTAGCGGCCGGGGCAGTGGCCACGCTCGGCGGTTCGCCGCTGGACCGGCCCGGATTCTTCTACCCGGCCACGGTGCTCACGGACGTGCCGCGGACGTCGCCAGTCGCGACCGAGGAGATCTTCGGCCCGGTCGCGCCGATCATCACCGTGCACGACGAGGACGACGCCGTCGCGGTGGCCAACTCGACCGAGATGGGGCTCACCGGCTACGTCTACACCGGCGATCTCGCCCGCGGGCTGCGCGTGTCCGAGCGCCTCGAGGTCGGCATGGTCGGGCTCAACCGCGGACTGGTGTCCGACCCGGCGGCGCCGTTCGGCGGGGTGAAGGAGTCCGGGATCGGTCGTGAGGGCGGCTTCGAGGGCATCGATGAATACCTCGAGACCACGTACGTCGCAGTGTCCTGGTGAAATACCTGGACGGCCCGGCGGTTCGCGCCGCCATCTCGGTAGGTGACGCCGTCGCGGCGTTGCGGTCGGGGTTGGCCGTAAGCGCACCGCCGCAGCCGGTGCGCGGCTCCACGGCCTGGACGGGCGGCGAGCTGCTCGTCATGCCGGCCGAGGCCGGTGACGTCGCCGGGGTCAAGCTCGCGACGGTCGGCCGCGGCCCGGTGCGCGTCCAGGGCGTGTACGTGCTGTTCGACGCCGCGACGCTGACACCGCTGGTGGTGGCCGACGCGGTCTCGCTGACCTTGCTGCGGACCGCGGCCCTGTCGGCGCTGGCCACCGACCTGCTCGCGCCGGAGTCCGCGTCGCGGCTCGCCGTGGTTGGCACCGGTCCGCAAGCCCGTGAGCACGTCCTCGCGATACGCGCGGTGCGGCCGATCTCGTCGGTAACCATCGTCGGGCGGACGCCGGGTCGGGCCGAGGCGCTCGCCGACGAGCTCGGAGCGGTGGCGGCGGCCGAGCTGCCCGAGGCCGACATCGTGTGCGTTTGCACGACGGCGACCACTCCGGTCGTGCGGGCGGCCGACCTGAGCGCACGCGTTCACGTGAACGCGATCGGCGCGCACCGGGCCGATGCCCGGGAAGTAGCCGCCGACGTGGTCGCCTCGTCCTTCGTCGTGGTGGACGACGCCGACGGGGCGCGGCACGAAGCGGGCGACCTGATCATGGCCATCGCCGAGGGGGCGGCCTCCGATGATGTCTTCGCCCACGACCTGGCGGCGCTCGTCCGGGGCGAGACCGCGGCACCTGAGGGTCGGACGCTGTTCAAGTCGGTCGGCTTCGGCCTGGCCGACCTGCTCGTGGCCCAGCTGCTGGCGCGCTGATCGCGCCGCGGACGGCCCGACTCAATCCCGAGGCCCGTGGTCTGGAAGTGTGCTCCTGGGCCTATGTGGCTGAGTCGGCGGGAGGAGGGGTGTCGCCATCGGGCGCTTCGTCGGCGGCGGGGTCGTCGGCGGACGGCGCGGTGGGTCCCGGTCGGGTGGTGTCCTGGACGCCGCCGCGAGCCTGCCGGCTGAGCCAGTCGACGATGCCGTCGGCCGCGCTGCCGACCGACGTGCTCAGGTTGCGGACCGCGCCGACCAGCGGGTCCCTGCTTTCGTCGATGCGCCGCTTGTACGCACGGGCCGCGTCCCGGACGTTGTCGGAGAAGCTCGCCGCGTGGTCGTCCGCGCGCCGCGGGTAGTCGCCGGCCAGGATCGCGCGGTACTCGTCGCTGGCCGCCCAGCGGTTGAGCTCCATGGCCCGCACCGCGGCGAACGGATGCGTCGACCGTTCCGTGTTGAGCAGCTTGAGGACGCCGTCGCGCAGGTCACCCGACGCCTCGTAGTCCTCGCCCTGCTCGAGGAAGGCGGCGACGTCGATGCGGTCCAGGTGCGCGCCGCCGGCCAGCTTCATCGTCATGCGCAGCCCGGCATCGAGGTCCTGGGTGGCGAGCAGACCGGCGCGATCGCCGGACAGCTCCGCCTTGCGCTGCCACTCTCGCAATGCGGCGTACAGCGCGCGCAGCCCGAGCGCGCCGACCGGCAACCAGCCGATCGCGCCGATCAGGTTCACCAGGTGCAGCAGCAGCGACTGGTAGAGCGCGTGCCCGGACATCGCGTGCCCCACCTCGTGGGCGAGGACGAAGCGCCGTTCGCCCGCGTCGGCCAGCTCATACATTCCGCTGCTCATCGCGATGAACGGCTGGTCGACACCGAGGGTGATCGCGTTCGGTTTGGGGTCGTTGTAGACGTACAGCTCGGGACGCACGGGGACGTCGAGCACGACGCACACCTCGCCCAGCAGCGCGTGCAGGTCGCTGAACTGCCGCTCGTCGACGCGCACCGCGGAGGAGAGGTAGACCAGCCGGTACTGACGCTCGCGCAGCAGGCCGGACGCGACTCGTAGCAGCTGGTCGAAGCCGGGCAGCGCTCGCATCGCGGTGAGCGCGGTGCGGTCGGCCGGGTGCTCGAACGCGCGGGAGCTGATCCCGGTCAGGATCACCCGCCCGTCCTGGTCAAGGTCCGGCTCGGTCGGTCGGGGTTCCTCGGTCATCTCGTCCCTCCTCAGGCCGGCGGTCGTCAGCCGCGGCCCGCCGCACATGCTGCCAGCGGACGGCGGTCGATGGCGAGCCCGGCGCCGAAATCCGGCCGCAATGCGCAGGAAGATCGCCCCGACAAGGCGATCTTCCTGCGCATACCGCCCTATGCGGCTGTCCGCGCAGGAAGATCCGGCCGACGAAGCGATCTTCCTGCGGAGCTGCCGCCCGTCCGCCGCCGCCTGCAACCGCCGCCCGAACGCAACCCCGCCCGCACGCAACCGCCGCCCGCACGCAACCCCGCCCGCTCGTCTGGGGCTGCCCGTTCGCCCTGGGCGGATAGACCCGGGAACAACCGGAGGCCTCCGCCGATTGAGCTTCCTAGACTCAATTTTTCGGAGGACTGATGACTGAGACCTTGCGGCTGCCGGTGCTTTCCCTGCCGGACACGGTCGTTTTGCCGGGAATGGTGGTGCCGGTCGAGCTGGACGAGCTGGCTCAGGCGACGGTCGACGCCGCCCGGGCCGGGGCCGACGGCCAATTGCTGCTGACCCCGCGGATGGAGGACCGCTACCCCGCCTACGGCGCCGTAGCGGCGATCGAGCAGGTCGGCCGGATGCCCGGCGGAGCGCCCGCTGCCGTGCTGCGCGCCACCGGGCGGGCCCGCATCGGGTCGGGCGTGACCGGACCCGGCGCGGCCCTGTGGGTCGAGGCCGAGCTGGTCGAGAACGCGCCGGCCACCGACGCGATCCGAAAGCTGGCCGCCGAGTTCAAGACGCTGGTGATCGCCAACTTGCAGCGCCGCGACTCGTGGCAGCTGGTCGACTCCGTGCAGCGGCTGTCCGACCCCTCGGACATCGCCGACCTGGCCGGCTACGCCTCGTACCTGAGCACCGAGCAGAAGCGGCAGCTGCTGGAGACGCCCGACGTCGAGACCCGGCTGAACCAGGCCATCGAATGGGTGCACGAGCACCTGGCCGAGATCGAGGTGGCGGACAAGATCCGCGACGACGTACGCGACGGTATGGAGAAGAGCCAGCGCGAGTTCCTGTTGCGCCAGCAGCTCGCCGCCATCCGCAAGGAGCTCGGCGAGGATGAGCCCGACGGAGCCGACGACTACCGGGGCCGCGTCGAGAAGGCCGAGCTGCCCGAGAAGGTGCGCGAGGCCGCGCTGCGCGAGGTTGGCAAGCTCGAACGGTCCAGTGACCAGAGCCCCGAGTCGGGCTGGATCCGGACCTGGCTCGACACCGTGCTCGAACTGCCGTGGAACACCAAGACCACCGACAACGACGACATCGCCGCCGCCCGTGAGGTGCTCGACGCCGATCACCACGGGCTGGACGACGTGAAGGACCGCATCATCGAGTACCTGGCGGTGCGGGCCCGGCGCGCGTCCCGTGGCCTGGAGGTCGTGGGCGGTCGCGGTTCCGGTGCCGTGTTGGCGCTCGCCGGCCCGCCCGGCGTCGGCAAGACGTCACTGGGCGAGTCGGTGGCTCGGGCCCTGGGCCGCAAGTTCGTGCGCGTCGCCCTGGGCGGCGTCCGGGACGAAGCCGAGATCCGCGGGCACCGGCGTACCTACGTCGGGGCGCTGCCCGGTCGCATCGTGCGGGCGATCTCCGAGGCCGGCTCGATGAACCCGGTCGTGCTGCTGGACGAGGTCGACAAGCTCGGCGCCGACTTCCGGGGCGACCCGGCCGCCGCCCTGCTCGAGGTGCTCGACCCGGCGCAGAACCACACGTTCCGCGACCACTACCTCGAGGTCGACCTGGACCTGTCCGACGTGCTGTTCCTGGCTACGGCGAACGTCATCGAGACGATCCCCGCGGCGTTGCTGGACCGGATGGAGCTCGTCGCCCTCGACGGCTACACCGCGGACGACAAGGTCGCCATCGCGCGCACCCACCTGCTGCCCCGGCAGCTGTCCCGCGCGGCGCTCTCGGCCGACGACGTGACGATCTCCGACGAGGCGCTGCACGAGATCGCGTCGGACTACACCCGCGAGGCGGGCGTCCGGCAGCTCGAACGGGCCCTGGCCCGCGTCCTGCGCAAGGTCGCGACCGCACTGGCGTCCGGCGGTTCGGTGCCGGTGGCTGTCGACGTCGCCAACCTGCACGACTACCTCGGCCGGCCCCGATTCACCCCGGAGACCGCCGAGCGGACCTCCGTGCCGGGCGTCGCCACCGGCCTGGCCGTCACCGGCACCGGCGGCGACGTCCTGTTCATCGAGGCCACCGCCATGGACGGACGCGCGGGGCTGACCCTCACCGGGCAGCTGGGTGACGTCATGAAGGAGTCGGCGCACATCGCTCTGTCCTACCTTCGCTCGCACGGTGCGGCGCTCGGCGTCGATGCCGCGGCGCTGGACCGGGCGGTGCACGTCCACGTGCCGGCCGGCGCCGTACCCAAGGACGGGCCGTCCGCGGGCGTGACGATGGTGACCGCGCTGGCCTCGCTCGCCTCGGGCCGACCCGTTCGCTCCGACGTCGGCATGACCGGTGAGGTGACGTTGAACGGCCGGGTACTGCCGATCGGTGGCGTCAAGCAGAAGTTGCTCGCCGCCCAGCGGGCCGGGTTGCGCACGGTGTTCGTGCCGGCGCGCAACGAGCCCGACCTGGACGACGTCCCGGCCGATGTCCTGGAGTCGCTGGACGTCCGACCGGTGGCCGACGTGGCGGACATCCTGGCCTACGCGCTGTCGGACGCCGCAGAGGTCGCCGCCGCTGCCTGATTCGCGTTCGCCCAGGACGGTCACGTACCGTCCTGGGCGTGCGACCGCAGTCCGTGCAGCAGTCGGGAAATCGCCTGTATTACCAGGACGTCGGCCCCGCTGAGGGCCCCGTTGTCGTGCTGGTGCACGGTCTGGTGTCCGACAGCAGCACCTGGGAACCGGCGATCGTGGCGCTCGCGGCCCGAGGCATTCGGGTCATCGCCCCCGACCTGCTCGGCCACGGCGCCTCGGACAAGCCCGCGTCGGCCGACTACTCGCTCGACGGGTTCGCCCGCAGCGTGCGCGACCTGCTCGACTCGTTGGATGTCCCGCGGGCCACCCTGGTCGGCCACTCGCTCGGCGGTGCCATCGCCATGCACTTCGCCTACCACTACCCGGCCCACGCCGAGCGCCTCGTGCTCATCGCCGCTGGCGGACTGGGCAAGGACGTCCACCCCGCGCTGCGCGCCGCCGCCGTGCCCGGGTCGTCGCTGGTTCTGGGCCTGTTCGTCAACCGCGCGACCGTGGGCGCGGTGCGGTGGCTGCGTCCGCATCGGGCCTTCCGACTGCCGCCGGCCGCCGTGACCAACCTGCGCCGGGCGTTCGGCGGGCTGGCCCATCCGGCCGGACGGGCGGCCTTCCTCGCCAGCCTGCGCTCGGTGATCGCGCCGTCGGGCCAGCGGGGCAACCTGATCGAGATGCGCTACCTCGCCGATCACGTGCCGACGCTCATCGCCTGGTCCGAGCACGATCACGTGATCCCGGTATCGCACGCCCATGCCCTGCACGAGCATCTACCGTCCAGCCGACTCGTGCTCTTCTCCGGCGGCAGTCACCAGCCGCACTACCGTCACGCCGAGGACTTCGCCGCCGCCGTCGCCGAATTCCTGTCCACGACCAGCCCGGCCGCTGGCACCCGCGAGAGTGTCCGGCCAAGGGCGTGACCTCGGATGAGTCCGCGCCGTGCATCTGAGCGGTAGTTGAGAAAATAAACTCATCACTTGTGTTTAGCAAGTACCGCGGTTAGCGTGGCGACGTGAAGAGCTATCAGCAGTACTGCTCGGTGGCCCGCGCCCTGGACGTCGCGGGGGACCGATGGGTGCTACTCATCGTCCGCGAACTACTGGCGTTCGGGCCCAGTCGCTACAGCGACCTCAAGCGCGGCCTGCCCGGCATCGCGACCAACCTGCTTGCCGAGCGGCTCAAGACGATGGAGGCCGACGGCCTCATCGAGCGCTTCGAGGCCCCGGCGCCGGTGGCAACCCACGTGTACCAACTGACCCCGCGCGGCCGGGAACTCGAGGACGTCCTACGCGCACTGACCCGCTGGGGACTGTCGAGCATGCCCGCCGGTCCGACGGACGCGGATGCCGTACAGCCACAGTGGAGCGCCCTGCTCGCGGCGCTGACCATCCCGGCCGACATGCCCGCCGGGACCGAGATCACCGTCGGCATCGACACCGACGAGGCGCCCGGTGAGGCCGTCCACGCCGTCCTGCGCCACGACGGTTTCGAGATCCACCGCGGCGCCGCCGCGGACTCCGACGTCACGTTGTCCGGACCAGCCCAGCTTGTCGGCGGCGTGCTGTCCGGACTGCTCACCCCGACCCGGGCCAGCCGGCACGGGCTGACCATCCGCGGCAACCGATCCGCCCTCGCCGGCCTTCTCTCCACCACCCGCACCCGGGCAGGAGCCACGACATGACCTACACCGAGACCGACCTCGTCCCGTCCATCGAACGCCTCGCCGGCGTCGAGCTGGCCGCTCTCACGCAGCAACAGCGTGACGGGATCGACCAGTTCCACAGCGGCGGCGCCGAGGCCGTCGACCGGCTCTTGCCCGGCCTGGACCTCACGGCTGAGATGACGGTGCTCGATGTCGGCTCGGGCCTGGGCGGACCGGCCCGTCAGGTCGCCCGCACCGTCGGCTGCCGCGTCATCGGCGTCGACATCACCCAGTCCTATGTGGACACCGCTCGCGCCCTCACCCGCGCCGACGGGACGGCCGAGCGAATCCAGTTCTTCTGCACCGAGCTCGCGGCCTTCAACCGCACCGACTTCGATGCCGCTTACACGCTGCACGTGCAGATGAACGTGGCCGACAAACGGCGCTTCTTCACCGACATCGCCAAGCGACTGCGCCCCGGGGCCCGGCTGGCCACCTTCGAGGTCTGCCGAGCCGGGCCAGCCGAGCCGGCTCTGCCGCTGCCCTGGTCCGTCGACGGCACCGACAGCCACCTGGCCACCCCGGCGGAACTGCTCGACAGCATCCAGCACAGCGGCTTCGATCCGATCGAATGGGTCGATGACACCGGGTGGATTCTGCAGTGGTTCCAGGAACTCGGTCCGCGCGTGGCCGCCGCCGGAACCCAGGCCACCCTGCCCGCCCTGCTTGCCGACGGACCGACCCGCATGATGAACTTCGCGGTCGCGCTCAACACGGGCGTGATCACCATCCACCGCGGCGCGTTCACCCGCACGGGTTGAGTCGATGCGTTCACCCGGCCCGGAGCCCGCGGATCAGCGTGTCGAGTGCGGCGACGTAACGCCGCTTGTAGTCCACGCTGGGCCCGTGTCGGCTGAGTTCGAAGCTGACCAGACCGTGCGCCGAAGCCCATAGCGTGTAGGCCGCGGCGCGCGGAGCGCTGGTCAGTTCGCAGGCCTTGCTCCAGGCGGTGACGGCCGCGACGAACTGGTCGTAGGCGTCGCGCGCGAACTGCCGGGCGTGCTCGTCGGGTCTGAACTGCGGGGCGCCGGCGCCGAACATGACCTGATAGAAGGCCGGGGATTCCAGTGCGACGTCGCGGTAGTTCAGGTATCGCGCCCGGACCTGTTGCTCGGGGTCGACCACAGCGGGGACGGCGGCCTGGGCGCGGGCGAGCCGCTCGAATCCCGTGATGTACATGGCATTGAGCAGGCCGTCCTTGCCGCCGAAGTGGTGGTAGATGACCATCGTGGAACAGTCCGCGGCGGCGGCGACCTTGCGCACCGACAGCCCCTCCGGGCCGTCCTCGGCGAACAGCCGTGCGGCGGCGTTCAGGGCCCGGTCGCGCAGCGAGGGCGCGTTCGTCTCGCCGGCGACTGTCGTCCGCGGATCGTCCACGCGTGCCACTCTAGAACCGCCGGCGGCGGGGCGGCTCCGCCTTGTCAACATCGGCCGGGAGGGCTATAACGATCGTTATGCAATCGCGAGGAGACGATCGCGAGGGAAACCATCGGCGTACCTGGGGTATGCGGAGGTTGGCATTCGCCGCCGGCGCGGTCGGAGTGCTTCTCGCGGGGACGTTCGCCGGCCCCGGCCCGGCCTCGGCCGATCCGCCGCAGGCCACCTGCCGCACCCTGTTCGTTCCGGCCGAGGTCGCGCTGGTCGGCCACGCGGCCATCTACGGCGAATACTGCTCGGTTCCCGGTGGGGCGGCCCGTCCGCTACAGATCCTCGTTCCCGGGATCACCTACACCCACGTCTATTTCGACTTCCCGGGCTTCGGCGGACGGTATTCCTACGTCAAGTTCGCGAACCGGCACGGCTACGACACCCTCGCGATCGATCGTCTCGGCACCGGGCAGAGCACCCGCCCGCTGGTCGCCGCGACGGTCAACGCCTACTCCAACGCCGAGGCCCTCCACGGCGTCGTCCAGTACGCGCGCGGGGCGAGCCTCGGCCGCGCCTACCAGAACGTGGTGCTCACCGGTCACTCGTACGGGACGTTCACCTCGGACCTGGAATCGGCCACCTACCACGACGTCGACGGCATCATCGGCACCGGCTGGCTGCAGCAACCCACCGTCACCGGACTGGCCGGCGTGCTGAGCGTCCTGACCCCGGCCCTGCTGTATCTGCCGTTCTTGGGCCAGGTCGTCGACCCGACGTATGTCACGACGACGCCCGGTACCCGCGGGTTCTTCTACTCCGCTGACAACACCGATCCGGCCGTGATCGCCGCCGACGAGCAGCGCAAGAGCACGGCCTCCCTGGCCGAGGCCACCTACCTCGTCCCGGAGAACCTCGGTGGCCTGACCCAACGCATCGGCGTGCCGACACTGCGGGTCGTCGGCAGTCAGGATCGGATCATGTGCCTCGGCGACTCGTGCGGTCCGGCGAACCTCGCCGCGACCCTGCCGTCGCTGTTCCCGTCCGGGGTCGCCTTCTACGTCCAGCCCGGCGCCGGCCACGACGTGGCGCTCGAGTACAACAACGCCGGAGGTCTGGACGCCATGCTGTCCTGGCTGGTCACCCGGTTCCCGCAGCCGTAGCCGTCTCATGGACATCACCTTCGACTTCACCGGCCGCACCGTCGTCGTGTTCGGCGGCACGTCCGGGATCAACTACGGCATCGCCGAGGCGTTCGGCCGCTGTGGCGCGCGGGTCGCGATCGCCAGTCGCAGGCCAGCCAACGTGGATGCCGCCCTCGAGCGGCTACGCGGTCAGGGCGTGACCGCCTTGGGCCGCGCCGCCGATGTACGCGATTCCGCCGCCGTGGACGCCGTCTTCGACGAGGTCGACGCGCAGTGGGGCGCGATCGACGTCCTGGTGTCGGGCGCGGCCGGGAACTTCCTGGTCGAAGGGCACCGCCTGTCGTCCAACGGCTTCAAGACCGTCGTCGACATCGACCTGTTCGGCACGTTCCACGTGCTGCAGCAAGGCTTTGCTCATTTGGCGCCCGGCGCATCGGTGATCAACATCAGCGCGCCGCAGGCGTACGTGCCGATGCGCTATCAGGTGCACGTCGGCGCGGCGAAGGCCGGCGTGGACCAGCTCACGCGCGTGCTGGCCCTCGAATGGGCCGCGTACGGCTTCCGGGTGAACGCGATCTCCCCGGGCCCGATCGAGGACACCGACGGGCTGGTTCGTCTCTCCCCGGACGGCGATCCCGGCGGATCCACCGCGTTGAAGCATGCCCCGCTCGGACGGCTGGGCACCAGGCACGACGTCGCCCAGCTGGCGCTGTTCCTCGCCTCCTCCGGCGCGAGCTATATCTCCGGGGCGGTCATCCCCTGTGACGGTGGCGGCGCGATCGACAGCGTCAAGCCGGCCATCGAGGAGGCCGGTCGAGCGATGGACGGACAGCCGGCGCGATGACTGTCTCCGACGCGTACCGGCGGATCAGTCGGGTGGCGCTGGGTGATCTCATCCACCGGGCGGCGTCCCGGCACGGCGACCGGCTGGCGGTGGTCGACGGCGAGCAACGCCTGCGCCACCGGGAACTGGACGCCCTCAGCTCGCGGTTCGCCCATCACCTGCTCGACCACTATCGCGGTGCGCACGTCGCCACGCTGGGCGCGAACTCGATCGACCTGTTGGTGGCCATCTACGGGATCAACAAGGCCGGACTCGTGTGGGTGCCGGTCAACACCGCGCTGTCCCCGCAGCAGATCGACTACGTCCTGCGCCACGCCGCCGTGACGAGCGTGGTCGTCGACGAGGACATCATCGCCCGTCCGGAAATCGCAGCCGTGCTGAGTAATCTCGACCTCACCATCGTGATCTCCCGGCCGGCGGGCTCGTCGGACCACGTCACGGTGTCGGCGGCCTGCAGCGGGTACCCGAGCGAGCTGCCCGAGGTCGAGATCGCCGGCGACCAGGTGGCCCTGATCATGTACACCAGCGGCACCACCGGTGATCCCAAAGGGGTCATGCACTCGCACTCGTCGGCCTACAGCGCCATCATCGCCAACGTCGCGACACTCGCCCTCAGCGAATCCGACGTCATGAGCGCCATGTTGCCGCTGTTCCACTGTGCGCAGCACGTGCTCGCCACCTCGACCCTGGCCGCCGGCGCCGCGATCGTGCTCACCCGGGGCTTCGACCCGGCCGGTGCGCTGCGCATGATCGGCGACGAACGGCTGACCATCTTCGGCGGGCTGCCGATGATGTACGCAGCGGTCCTCGACCATCCGGCGGCACCGGACACCGACCTCTCGTCCGTGCGCCTGTGCCTGTACGCGATGGCCCCGATGCCCCGCCCGCTCATCGACCGGATCGCCACCACCTTCGACGCCGACGTCTGGCTCGTCACCGGCCAGACCGAGGCTTACCCGATCACGATGCGCTTCCGCCCGCTGGAACATCCCGCCCTGTCGGCCAACTACTGGGGCGTCTCCACCCTGGTCTGCGAAACCGAGATCATGGACGACGCGGGCCGGCTGCTGCCGCCGGGCGAGGCCGGCGAGATCGTCCACCGAGGGCCAAACGTCATGCTCGGCTACTACCGCGATCCGGAAGCGACCGCCGCCGCGCAAGCATTCGGATGGCACCACACCGGCGACCTCGGCGTGATCGACGCCGAGGGACAACTACTCTTCCTCGACCGCAAGAAGGACATGATCAAGACGGGGGGAGAGAACGTCCCCAGCGTCAAGGTCGAAGCCGTCCTGCTCGCCCACCCCGCAATCGCCGACGCCGCCGTGATCGGCGTCCCGCATCCGCGCTGGAGCGAAGCCGTCCTCGCTGTCGTCGTCCTCGCGCCGGGGCACAACGTGTCGGCGCCGGAACTGCTCGACCACTGCCGCGCACGTCTGGGTGGCTTCCAGGTCCCCAAGGACATCGTCTTCGTGGCGGACCTACCGCACACCGCAACCGGCAAGATCCGCAAGGCGATCCTTCGCGACGACCACGAGAAGCACTTCGCGCACGTCGAAGCTCGCCCGGACGCCTGAGCGGCGCCGACAGGCGGGTCGCTAGAGTTCGCAGGTGCGTCCGGGGCGGTAGCTCAGCCGGTTAGAGCAGGGGACTCATAATCCCTGGGTCGTGGGTTCGAGTCCCACCCGCCCCACAAACTCCGTGAATCCTAGGAGTTACAAGGGCCTTCGGCCGCGTGGTGATCGCTCGCGCGACTGGGTGGCGCTCGGTACAGCCGAGGATTCGAGGCTTGTCATCCGAGGCCACCTTCTGCTCCTAGCCGCCTCTACACTTGTAGAGGTAGGTGAAAGGAGGATCTCGGCATGGATATGGCCATCGTCCGGCGTCGGCGGCTGGCCGACGCGGCGATCGACACGCTGGCCACCGCCGGGATGCGTGGGTTGACCCATCGGTCAGTTGACCGGGCTGCTGGGCTGCCAGAGGGCTCTTGCTCCTATTACTTTCGCACCCGCCACGCGCTGCTGCAGGCGGCGGTGGACAGGCTGGCTGAGATGCACACTACCGAGGTCGAGGACAGGCTGCGCGCGGCCGCTCCCACCGATCCGGCCGAGGTAGCGGCGGCGCTGGTACGGCTGATTCAGCACTGGATCGGACCCGCTCGGTCCCGGACGCTGGCCCGCTACGAACTCGCACTTGAGGCCACACGCCGCCCAGACCTGCGCCGCGTACTCGCCGGCACCGGCGCGCTGCTACGGCGGTCGGTCGAGGCGATGCTCGCCGAACTCGGTGTCAGCGATCCGCCTCGCCAGGCACCGCTGATCATCGCCTACCTGGACGGGCTGGTGTTCGACCAGATCGCCGGTGTCGCCGCCCGCATACTCACCCGCCATGAACTGCGCGTCGCACTGCTCGCAATGCTGCGCTCGTTCGCCAGCAGTTAAGACGCCGCCAGCGCCGCAGCACACCGTCCAGTAGCACGCCCCCCATCCGCCGTTGCCGCCGGGCGTTTAGCCGGACGTGTCCTGTGCGGTAGCCAGTTCGTGGCGGGCCACTACGCCTCGATCCAGCCGGAGTCGAACGGCGGCCCGTCCGACGTGGGCTCACCAGCGGCCATGCGCTCTTCAACGGACGCCGCCGTCGAGACGCAACACGGCTCCGGTGCAGAAGGACGAGGCCGCGGACGCGAAGTACAGCGCGGCACCGACAACTTCGTCGGGTTCTCCGCCACGACCCAAGGCGATGGTGGTGCGCGCGCGCTCGGCGAAGGCTTCGAGGTCCCAGGACTTGGAGATGTCGGTGAGAAACGGCCCGGCTTGTATCGCGTTGACCCGCACGGTGGGGGCGAATGCACGGGCGAATCCTTCGGTGAGGGTGTTCAGTCCCGCTTTCGCTGCGGCGTAGGGCAACTGGTGCGCGTTCGGGCGGATCGCCGCGATGGAAGAGACGTTGAGAATCGAGCCTCCTGAGTCAGCCGCCATCCGGGAGCCAATTGCCGCGGTGAGCCGGAACGGGCCTTTGACGTTGACCGCGATCACCTTGTCCCACAGGGCTTCGCTGACCTCGTTCAATGACGGGTAGCTTGGCGACAGACCGGCGTTGTTCACGAGGACGTCGATGCGACCGAACTCTGCATAGGAGCGCTCGACGAGCGCATCGCAGTCGTCCCAATTGCCCACGTTGCAGGCGACCGGCAGAGTGCGCACACCGTGGTTCGCGGCGATCTCCCCGGCTGTGGTCTCGCAGGCGTCGGACTTCCGGCTCGCGATGATGACATCGGCCCCGTGCGCGGCGAACGCGTTTGCCATCGCCCGGCCCAGCCCGCGGCTGCCGCCGGTGATCAGCGTGGTCTTGCCGGAGAGGTCGAACATCGGCTCGGTCATGGGCACCCTTCTGGATCAGATCAGCGACATGGCTTGGCCGAACAGGTCGACGGCGCGGGCGTGGAGTTGATCACCGGTCACGACGGGGGCCTGGCCCGCGCACGCACGGGCGTGCGTGCCTTCGAGGACGATGCCGAGCTTGAAGCAGGCGAGCACGCGGTACCACGTGATAGCGGAAAGGTCGCGGGCGCTCGCCTCGGCGTAGGCCGCCACTAGCTCCGCATGGTCGGGCAGCCCGCCCGTGTCGGCTATTGTCGACGGCCGCTGGGCCCGCCAGCGCGGGTCCGGCCAGGTGGCAAGCAGCCAGCCGAGGTCGAGCAACGGATCGCCAACTGTGACCATCTCCCAGTCCACGATCGCCGCGATCCACGGTCCGTCCGGCGCGTACACGAGGTTGGCGAGGTGGTAGTCGCCGTGCATCAGCCCGGGCCGTCCGCCCGGTGGGCGATGGCGCTCCAGCCAATCCGCGACCGCCCTCACTCCCGGTAGTTCCGGGCCGGGATAGCCAGGAAAGGCGGAGTAGGAGCGGAGCTCGCCGAGCCAGCGCTCGACCTGGCGGGCGAGGAACCCCTCGGGCCGGCCGATGTCGCCGAGCCCGGCGGCAATGTGGTCGACTTCGCCGAGCGCGGCGGCCGCCCGAGCGGCGTTGAGGCCCATCTCGTGCCGAACGGCGGGACTGGCGACGTGCGCCCGCGTGAGGTCGACGGTCGGATTGACGCCGTTGATCAGGTCCATCAGATAGAACACGGCGCCACCGAGCACGTCCGGATCGGGGCACGACGCAAGCACCCGGGGTACCGGCACGGGGGTCTCAGCCAGCGCCGTGAGCACCCGCACCTCGCGAAGCAGCGCGTCGTTGCTGCGCGGACGTAGATGCCGCGGTGGACGGCGCAGCACGTACTCGTGTCCACCGCGGCGCAGCCGCAGCATGATGTTCTGCGTGCCACCGGTAAGTTCGGCGACGTCGGTGAACGCTCCGGGCGGCAATCCCTGTGCGTCCATCCACCCGCCCAGGGCGACGAGGTCCACCGGCGTCGTCGGCATTAGAGGCGCCGGCCGTGCCGGGCGAGCACCTCGGCGTAAAGCTCCTGAGCCTGGGCCCGCAGCGCCGGCCGATGCCGGCTCGGGAACAACCCGTCGGTGGGTGCGTGATCAGCGAGCACCTGGCGGGCTACCGTGATCTTGTGGACCTCAGTGGGACCGTCGGCGAGCGCCATGTTGTAGGCCTGCACGATGTAGTCGACGAAGGGCATCTCGTTGGAGACGCCGAGTGAGCCATGGATTTGCAGCGCGCGTGAGGCGATGCCGTGGAGTACGCGTGGCATCATCGCTTTGACTGCGGCGATGTCGCCGCGGACTCGACGATGATCTTGGTAGCGGTCGATGCGCCACGCGGTGCGCAGGACGAGCAGCCGCAACGTCTCGAGCTCCAGCCAGGAGTCGGCGATCATCTCCTGGACCAGTTGCTTGCGGGCGAGTTGCTCACCTTGCGTCGTCCGCGAGAGCGCCCGCTCGCACATCATGTCCATCGCGCGGCGGGCCAGCCCGACGGTGCGCATAGCGTGATGGATACGCCCCGCACCGAGCCGGGTCTGGGCCATCATGAACGCGCCGCCGCGCGGGCCGAGCAGGGCGTCGCCGGGCACCCTCACGTCGGTGTAGCGAAGGTAGGCGTGCGTGCCTTCGTCTGTCCGGTCGTTGCCGAGTCCGACGTTGCGGACGATCTTCACGCCTGGCGTGCCGACGGGCACGATGAACATCGACTGCTGCTGATACGGCGGGTTATTTGGGTCGGTGATTGCCATGACGATGAGAAATGCCGCCACCGCTGCGTTAGACGTGAACCACTTCTCCCCGTTGATCACCCAACCGTTGCGGTCCGGGGCGGCTGATGTCGTGAAGGTCTGTGGATCGGCACCGCCTTGCGGTTCGGTCATCGAGAATGCCGAGACGATCTCGTTGGCGAGCAGCGGCTCCAGCCAGCGGCGTTTCTGGTCCGGGGTTCCGAAACGGGCGAGGATCTCGCTGTTGCCGCTGTCCGGCGCCTGAGCGCCGAACACGATCGGAGCGCACCGCGCCTCGCCGAGAATTTCGTTGAGCAGAGCGAGCTTGACCTGACCGTAGCCGGGGCCGCCGAGCTCCGGTCCGAGATGACAGGCCCAGAGACCGCGGTCACGCACCTTGCCCTGCAGCGGTGGAATGAGCTCGGCCCGGATTGGGTCTTGGATGTCGTACGGATTCCTCACGACGTGGTCGAGTGGATCGATCTCGTCGCGGACGAACTCCTGCACCCAGTCAAGGTCTCGCTGAAATTCTGGATCGGTCTCGAAATCCCAGGCCATGCGTTTCCCTTCGGCGTTCGTCTCAGCACTCGCGACGGGCCGAGGGCCTTGTACGTCGTCCGACCACTGCGACGAGGAGTCAGAGGAGCTCGAGGATGGTGGCGTTGGCCATCCCGCCGCCCTCACACATCGACTGCAGGCCGTAGCGGATGCCGGCGTCGGACATGTGGTGAAGGAGTGTGGTCATCAACCGCGCACCGGAGCCGCCGAGGGGATGGCCGAGCGCGATGGCACCCCCGTTGGGGTTCAGGCGGGCGTAGTCGGCGCCGATCTGACGCTGCCAGCCCAGGGAAACCGAGGCGAACGCCTCGTTGATCTCGTAGGCGCCGATGTCGTCGAGCAGGAGTCCAGCTCGCTTGAGGACCTTCTCCGTCGCCGGGATAGGACCCTTGAGCATGGTGATCGGGTCGACGCCGGTAACCACACCGGTGTGGAACCGTGCGATCGGCACCCAGCCGTGGCGCTTGGCGTTGTCGCTCGTGGTGATCAGCAGGGCGGCCGACCCGTCGGAGATCTGCGACGAGTTGCCTGCAGAGATGACGCCGCCGGGCTTGAACGGCGTGTTCAGCGCAGCCATCGCCTCTGGGGTACCGCCGCGTCGGACCCCCTCGTCGGTATCGACGACTCGTGTCACGCCCCCGCTGTCGGTGACAGTGACTGGGCTGATCTGGCCCTTGAAGCGGCCTTCGCCGATGGCGCGAGCCGCGCGCTCGTGTGAATCGAGCGCGTGTTGGTCCAGCTCCGCGCGGCTCAGTCCGAACTCCTCGGCGATCATTTCGGCGCCGATTCCCTGGTTGAACTGGTAGTTGTTGTAGCGCTCGGCGATCAGCGGCCCGTATGGATCCCCGTACCGGCCACCAGCGCGAGTGGCACCCATGGGCACGCGCGACATCGACTCGACACCTCCGGCCACGGCGATGTCGTACTGGCCGGCGATGACGCCCGCGGCCGCCTGATGCACAGCCTGTTGCGACGAGCCGCATTGACGGTCGACGGTGAGGCCGGGTACGTGCTCGGGCCAGCCCGCTGCCAGAACCGCGTAGCGCCCGATGCTGGCCGCCTGCTCTCCGACCTGGGACACGCAGCCCCAGATGACGTCGTCCACGGCCGCCGGATCGAGATCATTGCGTTCCACCAGCGCCGTCAGGACGTGCGCGGACAGACTTACCGGGTGCACGCCGGCGAGCGCACCGCCCGCTTTTCCCTTGCCGATGGGGGTGCGAACGGCGTCGATGATGACTGCGTCACGCATTGGGAACTCCTTCGATCAGTTGTTGCGACGGGTTCATCGAGGAGCCATCCGAATGGCGCCGTCGAGCCGGATGGTCTCGCCGTTGAGCATGGGGTTGGCGGTGATCGACTCGACCAGCTGTGCGTACTCGTCCGGCTGGCCCAGACGGCTCGGGTGCGGGACCTGCGCGCCCAGCGAGTTGCGGGCGGGCTCCGGTAGCCGGCCGAGCAGTGGTGTCTCGAACAGGCCCGGGGCGATCGTCATCACGCGGATGTTCGAGTGCGCCAGGTCGCGGGCGATGGGGAGGGTCATTCCGACGATCCCGCCCTTGGATGCGGAGTAGGCGCATTGGCCGATCTGTCCGTCGAACGCGGCCACGGAGGCGGTGTTGACGATGACTCCGCGGTCACCGTCGATGGGCTCGTTGCCGATCATGGCTTCGGCCGCAAAGCGGATCACGTTGAAGGTGCCGATTAGGTTGACATCGACGATTCTTCGGAAGCGCGCGAGGTCGTAGGGTCCGTCCTTGCCGACGGTACGTCCCGCTCCGCCGATTCCGGCGCAGTTCACGGCGAGGTATAGCGGTCGTCGCGCGCGGGCGGCAGCGATTGCCTCGGCGACGTCGTCCTCGCTGGTGACGTCGCCCGGGACGAACGTGGCGCCGATCGCCTCGGCGACCGCAACGCCGTCAGAAGTCGGCAGGTCGATGAGAACGACGCGTACACCGTTGCGTGCTAGGCGCTCGGCGGTGGCTCGGCCGAGGCCGGACGCGCCGCCGGTGACGATGGCGGAGCAGTTGTTGAGCTGCATGGTGTGGGCCAGCCTTTCGCGTGGTTTGCCGCCGGTCAGAGGCCGAGGGATTTGGCGATGATGGTCTTCATGACCTCGCTGGTGCCGCCGAATATTCGGCTGACTCGTGTGTCGGCGTATAGGCGAGCGATGGGGTACTCGGTGATGTAGCCGTAGCCGCCGTGCAGCTGCAGGCACTTGTCGATCACCCGGCCCGCTACCTCGCTGCAGAACAGTTTGGCCTTGGCTGCGTCGACGATCGAGAGCTCTCCGGCGTCGAACACCTCTAGGGCGCGGTCGGCAAACACCCTTGCGGCTTCGACTTCCGTCGCGCATTCGGCGAGCACGAACTTGGTGTTCTGGAAGTGGGCGATGGGCTTGCCGAACACCGTGCGGTTCGTGACGTAGTCCGTCGTGAACCTCACCGCGGCCTCTGCCGCGGCGGCGGCGCCCAAGGCGATGGTCAGCCGCTCCTGCGCGAGATTGTGCGACAGGTAGGAGAACGCCTGGCCCGCCTCGCCGAGAAGATTCTCCACTGGTACTTGGATGTCAGTGAAGAACAGCTCGGCCGTGTCGGACGCCTTCAGCCCGATCTTGTCCAGCTTGCGGCCGACGACGAAGCCTGGCGAGTCCGTCTCGACGCACAGGATGGATAGCCCGGCGCGACGATCTTGCGGATCGAATGGGGTGGTGCGAGCGACGACCAGGACGAGGTCGGCAAGTGTGCCGCTGGTGATGAAGGTCTTCGCGCCGTTGAGAAGGTAGTGGGTGCCGTCGTTGGAGAGTGTGGCCCGGGTCTGCACGTTGGCCAGGTCCGATCCGGTACCAGGCTCCGTCATGGCGATCGCGGTGAGGATGTCGCCGCTGGTGAAGCCGGGCAGCCAACGGCTCTTCTGCTCGTCGGAGGCATAGGTCAGCAGGTAGGGCAAGATCATGTTTGCGTGCACCGAGTAGCCGCCAAGGCTGACACCTGCGCGAGCGGTCTCTTCGATCACGACGGCCTGGAACTTGAAACTGGCCTCGCCTCCGCCGCCGAACTCCTCGGGAACGCCAATACCGAGCGTGCCCAGTTCCCCGAGGCGGCGGTAGAAGTTGCGGGGCGGATGGCCCTGCTCCTCCCACTCACGGTAGACGGGGACGACCTCCTTCTCGATGAAGATCCGGAGCGTGGCACGGAACGTTTCGTGGTTCTCGTCGAACACTGTGCGATGCATGGCTGCCTCCCGTGGGTGCGTGTTGCGGCTGCACCCAGCGTCTAGTCGGATGATCGTGATACGTCGGTCGGTGTCGACGGTCGATGCTCAACTGATGATCATCTTCTCGCGCAGGGCGACGAGTTCCTTCTCGCCGAGGCCGGCTGCAGTCAGCACCGCTGTGGTATCCGCACCGATTACGGGCGACCGCGCGGGCTCACCTGTAGGCGTGGCGCCGAACCGCGGTGCAGGTGCAGGCTCGTATCCGCCGTGCGGCCCGCGTCGGTACGTGCCGCGTGATCGGTTGTGCACGTGCTCTGCAGCCTCGGTCAATGACAGAACGGGGGATACGCATGCGTCCCTGTCCTGGAATTCGGCTACCCACTCGTCACGTGTGCGGGCCCCGAAGATTTCGCTCAGCCGGGCCTTCATCGCGGGCCAGTTCCGTCGATCTTGCTGGCTGGCAAATACCGGATCGTTGTTGAGGTCCAGAACATCCATCAGCGCGGCGTAGAACTGGGGCTCGATGGCGCCGAGGGCGACGTGGTTGCCGTCGGCGCAGCGGTAGACCCCGTAGAACGGAGCACCGCCGTCGAGCAGGTTGACGCCGGGTCGGTCCTGCCAGGCACCCTGCGCGAGAAGGTCGTAGGTCATGGCGAGCAGCAGCGCGGTGCCATCGATCATGGCGGCGTCCACGACCTGGCCCTCGCCGGTTGTCCTGGCGTGCAGGAGCGCGGTCACCAGGCCGAGTGCGAGGAGCATTCCACCGGCGCCGAAGTCGGCGACGAGGTTGAGCGGAATCACCGGATCGCCGCCGGCCGGAGCGATGGCGTGCAACGCTCCCGAGATTGCGAGGTAGTTGATGTCGTGCCCGGGAGATTGCGCCAGGGGCCCGTCCTGGCCCCAGCCCGTGACTCGTGCGTAGACGAGGCGGGGATTCGCAGCGAGGCAGACGTCGGGACCGAGGCCGAGACGCTCCAGTACATCCGGGCGAAAGCCCTCGATGACGGCGTCCGCGCCCGCGATCAGCCGGCGGACGGTCTCGGCGCCGTCGGGATGCTTGAGGTCGACAGCGATGGACGTTCGTCCGCGGTACAGCACGGGGACGCGGTGCGGTGACCCGGCTTCGCTGGGCCGATCGACCCGGATGACCTCGGCGCCGTAGTCGGCCAGCACCATGCCACAGAATGGCGCGGGACCGATGCCGCCGAGTTCGATCACGCGGACACCCGACAGCGGGCCGCGGGTGTCCCGTGTCTTGCTCATCGGCCCGTCCAGCGCGGTGCGCGATTCTCGGCGAAGGCACGCGGGCCTTCTTTGGCGTCGTCGGAAGCGAAGACCGAACCGGTGATGGCGCGCATCCGGCGCCAGGTTTCATCGGGTGGCCAGGTCGCGGCTTCGGCGACGACCTGCTTGCTGGCACGCACCGCGAGCGGGCCATTCGCGGCGATCGCCCGGGCGAGCTCGAGAGCGCCTTCCAGCGCGCCCCCTGGGGCGGTCAATCGATTGACCAGGCCGTAGGCGTGGGCCGGCCGAGCGTCCAGGAAATCGCCGGTGAGCGCGAGTTCCATGGCGACGGCGTACGGAATTCGCCGGGGCAGCCGCAGCAGACCTCCGGCCGCTGCGACCAGGCCGCGCTTTACTTCGGGGATGCCGAACTTGGCGTTCTCGGCGGCGACGACGAGGTCGCACGCAAGCACGATCTCGCAGCCGCCGCCCAGTGCATATCCCTCGACCGCGGCGATCATCGGCTTGCGCGGCGGTGATTCAGTCATGCCGCCGAAGCCACGGCCTTCCAGCGTCGGTCGCTCACCGGCGAGGAAGGCCTTGAGGTCCAGCCCCGAGCTGAACGTGCCGCCCGCTCCGGTGATGATGCCGACTATCTGATCGTCGCGACGATCCATCTCGTCGAGGGCCTCGGCCATCCCTACTGTCGTGCGGTAGTCGAACGCGTTGCGGGCCGCGGGGCGGTTGATGGTGATGACTGTGGCGCCTTCTTCGCGAAACTCGACAAGTACTGGATCGGTCACGTGGCAACTCCTAACGCTCGTGATCAACTAAAATCTGAATATGTGGGTGTGCAGGGACCGGGAGTCCGGTACGCGTGATGCGAGGGTTGCCTCGATCAGGCCGGCCAGCGTCGGGTGCATGGCGCCGCCTACCTGCGCCTAGCTTTGACAACGCTCGCGCCGATGATGAGGCGCTGGATCTCGCTGGTGCCTTCGTAGAGGCGCAATAGCCGGACTTCGCGGTAGATCCGCTCGACCGGCACGTCGCGCATATAGCCGGTGCCGCCGTGCACCTGGACGGCCTTGTCGGCGACCTCGCCGGCCATCTCCGTGCAGAACAGTTTCGCAACGCTCGGCGCGATCCGGCGATCCACGCCGGATTGGTACTTGCGGGCGCATTCGCGCACCAGCGCCTCACCCGCGAGCACACCTGTCTGCATGTCGGCCAGATGCGCCTGGACGAGTTGGAACTCGCCAATCGGCGTGCCGCCCTGGGTGGCCGCAGCGGCGTAGGCGACCGACTCGTCGAGCGCCCGCTGCGCGGTACCGACCGCTAGGGCGGCGATGTGCACTCGGCCGCGGGCCAGCGAGGACATCGCTGCCTGATAACCGACCTGCTCCGAGCCTCCGACCAAGGCCCCGATCGGTAGGTGGACGTCGGTGAAGGTGACGTCGGCGGTCCAGGCACCATCTTGGCCCATCTTGCGATCGCGCGGGCCGACCTCGACTCCCGGACTGTCCGCCGGGACGAGGAAGACCGCGATGCCCGGGTCCTTGCCGTTGGGCTCGCGCGTGCGAGCGAACGTGATGAACAGATCGGCGAGCGGCGCGTTGGTGATGAACCGTTTCGCGCCGTCGATCACCCACATGCCGTCGACGATTCGGGCCCGGGTTTTCAGGCCGGCCGGATTGGAGCCGGCGCCGGGTTCGGTTAGGGCGAAGGAGGCGATCACCTCACCGGTGGCGATACGGCGCAGCCACTGGTCGCGTTGCTCGTCTGTCCCGTGGTTGACCAACACTTGGCCGGCGATGCCGTTATTGGTACCGAACATCGAGCGCAGTGCGAGGCACGTGTAGCCGAACTCCATTGCCAGCTCGACATCCTGCACGAGGTCGAGCCCGAGCCCGCCCCACTCCTGCGGGATCGCGTAGCCGAACAAGCCTAGGTCGGCCGCGGCCCTGCGCAGATCCGAAGGGATCTCGTCCTTGTCCACGATCTCGTTCTCGCGGGGCACCACCTTGCTGCGTACAAAATCGCGCGTCGCCGCCCGGATGTCGGCGAAGTCACGGTCGCTGACATGGATCATGATCTCTCCGCCATCCCGGTGTGGGTCTGGCCGCCGCCGGGTGGTGGCCGGGAGGTGCCGCCGACCGGGACCGTGCACCACGGGGGCGCGGAGCCGGCGGGCGCGCGTGGCGTCACCGGACTGCCTCGAAGATCCCGGCCAGGCCCTGCCCGCCGCCGATGCACATCGTCAGCAGTCCGTACCGCCCGCCGCGACGGTGCAGTTCGCGCGCGAGCGAGGCGAGCATCCGGCCACCCGTTGCGCCGACGGGATGGCCGAGTGAGACACCCGAGCCGTGCGGATTGATCCGGTCCTCCGCTGGGTCGGCCCCCCATTCCCGCATGACCGCGAGCGCTTGCGCGGCGAACGCCTCGTTGAGCTCAATGACGTCGATATCGGCGAGCGTGAGTCCGGCCCGGGCCAAGGCTTTCGCGGTGGCCGGAACCGGACCGATGCCCATCCGGTTGGGCGCCACTCCGGCCTGGCCCCAGCTGACGAGCCGAACCAGCGGGGTGAGGCCCAGCCGCGCCGCCTGCTTGGCCGTCGTCACTAACGCGACGGATGCTGCGTCGTTCTGACCACTTGCGTTGCCGGCCGTGACCGTGGCCTGCGGATCCGACTTGACGAGGACGGCCTCGAGTCGGGCGAGCGTCTCGAGGCTCGCGTCCGGGCGCGGCTGCTCGTCGGTGACGATCACCTTCGCGCCCGCCTTCGTTCGTACCGTCGTAGGCACGATCTCCTCAGCGAGGATGCCGTCCCGCTGCGCGGTCACGGCCCTCTGGTGCGATTGCAGCGCGAGCCGGTCCTGCTCCCCGCGCGTGATCGCATAGTCGCGACGCAGATTTTCAGCCGTCTCGAGCATCCCGCCGGCAACGGGATGCTTCTTGCCGCCGGCGGTCTGCCGCCCGCGAGTGAGCCCGTCGTGCATCCGCACGCCGTCCCGCGCCGCGCCCCAGCGCATGTCGAGGGAGAAGTACGCGACGTTGCTCATCGATTCCACGCCGCCCGCCACGACGACGTCGCTCGCGCCACTGGCTACCTGCAGCACCGCGTTGATCACCGCCTGCAGTCCCGATCCGCAGCGGCGATCGACCTGCTGGCCGCCGACGGTGATCGGCAGCCCGGCATCGAGTGCGGCCACGCGCCCGATCGCCGGCGCCTCGGACGTCGGGTAGCAGTGTCCGAGGATGATGTCGTCGATCGCCTGCGGTTCGATACCGCTGCGCTCGAGCAGTCCGGTGAGTGCGTGAACAGCCAATTCGGTGGCCGTCAGCGAGCGGAACATCCCCCCGTACCGACCGATCGCCGTCCGCAGCGGCTCACTGATGACAACATCATCACGCATCGCGATCATGACCTTTCGCTGCGCAACGACGCGGTCATTCGTCGCCCTCGAGCCGCGAAGCGGCGGGAACATTGGACAGCCGGATACGGACTGGGATCCCGTTCAGAACGGACATCGCCGCGAGGCGCTCGAGGTCCTCGGGTCGCGATGACGCCAAGGTGTTGGACGTGACACCTGCCGCGGCGTTCGCACGCTGCCAGCCGCCGCGGTGCCCCCAGCCGTGCGGGAGCGCGGCGTTGCCGCGCGTCAGATCCTCAGTCAGCGAAGCGGGCACTGTGACAGCGCCGGTCGCCGACTCGATGTCAACCGTGTCGCCGTCGGCGATGCCCCGCTCGCGCGCATCCTCGGGGTGGATGCGCACCGTGAGCCGGCGGCCGCTCGGCATGAGTGACGGCGCGTTGTGCATCCACGAGTTGTGCGAACGCTGTTCTCGCATGCCGATGAGCCGAAGGTCGTATCCGGACGGGCCGGTGTCAGCCCACATCCGTCGGTATTCTTCGCGGACCTCCGGAGGAAGGAGGTGGATCAGTCCGTCGGCATGGCCGAGCAAGCCGCTGAGTCGGCCCTCCAGCGGTGCCTCGACCAGCACACCCGAGGGGTGTTCCTCGCGCAGCTGTGCGCCGGAGAATTTGCTGCGGGACGTCTCGGCGACGCCGGCGAGATCACGTAGGCGCAGATCGTTCAACCCGTGCGGGCTCAACGGCAGCCCGGCCTGTTGAAGAGCCGAAATGCGCGCAGCCGGGAGCAGACTCGTGCCCCAGATGCGCGCAGCGAGATCCTCGAAGATCTGCCATTCCTCGCGCGCCTCGCCGGCCGGCGGCACCACCGCTGACGTTGCCTGCACGAACGGGCGCAGCCGCATCATGGCGAAGTTGATCTCTAGGTCCGGCCGTTCCAGCCAGGTCGTGGACGGAAGGATGTAATCGGCTTGGGCGGCCGTCTCACTGACATACAGATCGATTGCGACGTGCAGGTCGAGCAGATCGAGTGCGCCCGCCAGTCGCTGGCCGTCCGGGCTCGAGAGCAGAGGGTTCGACGCCACCGTGAACAGGACTCGGATCGCATCGTCGCGTTCGACACTGATCTCGTCGGCGAGCGCATTCGATGGCAGCAACCCGTGTGCATCCGGCAGGCCGGCAACGCGAGTTCGGCGCTGCCCGAACGCAGCGCGACCCATCGCCCTGTGCTCCTCATCGCTGAGGAAAGGGGAACGGCCGAACAGCGCGCCGCCGCGCCGGTCGAGGTTGCCGGTGACGACGTTGACGAGTTCCTGCGCCACGTTGACAGCCGTTCCGTACTTCTGCGTACACGTCCCCGTGCGCCCGTACACGACGGCGCGCTGCGCCCGCGCAAAGTCCCGCGCCAACTCTTGCAGAGCCTGAGCAGGAACACCTGTCCGTGCTTCGGTGGCTTCGGGTGTGTAGTCGCGTACCAGCCGGCGGAGATCGTCCGCGCCGGCTGTGAACCGGGCCAGGAACGCCTCGTCGGCCAGACCCTCTTCGAAGATCACGTGGAGGATGGAGAGGAGGAAGAAGCCGTCGGTGCCGGCTTTGATCCCGAGATACTCGAAGCGTTTCGCCGTCTCCGTACGACGCGGGTCGACGACCACGACGCGCCCGCCCCGCTGGACGATCCCCTTCAGGGCATCGCGCAGGCGTGGCTCGGTGAGAATCGAGCCCCGGGAAGTCCACGGATTGGCGCCCACGATGAGGAGAAAGTCCGTGTTCCACACGTCGGGCAACGGCATCGGCACTGCGATTCCGTAGAGCAGGTGGCAGGCAGCCTGGTGCGCTGCGCCGTCCTCCGAATTCACACTAAAAATTCGGTCCGAGCCGATCTTGCGAAAGAACCGGCCGGCCCACGCCGCGGTCGTCGAGCTGAAGGACTGCGGATTGCCGAGCAACATCCCGAATGCATCCGGGCCACGGGTGGCCAACGCGGCAGTGACTCTTCCGGCGATATCGGCGAGCGCCTCGTCCCAGGACACCGGCTCGAACTCCCCGACGTCACCGCACCGGCGTAGCGGGGTCAGGACACGGTCGGGATCGGCCTGAATGTCCGCCATGGCGGCACCCTTCGAGCACATGAATCCAGCCGATGCAGGATTGGCGTGATCTGCGCGAATACGGATGACCTGCGAGTCCAGTGTCGTCACCGTGAGCCCGCAATGTGCCTCGCAGATTCGACAGTAGGTAATTCGCTCCTGCTCCGTCATCTCGCGCACCTCACTACCCAATCAACTAGTTGGTAGACAACCTAAGCAGATCTCTATAAGCTGTCAACCGGCTGCAACGAGCGGAATCGAGGAGCACATGGCGGGTCCGTTGGCAGATTTCCGAGTGGTCGAAATGAGCGGGATGGGCCCCGTGCCGTTCTGCGGACAGCTGCTCGCCGACCTCGGCGCCGACGTCATCCGCATAGACCGGCCGACCCCCAGCTCGGTCGCGGGCCTAGGTGTCGATCCGCGGTTCATCTCCGGGCGAGGCAAACGATCGGTCGCCCTCGACGTTAAGCAGCCGGGCGCGGTCGACGAGGCACTGCAGCTCATCGCGAGCGCCGACGCTGTCCTCGAAGGGTCGCGACCCGGCGTCGCCGAGCGCATCGGGCTTGGGCCAGAAGCCTGCCTTGCACGTAACCCCAAGCTTGTTTACGCGCGATGCAGCGGATGGGGCAGCACGGGCCCGCTCGCCGCTCGCGCCGGACACGACGTGAACTACATCGCCTTGGCCGGCGCCCTGTCGCTGATCGGTGAGCCCGGTTCCGCGCCGCCACCCACGCTCGGTCTCATCGGCGACCACGGCGGCGCCGGAATGCTGTTGACCGTCGCGGTGCTGGCCGGCGTTCTGGAGGCTTCCATCTCTGGCGAAGGACAGACCATCGAATCGTCGATTCTCGACGGCGCACTGTCGCTCACGACGCCCTACCACGAGGCCATGTCTCAGGGTGAGCGTGGTGACGAGCGCGGCACGATTGGCGACGGCGCCGCTCCGTTTTACGCGACGTATGAGACAGCCGACGGCAAGTACGTGGCCGTGGGCGCAATGGAGCCGCAGTTCTATGCCGAACTGATCGATGTTCTCGGCTTCGCTCCGGACTCGTTGCCGGCGCAGGACGACCGTTCCAGCTGGCCGACGGTGAAGGCGCGCTTCGCCGAGAGGTTCCGCGAACGCACGCGCGACGAATGGTGCCGTTTGAGCGACGGGCGGGATGCATGTCTCGCACCGGTCCTCACGCTGAGCGAGGTTGCTCACCATCCGCACCACCGGGCACGCGGAACCTTCGCCGATGTCGGCGGAACATTGCAGCCGACGGCCCTACCGTTCTTCAGCCGTACTGCCCTGGACCCGCCGCGACCCTCGCCAGCGATCGGTGCCGATACCGACGCTGTGCTCGCCGAGCTCGGACGTCCCCGGTCCGGCCAAACCGAGCCAGGCACCCGCGCAAGCAGCACCTCCTCGCCGCGCTGATCGACGAGATTGGTCAGGACTACTTCGACCGTTGTGACCGAGTGCTCCGCGAGGCGGGCGATATCCCTCGGCGATCCAGCTGTGGAGCGGCATCACGCTACGCCGCCATCGCACTGCGGATCGTCGACCACCGCGGCTGATCAGCGGCAACCCGGTCGGCTGCTACCCACGAGATCACGCCGGTGCGACGCGCCGCTTACGAAGCGGTTGGCGCCGCCTGCAGGCATCGGGCAAGGGTCATTCGGCGTCGCTGGCGAGTGCCCGATCAAGCGCCGAATGCCACGGCTCGACGACCGCAAAGGCACACTCGGCGATAGTCGTCAGACTTCGCGCCTGCATCTCTGGTGTGTACGCCGCGACACCGTCTTCGAGCACGATCACATCGTAGTCGCGCTGCCACGCTGACCTGACCGTCGTCTCGACGCAGAAGTTCGTGACGCAGCCGCCAATGATGAGAGTCTCGATCCCGGCATTGCGAAGGATTGCCTCCATCGGTGTGTACAGAAAGGCGTCCAACCGCGTCTTGTCCACGACTATGTCCTCGTCTCGCGGGGTGAGTGCATCGACGATCGCGTGATCCCAGGTGCCACGGATGACACCGCCGTGCGCCCGCAGCGCGGCCGAAATAGGGTATGCCGCCGCCGACCTGCCCTGATCCGAATAGTCCGGCGCATACCCCTGTCGCGTGTAGGCGACCGTTATGCTGGCCTCCCGCGCGGCGTCGCGGCACATATCCAGGTTTGACATCACGGTCTCGATGTCGGCCAGCGGCCCGCCGAGTCCCACGGCAACACCGTCGGGGTGACAGAAGCTGTTCTGCATGTCGACGATCAACAATGCGACCTTGGAAGGATCTACTTCGGCACTCCTCTTCACCGGATGCCCGCTGGCCCGATCATGGCGCGCCGCATTGTCAACCCGCGAGATCGACAAAGTCCGAGGTGGGTTGGAAAGCTCCGTGCTCCACCTTTACATATTCAACTTGGGACGTGAAGATTCGCGGCGCGCCCTTGGAGATCAGGAGACTCGTCACCGGCTTCGAGAAGTCCAAGGTCGGGAACAGCCCGCCGCTGTCGTACTTCGCAGTTCCCAGCGCGGTTTGAATATCTGCCGCCCGGACGGTCTTGACGCTGGCCGCGACCTGAGCGAACAGGTGAACAGACGCCCAGGCGTTGATCGCGTATTCGTTGCTGTCGGCGTCGAATCCACTCGCCTTCATCTCGACGCCGTACTGCTTGACGCCGGGGTAGGTGGTTTCCGAGGTCTGCCGGTTCATGCTCGCCGTAAGAAGTCCGTCCGCGTCGCCTCCAAGCGACTTGACGAGCTGGTCCGAGCTCGACACCGCGAATGCGATCTTCACGTTGCTCTTGCCGCTATTGTGGATCGCTTGCACCATATGCAGCGCGTCGCTCGCAGTCGTGAAGAGTACGAGGCCGTCGGCGCCGTCCGACAGCGCGCTGGCCACGTAGGAAGACATGTCCGCAGCTCCTGCCGGCACGCCAACGGCCTTACCCGCGGCGCCCCCGCTTGTCGTGACGCCCGCCTTGAGGACGGGAACGAACGCCGAAGCGGCGGCTACGTTCAGGTACAGGAAACCCACCTTTTTGGCTCCCGCGGCCGTGATCTGCTTGGTGACCGCAAGAGCCCGCGCGCTGGTTCCCGCATTGATCGGAAACACGTCGGGCGAGCTGTATGCCGCGGCGCTGGTGGGGATGAGCCCGATCATCGGAACGTGTCCGGCAGCGACGATGGGGACGATGGCCGCATCGTTCGACGTCAACGATCCAACGATTGCAACATAGCCGCCTGAGACCGCTCGACGGGCGCAATCGGCCGCGGCGTTCGGATCTAGCCGACTGTTGCACTCGTCAACGACCAGCGGCCGCCCCGTGATCCCGCCGCTATTGTTGATCGCATTCAGGGCCGCCTTGGCCCCGTCCATGATCTGCGGGATGTTGACCGGCGTCCCCTCGCCGTCCCGAATCAACATGACCTTGATCGGCGCACCCTTAAGCGCGCTCGCATTGTTGCTCGGCCCGCCGCTCTTTGACGTGCCACTGCTGCTACAGGCGGCCGCGGTGAGCACGCAAGCGACAATCACCGAGCCAGACATGATCTTTCTGCGCCGCGTGTAGAAGCTTCGGGTATGAAGGGATCGCATTTCACACCTTGCCTTTCTTGTCCTGGTTGATCGGCTGATATGGCCGCCGCGCCGGCTTCAAGGCCTCCTGGAGGCCTCGACACCGACTAGTGGTGGGCGCCGTGCACATTTTCAGAGGCGTGCTGAACCGGCGTGCCTAGAAATGATTCGAAGATGAGCGCCGCTTGACCGCGCAAGGCGGCAGCCGGCTCGTCGAGCACTACCGTTCCGCGGTTCAGCACTACAACGCGGTCAGCGATTGCCAGCACTCGTTCCACGCTCTGGTCGACGACTACGGCGCCGAGGCCGAGATCGGCTGCTCGACGAATCTGCCCGAACAAGCGGTCGACGATCTTCGGCGCAAGTCCGATCGAAAGCTCGTCGGCCAATAGCACGGTCGGGTCCGCAGCCAAGGCACGGGCCACCGCCAAGATCTGCTGCTCGCCTCCCGACAACAGGCCGCCCCGACGAGTGCGGAGGCTTTCTAGTTCGGGAAACAGGACCAGTGCGCGGTCTTGTCCGCCGCGACCGAGGCGCAGGTTGGCGCTGACGCTGAGATTGGCGAAGACGCTGCGCCCCTCTGGCACGAAGGCGAGGCCTTGCCGAGCGCGTTGGTGGGTCGTAGCGGTCCAGCGTCGATCGTTCCACTGCACCTCCCCCGCGAGCGGACGAAGCTGCCCGGCCAGCGCCCGGAGCGTGGTGGACTTACCTGCGCCGTTGCTGCCGATCAATGCCAGGACTTCGCCGGCACGTACCTCGAGATCGACGTGCCGAATGGCCGGCAGATCGCCGTACCCGGCGCTGAGATCGACGGTGCGCAGCAACGTCGCGGGTGGCCGCTCCGAACTGTTCTGCGTCCGCATATAGGCCAACCGGGGAACGGGACCTTCGGACGGGTCGCTTTCCGGCGCTTCGTCCGAGCGCTCAGCGCCCAGGTACGCATCCACCACTCTGGGATCGCGTCGAATCTCTTCGGGTGTACCGCTCGCCATGTGACGTCCGTGGTCGAGCACCTCGATGCGGTCACAGGTGCCGAGCACGAGAGACATGTCGTGCTCGACCACCACGACCGCGAGCCGCCATTCACGGGCAAGACGTCTGATGAGCACTGAGAGCTCGGCGGTCTCTTTCTCGTCGAGGCCGGCCGCGGGCTCGTCGAGAAGCAACACCGAAGGCGAGGTCGCCACGGACCGTGCGATGGCCAGCAGCCGGCGCGTTCCGTAGGACAACTCGTCCGGTCGACGGCTGAGGCTGTCGGCAAGTCCGAAGTCATGGACAGCGGCCCAGGCGACAGGTGAAAGGGGGAGCTGGGACGGCCGCACAAGGTCGGTGATGAACACGAGCCGGGACGCCGTGTCGCACGCTGCACGCAGGTTGTCCATCACCGTGAGACCGTCGAACAGTTCCAAGGACTGAAATGAACGACTGACACCACCTCTCGCACGCCGGTCCGCGGACCAGTTCGTGATGTCGGTTTCGCCGAGCACGACGCGCCCGTGAGTCGGTGTGACGAATCCGGTGACCGCGTCGATCAGGGTCGTCTTGCCAGCTCCGTTGGCGCCTATGACGCCGACGACTTCACCTGGCCGCACCTGAAAAGAGATGTTCTCAAGAGCCTGGGTGCTCCCGAACCGGACCGAGAGATCCTCGATTCGAAGGCGCATCTCCCTGCTGAGAACCCTTGTCGGGACGCCACCTGGGGTCACTATCTGGTCATCATCGGAGTCCGCGCTCGGGACGAACCGGCGACCGAGCACCTGCCTGCGCAGCCGCCTGAAAGGCTCCAGCAGCGCTTTGGCAAGACCGTCTGGCTGCCACCGGAGTAGTACCAATAGCAGGGCCGGGACGATGATCTGCAGCTCGGTCTGGCTGGAGCCGAACAGTGAATTGCCGACCTGTGTGCCGATCGATCCAGGGACGAGGCACGCCCCGATCAGCGCGCCCAGAACGAAACCGACGCCACCGAGGACGGCCACCACCACCGCGTAGATCGATTGGAACAGAGCGAACTGATCGAACGTCACATTCGGGTAGCGAAACGCCGCCAGTACTCCACCCACAGAAGCAATCGCAGCGGACATCGCGAACGAGATCATCTTGGTCTGAGCCACACTGATGCCGAGAGCCGCGGCGCCGCGTTCGTTCGCTCGGACCGCGAGGAATCGGCGGCCGCTCGCTCCTCGACGGATGTTGGCGACCCCGAGGGAAGCGATAACGAACAGAACGGTGGCGAGGATGGCGTAGCGGCCGGGATGCGTCGCGCCCGAGATGTTCCAGCCGAATAGGTGGGCGTCACCCACATTCGTTCCGGTGATCCCGCCGGTGCGGTTCGGATTGGTAAACACCAATGCCTCGATCACCACGGCGAGACCCAGCGTGACGACTGCCAGGTTCATCCCTCGTGTGCGTATCGCCGCTACCGCGATGAGCATTCCCACCGCCGCTGCGGAGCAGACTGCGATCAGCGCGGCGACCGGGATCGGGAGGTGATAATTCACCACAAGACGTGCCGCGCTCCAGGCTCCCATGCCCGCGACCGCGAACTGAGCCAGCGACAACTGACCGCAATACCCCGTCACGACCACGATCGAGAGGACGACGAGTCCGACGGTGAACGTCGTGGTGAGACTGGACAACCAATCGCCCGAAGAAATGGCAAGAGTCAGTGCCAGCAGACCGACTCCCAGGCAGACCCAACGGACCGAGACGTGCCCGGTGCCGACCTGGGGCGCCCGCACGTTCGGTGCCCCGCGCACGGGGAGCGCCCGCCCTCGCAACACCAGAACGACAATGATCGCGATGAATGGCCCGGCGGTGCTCCAGGCCGGGTCGGTGACGTAGCGGCTGGTTTCCGATTGGGCGATGCCCAGCCCCAGGCCGCCCAGCAACGTCAACCAATATGACCGGAAGCCGCCAACGAGCGCGGCCGCGAGGGCCGGGATGACCAGATATATGAGTTTGTCGATCTGCAATCCGCTGATCGGCACGATCAGTATTCCCCCGAGCGTCGCGAGCATCGATCCGAGAGCCCAGTTAGCGGCGGCGACGACATTGGGCGAGATTCCGATCGTCGCGCTAGCTGCGGCATTGTCGGCTACGGCCTCCGTGGCAATGCCGAATCGGGTGAATCGATAAACAAGCGATAACACCAGCGTGAGCACGACTGCGAGTCCGCTAACGATGAGCCGGTCGACGCCGACGAATGTGTGGCCGGGCAGCGACACCACTGAGGACGGAAGGATGCGCTCCGGAATCCGCTCGTCGAAACCCCAGGTCTGGGCGGCGATCGCCCGCAACAGCATCCAAATCGCCAGCATGGCGACAAGGGGCGCCAGCCCCGACGCGTCACGTAGTCGCTGCATTACACCCAGATGGATGGCAACACCCAGAGCCGCAGCGAATGCCAGCGCGACCACGCCGGCCCCGAGCGTGTTCCAGCCGGCGGAGGAGCGCACGCTATAGAACACGAAGGCGCCGGTCATGCCGATCGCACCCTGGGCGAAGTTCAGTACGCCCGACCCGCGGTAAACCAGGACCACGCCGAGCGCGAGCAAGGCATACACGCCGCCGGCTCCTAGCCCCAGGATGCCGAATCGAAAGGCGTCCACGTTCAGTCGCTCTCAACACAGGCGTCGAGCTTCACGGAGCCTCCGCATGATGAGTGATGGCTTAGGCAACCAACTAGTTGGTCAATGTAGCCACCTGACGCGCTGGTCGTCAACGATCTGAGGGATGTCGATTCACTGCTCCGGAGTCGCCACGTGGACAGTCGCGTCCGTGAGAGTTGGGCATGCGAGGGTCAGACCGCGGCAGCCAGCGGTCGAGGTCAGCGCAGCTGCGCGATCATTTCTCCTGCGCGTTCGACGAGACGGATACGTTCCGGCCGGCTCGGCGCGATTGGCGTCACGATCACGGTCGTTACTTGCGACTCGGCGAATGCGGCCAGTCGCTCAAACACCGCATCGCGCGATCCGATCAGCTGAGTCTTTCGGATCAGCTCCACCGGTACGGCCGACTCAGCGGCACGCCGATGTCCTGAGAGATAGAGATCTTGGATGATATCGGCTTCGTCCTCGTGGCCGTACCGACATGCGAGGTCGTGATAGAAGTTCTTGCCCTTCGCTCCCATCCCGCCGATGTAACGCGCGAGCATTGGTCGGGCCTGATTCATAGCATCTTCGATCGTCTGCCGCTGATCGCTGATGGTGAGGTACGCCTGCGTGATGACGTCGAGCTGTCCCAGTCCAGGCTCGCGGCGGGCAGTGCCCGCGCGCAGGCTGGCACCCCAGACGCTCTCGGCGTGTTCGGGAACGTAAAACACCGGCTTCCAGCCATCCGCGATCTCAGCAGTCAACGCAACGTTCGCCGGGCCTACCGCGCCGATGACGATCGGTATTCGTTCCCGCACTGGCTTGCCGATCAACTTCAACGGCTTGCCGAGGCCCGTTCCGCGACCCGCGCTGAGTGGCGCTTGGTAGTGCTTTCCCTCATATTCAAGACGACGGCGCTGCCATATCAGGCGGCAAATCTCGATGATTTCTCGTGTACGTCCGAGCGGTGCATCGAACGGAACACCGTGGAATCCCTCAATCACCTGCGGCCCGGATGCCCCGATGCCCAGCGTGAAGCGCCCTTCCGAGACGTGATCCAGGCCGGCTGCAGTCATGGCGAGTAGAGCAGGGGTGCGGGTGTAGAGCGGGAGGACGCCGGAGGCTATCTCCAATCGCTTGGTGCGGGCCGCGATGAACCCGAGTTGGCTGACGGCGTCGAAGCTGTACGCCTCCGGAACGAACACGACGTCCAGACCGGCCGCCTCATAGTCGACGAGTTCGTCGACGGCGTGGTGGAACTCGTCCTCGTAATTGATCGCCGTTCCGATACGCATCGAATGGTTCTCCTAGAGAGCGTGCTTCACGACTCGTGTGATGACATCGGCGGGACACTCAGCTTCTCGGAGCACCGCCTCCGTGTCGCCGCCGAGTTCCGGCGCAGGCGAGACAGTTCGCTGCGGATGGGCCGCGAACTCAACCGGTGTCGCCACCGTCTTGAAGCCCTTCCCGTCGACGTCCACGAAGCATCCGGCGGCCAACGCCTGGTCGTCGGCCACAACCGCGTCAGGCTCCAGGACCGGGGACCACCACACGCCGCATTCGTCGAATCGCTGCTGCCAGAAGGCGAGCGGCTGCTCGCCGACGGCGTCGTCGAGGATACGAATGAACACAATGCTGTTTCGCCGTCGATCGCGAGCCGTTGCGAAGCGCGGGTCCTGGGCGAGGTCCGCACGGTCGAGGGCTTCGAGCAGGCGATGGAAGTGTCGATCGGCTTCGACGCCGAGCAACCAGAACCAGTTGTCGTCCCGGGCCCGATAGCAATTGACCAGCGGCGTCTTGCTGTGGCCTCGCTCGACACCGCCGGGTACACGACCCAGCAGCAGCTGCACCCCCAGTTCCCAGCCCAACGTGAACGTACCTGTACGCAGCAGGCTCGTCTCGACGATCTGTCCGCGCCCAGTCCGGGCTCGTTCGACGAGTGCGCCCAGCACTCCCGCGAATGCGGAAAGCGCGACGACGTGGTCGCCGAATCCCAAAGGAAGGGGCGTTGGTGGCAATTCTCCGGCGCGCATTTGGTGCAGGATCCCCGATCGAGCACCGAAGGCGCCGATGTCATAACCGGCACGATCACGCTCAGACCCCGCGGAGCCGTATCCGGTGATGAGGCCGATCACCAGTGAGGCATGGCGACTCGCCACCGCCTCCGGGGTGAGGTTCATCCGCGCCAATGACTTGACGCGCATGTTCGTCAGGAACACGTCGGCGCTCGCCAGCAGGCTTTCCATAGCCGTGCGACCGTCATCGGTCTGCAGGTCGAGAACGACACTGCGTTTGCCGCGGTTGTCGACGGTGAATGGCGCGTTGGGGATTTCGGCGCTGTATCCCTGCGAGGTGATGATGGCGCGGAAAGGATCACCCTTCGGCGACTCCACCTTCCAAACATCGGCGCCCCAATCGGCGAGCAGCGCCCCGGCGCTAGGACCGGCGACCCACGCGGCCAGCTCGACCACCGTGAGCCCGTCAAGGACTCCCATTGCCCCTCGCTCTCATCGTGGATCGACTCTCGTTCGCCCAGATCGGCGACCTGATCGGTGCACCCATCGGGAAGCTCGACGACCGGGCTCGCGGAGGATAAGGTGACCAACTAGTTGGTTGACTATAACTGGGTGATCTGAGACGGGTCAATTCCCTCGACGCGACGGACGGAGGGCTCGGCCGATGAGACTGAGCGGGAAGACAGTGCTGATCACGGGCGCGGCAGGCGGGCAAGGAGCGGCGGAGGCGGCTCTGTTCCTCCGCGAGGGCGCCCGGGTCGTTCTCTCGGACGTACGGGATGACGAAGGCCGGCGGGTTCTCGACGAAATCAGCGCCGCATCTGCCGATGCACAGTACGTTCACCTCGACGTCACTAGCGAGAGCGACTGGGCCAGTGCGGTGGCGACCGCCGTGAACTCCTTCGGCGGCCTTGACGTCATCGTGAACAACGCCGGCGTTCAGCGCTGGACACCGATCGACTCAACCACCGCGGACGAGTTCATGGAGCTCATGCGGGTGAATGCGCTCGGTGTATTCCTTGGTGTACAGGCGGCTGCCCGGGTGATGCGCGACGGCGGAAGCGTGATCAACGTTTCGTCGGTCGCGGGTCTGCGGGGATCGGTCCGGACCGCCGCGTACACGGCGTCGAAGTTTGCGGTTCGAGGGATGACCAAGGTAGGTGCACTGGAACTCGCGGCCCGAGGAATTCGGGTCAACTCAATCCACCCTGGCTATGTCGCGACGGCGATGTTGGACGCGGCGACCGAGGGTGAGGCCCACCGGCATGCCGCTCGTATCCCGATCGGTGAGCTTTCGGCTCCGTCCGACATCGCCAACATGGCGCTGTTCCTTGCCTCCGACGAGAGCCGGCACTGCACGGGCGCGGAGTTCGTCGTCGATGGCGGGCTCACCGCCGGGCTCGGGTTTCGGCAACGCTCGTGAGCACCCGCCCACAGCGATGCGAGCTGTCTATGTGGTCGAGCGGTTCCGCGCTACTGCTGCGGAACGCCGCTGGTCGCGCGGCACGGTCAAGCCCAGCGACTCGAAGTCCCACGCGTCTGCGGGCAGGCCTTCGCTGCGGAGCTCGTGTTTCATGACCTTGCCGAGTGCATTCACCGGAAAGTCCGATCGAACGTCGACGTAGCGGGGAACCGCGAAGTAGGGCAGGTTGTTGTGCAGGAACGCGAAGAACTCCTCTGGCTCGATCGTGGCGCCGGGCGCGAGGAGGATCGTGGCGCGAATGTCGTCCTCGCCGAGCGGCGAGGGGACAGCGGTGACGGCGACCCGCTCAACGGCCGGGTGGTCGACGATGGCGTTCTCGACCTCGAAAGCGGACACGTTCTCACCTCGACGACGCACGCTGTCACTCTTGCGGCCCACGAAATAAACGAATCCCGCTTCGTCGATGCTTCCGCAATCGCCAGTGTGGTGCCACAGGTTGCGGAAGGCGTTGGCTGTCGCCTGCAGGTTGTTCCAATATCCCTGGAAGAAATACACGTCGGGCCGGGTCGGGCGTACGACGATTTCACCGACCGCCCCGTTGGGAACCGCCATGTCGTTCTCATCGACGATGGCGACCTCGAGGTACGAGACGCATTGTCCGACGGAGTTCCGCTTGCGCGGCCCGCTGACGGAACTCAGCGTGAACGGGCTGACTTCGGTCTGACCGTACGCTTCGGCGATCACCGGTGTGTTGAACCTGCGTTCGAACTTCTCCTGGAGGTCGACGGTGAGCGGCACGAAGAGCGCCATCCGCATCGCGCAGTCTGCATCACTGGGCGACGGCGGTTGGGCCAGGATGGCAGACGCCATCGGGCCGACTCCGTACACGACTGTCGCGCCGTCGGCCTTCGCCTCCGCCATGAACGTCGACGCGCTGAATCGTGGCTTCAGGCAGATGGACGCCCTTTCGGTCAGCGCGCAGAGAAGCGCGTTGACGCCGCTGACATGGAACATCGGCCAGGTGGTGAAGATCCGGTCACCCGGCACAAGCCATTCCGCTTCCCGTTGCGCGCGCGGCAGCTGGATTAGGTATCCGTCAGAGAGCATGCATCCCTTCGGCGCGCCGGTAGTTCCAGACGTGTAGACGATCGCAGCGAGCTCCCTGGGTGACCGTGTCACTACGGACGTGAGCTGGGCGCTGCAGTCCAGCTGTCTATAGGTGAGGACACCCACCCCGGCCTCGTCGATATCGTCGACCGTTACGACGTGCTTCACCGAAGTCTGCTCAAGTACCGGCTTCGCCGCGAGCAGGCCTTCTTCGTCGACGACTAACACCGAAACGCCGGCGTCGCTCAGTTGATGTTCGAGAAACCGCCCCTTCAAGTAGATGTTCAGCGGAACGAAGACCGCACCGACCTTCGCGCAGGCGAAGAACAACACGACGAGTTCTTCCCGAGTGGAGAGCAGGAAACCGATGCGGTCACCTTTGCTGACGCCGAGCGCAGCAAGACCGCCGGCGACGCGACCGGACGCTGCGTCGATGTCGGCCAAGCTACGCCACTCGCCTTCGCACTTGACGAACGGTTCGTCCGGGCACGCCGCGGCGCGTGTGCTCAGCACGCCGGCAATTGTGGGTGTGTTCACCGCGTCCCTCCGCTCGCCGGCGCCGTTGCCGAGGGCTGCGGGCGACTGCTGGGAAACGAGGGCACACGCTTTTCCAGGAACGCGGCAGCGCCTTCCGCCATGTCGGGCATCGACTGCGTTCGGGCTTCATGCGCGTTGCCGAGCGGGAGCACGTAATCGGCGGTGCGGATCAACGGTATGTTCACCAGCTGTTTCGTCCACGCGATCGCATGGCGGGCGCCGCGGGCGAGGCGGCGAGCCATCTCCATCGCTTCCTCCAGCAGCTGGTCACCGGGCACGACGTGATTGACGAGGCCGAGAGAGTGCGCGGTGGCGGCGTCCATCTTGTCACCCGTCATCAGGAACTCCTTGGCCCGGCTCGGCCCGATGAGCGCAGGCCAGAGCAGCGCGCCCCCGTCGCCGGCAACGATCCCCATCTTGACGTGGGTATCGGCGATGATCGCCGTATCGGCCATGTAGACGATGTCAGCGAGCAGCGCGAGGGCGGCACCGAATCCGACGGCGGGGCCGTTGATCGCCGAAATGACGGGCGGCCGGATACGCAGGAACTCGTGGCACATGTGCACCCCGCCTTCCATCACGCTCGTCCGGTAGGGCTCGTCCGAGAATTCGCCGAGCGCGTTGATGTCCACCCCCGCGCAGAACGCTCGGCCGGCACCGGTGATCACGACGGCGCCGACGTCGAGCGGGTTACGCAGCTTGCGGATGAGCGAGCTGAGCTCCTCATACATCTGGGGCGAGGTCGCGTTCAGCTGTTCTGGACGCATCAGGGTGATCACGAGGACGCCCTCGGCGTCTGGTCCGTCGACCTTCAGTAGTTCGTATCCGTCGTACGACATGCGTTCCCCATTTCATTTGTCTGGTCCGAATGCGACGGGCCTTACGCACTCGTCGGCACCGGCGGCGCAGGATCGAGTCCCTACCCGGGGTGGTCGAGGTCGTCGAGACCAATGATGATCGGAACGTCTCCGGTTCTGAGCAGCTCTGCGCCGATCGCGCGCGGGATCTCGTCGCTTGACCCGAAGAGGCGATCGAGTGCCAGACACCTGCGCTGGTACCGATGGAAGGGGTGCTCGAGAGTGAATCCGATGGCGCCGAGCACCTGCAGCGCCTGATCCGCTGCGCCGCGCGCCGCGCGCCCTGCGGCCGACTTGGCGACCATCGCGCTGAGCGCGGTGGGCCGGAGCAGGACGGCCTCCACCGATGCGTCCGCGGCTTCGATCGCGATCAAGGCGTTGGCGAGCCGGTGCTTCACCGCTTGGAACGAGCCGATGGGTCGGCCGAACTGAACCCGGTGATTCGCGTACTCGGAGGCGATGCCTAGCACTCGGCGTGCGCAGCCAACCAGTTCGGCCGCAAGCGCCGCCCGTCCCCAGAGCAGCGCGTTCCGCCAGGCCGCCGCGGCGTCGGTGCCGACGATGAGCCGGTCGGGCACCACACCTTCCGCGGTCACCGCCGACATGCACAGTGCGGGGTCGATGCCCTGAAGCGGACGCACGCGGACCCCCGCGGCGCGCACGTCAACGACTGCCACGACGCCGCCTGGCCGGTCGTCGCCCACGATTACCCGGCCGCCGTCTCCGGTCCGCATGGCGACGCCGGCGAAGCTAAGGCGCCCGCCGTCGACGATGGCTGGCGGGGCCACGAGGCTCGCGACGCTGCTCCCAAGGTCGATCAACTCACCGAATGCGGAGCCCAGCGCGCTGGCCATCACGCGGTTGAGGAGTGACGACGTCGACGCCGTCGAGCCTTGTATACCGAAGACCGTCCCGAGCTGCTGGCGGTCGGAGGCGACGAGATCGTCGATCCCGAATTCAACCAGCGCCGCCGTGGCGTCCGCATCGGCAGCAGCGAAGATCGCGGTGACGGCGTCGGCCACCATCTGGCGTTCGGACGCGGAGAAGGTCGCGGTCATCGCGGCAGTCCCAGCAGGCGCTCGGCCACGATGTTGCGCTGGATCTCCGCCGTGCCACCGTAGATAGATGCCGCCCTCGAGCTGAGATAGCCATTGCGCCATCGGCTCGGAACCGGCGAGTCGCCGAAGGCGAAATCGTCGCCGAACAGCTGCGCCGCGGCCTCGTGGAGAGCCTGGTACGCGTTCGTCATTAGCACCTTGTCGACCGAGGTCGCCGCCACGTCGAAGTCCCCGGCTGCGACGGAGCGCTGTGTCGCCCACGACCGGGCCCGGACGCAGGCGATCGCCTGGTAGACCTCGCCGACTATTGACGCGGCTTCGTCACGATGCGGCGCGTCCGCCATGAGCGCGCCGAGCCATTCGTGGAGCGCGGCAACCTGTCCCCAGAACACGGTTGCCCGTTCACACGCCAGGACGTTCATCGCAAAGCTCCAGCCCTCGCCCGGTCGGCCGATGATCTGCGATACCGGCACGGCGACGTTTTCGAAGCACACCTGCGAGAAGTCTTCGTCGCCGATGCTCGTGCGCAGCGGTTGGACGACGATCCCGGGTGTGTCCATGTCGACGAGAAACGCGGTGAGACCGCGGTGTCGCGCAGCCCGCTCGCCCGTGCGGGCCAGGAGGACGCAACGTTCGGCGAGGTGAGCGAACGAGGTCCAGACCTTCTCCCCGTTGACGATGTAGATGTCCCCTTCGAGGTTCGCGCGCGTTCGCAGACTCGCAAGATCGCTTCCGGCCTCGGGCTCGGAGAATCCCTGGCACCACCACCGCTCGCCCCGCAGGTAGGGGACCAACTCCGCGTTCACAAGGTCCGTCGACCCCATCGCGGCGAACGGAGGCGCCAGGACCTCAGGTACCGAGAACCACTGAATGTTCGCGACGCCGGCGAACGCGATCTCCTCAACCACCACCGCTCGCAGCAGGGGTGACCCCCCGGCGCCGCCGACCGACTCGGGCCAGCCCCATCGGGTAAAGCCGGCATCCCAGAGCGCACTGAACAGCCAGCGCGTGTGCTCCAGATCCGACGCGACGGTGCATTCGGCGCGACGCTTCTCGCGAATATCTGGCGCGGCCTCGGCAAGCCAAGCTTGCACATCAGAACGCAACTGGCCGATCGACGGCGTCGTGATCATGCTAGTGGGTCGTGCCCGGAGCCGCGGTCTCCTCGGTTTCAAGGTCGGCGCCGTGAGCGTGGGGATAGAACTGACGGAACCAGCGACGCAGGTCGTAGAACTTGCGCTCCTGCGGAAATACGAACAGGGGTTTGTCGACGTAGGCTTGGTGTTCCCAGATGAAGAAGTCACGACGCACTTGGCGCACCTGTTCGGTCATCATCATGCCGGCGGCGACCTTCGCGGGATCTGGCTGATTCGGATCGCGAGTGGCGGCAATGGTGCTCCAGCCGAAGGAACGGATCAGATCGATGGGTGTCACCGCGATGCTCTGCGCGACCTGAAGATCGCCGATATTGAATCGGGCGACGCCGATACCCAGGCCCCACTGCTCAGCTTCGATCGTGCCCCAGGTCTCTCCTTCGGGGGTCAACCATGTCGGTCCCTTGCCACCGCCGAAGTGGACCCTGAACACCGTCCTAAGGTACGGACCGTCGGTTTCGAAGATGTCCATCTCCGCCGGGCGATCTGACCCGTGGACGAAGGCGAAATGGATTGGATCCGCAGTGTTTTCGATGGGTAGTTGCGGGTTGACACGCAACTCGCCGTAACAGTGCGCGCCGTCCGGGTGCTCGTCCGGCTGGTAATAATTCTCAAAATCGTGAAACTCTGGAATCCCGGGCCACTCCCACCACGGATCACGTCCAAGCGAGTCATGCCACAAGAGAATGACGTGATCGCGTTCGCGCACATGCCACCGCCGGATCCGAGCGTTGCGCTTCGGGTGGTCGGCGAAAGGAATCTCGATATTGCAGCCTTCGAGGCTCCACTTCCAGCCGTGCCACGGACATTGCAGCGTCTCGCCCTCCACCTGACCGCCGTGTCCGAGGTGAGCGCCGAGGTGTGGGCAGAACGCATCCAAGACGTTCACCTGACCCGACTCGGTGCGGTACATCACGAGTTCCTCGCCGAGCACCTCGATCGGCACGACCTGGCCCGCTGCGATGTCCTTTGAGTGGCCGATCATGAACCAACTCGTCGGGAACTCCTCGTACGGCCAGCCCTTCATGGGTTTCATTGAACCTCCGCATAACCAACTAGTTGGTAGACAACCATAGAGCCACGTGCTAAAACTGTCAACGTGCTAAGACTGTCCCTAGGCGAACCGCCTCGTACTAGATGGGGGTCGCAATGCCCGATGTGATTGCTGAGCGACATGGCGCCGTCCTCTTGCTTCGCCTAAACCGGCCGGCGTCGGGCAACGCAATCGGCGGCACGCTGTTTCGGGACCTGCTGGAGGGCATCCACGAGGCACGTGACGACGACGGCATCCACGTCGTCGTGACGACCGGTGAGGGCTCGAAATACTGCGTAGGCGCGGATCTTTCGCATTTGGAACACGCGCGGCAGTACGAGCCGTGGGAGCTGCTGACCGGCGAGCTTGTGCTCGAGGACGGGACGGTCCTCGGCGGCGAGACCGGGCTAACTCCCTTGACTGCAGGTGGACGGCGCGCTGACTGGCGAGGTGCGGGCAGCCGTTGGACCGAAGAGTTCTGGGCGCTCGAGAAGCCCACGATCTGCGCGCTCAACGGGTCCACAGGCGGGGGCGGCTTGGCCATCGCCCTGCTGCACGACTTCCGTGTCGCGGCCGCGGGCGCAAAGCTGGCGACGGCGTTCTTGCCGCTCGCCGTCGGGCCCGAGTTAGGGATGAGCTTCCTGCTGCCCCGTCTCGTCGGCTGGGCCCGCGCGTCCGATCTGCTCCTCCGCGGCAAGACGCTGACCGCCGAGGAGGCTGCGGCGATCGGGCTCGTGAATAGCGTTGCGCCGGTCGATCGGGTGCTCGAGGAAGCCATGGAGCTCGCCGAGGAATTGGCGGCACTGCCGAGTATCGCTCAACAGCTGACAAAGCGAGAGCTGCGCCGGGCGATGACGGGCACGTTCGCGGAACATCTCGAACTCGAGTACCGAACCCAGCTCTCCCTCTTTGCGCTTCACGATCACGACTCGGGGCTCACGGCCGCGCGCGAACGCGTGGGACGCCGCAGGTACGATCGCAGCGCGAGTCGGGACCCCCAAACGTGACGGGACGGCAAGGAGGATCTGTGCCTCGTTCCGCGAGCGATAGCCGAGCGCGAATCTTGCACGAAGCGGCCCGCCTGTTCAAGGCCAAGGGTTACGCCGGCACCACGATGGACGAGGTTGCCGCCGCTGCTAAGCGGAACAAAGCCACCGTGTATCACTACTTCGAGAGCAAGGCCGAGCTTCTTTACACGATATACATCGAAAGTGCAGCGGTCGCGCTTGAGACCGTTCGTTCGCTTCCGGCCGACATGCCCGCCGATGAAGCTGTCGCGAAGCTGATTCAGGCGCATCTCGAGTCGATCCGGGAACGACCGAATGAGAGCGCCGTCTACTTCCACGAGATGGCGTGGATCAAGGAATGGCTGCCGAAACCGCTCTACAAGGTTGTCCGGGAGAAGGAAGCGCTGTACGTGGCGGAGCTGGAGGCCTTGCTGACTCGTGGGCAACGTAACGGGACGTTGCGCGACATCGATCTCGTCGCGGCAGCCCAAGTCGTGACCGGCGTCATCAGCTGGGTCTCGCGCGGCCGAGCGACCGGGCCACCACTCACCGACCTCAGTACGCAAGTCGCGGACATCCTCCTCTACGGTTTGCTCGCCCGCGAATAGCGGTGCGGGCCGCCCGCTCGGCGAGCTGAAGGCGGCACCAGCTGCCCCAGTGCGGGACCTTATAGAGGCGACCCTGAAGTACGGCAGGGCCAGCAGCGCAGTGTTCACCTCGTCTGGGTGGGTCCAGGCCTTGTGGGGGCCGCCTTCCACAGCGACCAACTCGAGATTATGTCAATCTGTGCGCCGGTCAGGCTGTGTCGCGTGGGCCCGCATCTTGCTGTGGTCGTTTCAGGCCCGCGACTGACATTTAGTTGATCATGCTTACAGAGGAGTATTCGGCGAGGTAAGCACGGCTGAGTGCTCGACAGGCCCTGGCGCGTAGGGGAGTGGCATAGGGCTCAAGGTGTGAGGTGCTCATAATCCCTGGGTCGTGGGTTCGAGTCCCACCCGCCCCACATCGAGAATAACCCTATTCTGTAAGGCATTCCGAGGGTAAGGCGAGCGGGCCGTGCCCACCGAACTCCAGGTCGGGGTCCGACATTGACATCAACGGGACGCTAAGGCCGCGGATGCCCGTGAGGGCAAGGTGTGACGGCACAGCGGAGGAGACATCTGCAGCGGTACGCCCCGCGCAACGTGTCGGCGGCGACGTTGGCGCCCACACGAACTCGCCGACTAGCGGCGTGCTAAAGCGCAGGTATCCAGGAGGACTGTGAATGCTATCCGGCTCAGCGGGTTCGGACGGGTGGTCCGGCGGTGGCGTCGTGGATGCCGGCGCGCTGTCCTTGGTCGGCCATCTCGTCGAGGGTGTCTGCGCGGTCGGAGCGCGCGCGGTGCCGGTAGTCGAGTAGGTCGGTGAGCAGTACCCGGCGGTGCCGTCCGCGCATCTCGTAGGGGATGAGTCCCACGGTGAGTAGTCGCACGAGGGTGGGCCGGGAGATGCCGAGGAAGTCGGCTGCTTCTTGGGTGGTCAGCATGGTGTTCTGCGGTGCGACCGTGACGCCTTGCCCGTGAGAGAAGGCGGTGACGACTTGTCGCAGGGCGTTGAAGACCGGTTCGGGTAGCTCGATGCGGTGGCCGTCGGTGTCGATGAGGGCTGGCCGGGTCGGTGGTACGGGGACGCCGCGTGCCTGGAGTGCTTCGACCAGGTCGATGACGTCGGCGAGCGCATCGGACTCGAGGACGTAAGTGTGGGCGTCGGTACCAGCGGATGACGTGCTCATGAGTTTCACCCCATCATGCCGCGATTCGAAAAAAGCGAAAGCAGGGTGGAGTTCATCAATAGTCTTGCGGGTGATGGCGGGTCGGCCGGGGACGGGCTGTGGGCTACCTCCGCGACATTCCTTGCTAGCCGCTGATGCGCTGGCGCTCGCCGGTGATGGCCGCCTGCTGGACATGGTCTAGGAGGCGGTGGTGGCGTGCGGCATGGGTGAAGTCGGGGACGGTGCGGGTGCCCTCAGCGAGATCGGCGCGCAGTTGGGCGTAGGCGTGGGCGACGGTGTAGGCCATGGTGGCGCGTGCAGTGGCGAGGGTGGGAACATTCGCGTCGTAATGTGCTGGGACCGGCAGCTCGGCTAGTTCTGCGTTCTTTCCGCGGGCACCGTGGACGGCGATCTGCCCGAACTGGAGGTGTCCGGAGCCGCCGGTGGCGAGCAGGTCGCCCTCGGTCCCGTTGATCTCCCATAGAAAGTTGGTGGAGCGGGCGATCCCGCCACGGAAGTGGACGGAGGCGACGGCGCCCGATTCGAGGACTCCGGTCACGGCGATCTGGTCGTCGACATTTGTTGGCGCGGGTTCCCCGGTCTCCTCGTGCCGGACCTCGGTGCGTCGGGCGGCCGTCGTGGCGCTGAGTTCGGTGAACTCGCCCAGCACCGAGGTGAGTCCGTCGGCGGTGTGAGCGAACGGGATGGACAGCATCGTCGCGCCGTTGGTGCGGTCGAACAGGTAGGCATTGCGATCATCAAACGTCGCGCCCCAAGCCCGTCCCGAGGCGACGACGCTGGTGGAGAGAACCCGTCCGACGTAGCCGTCCGCGACCAGCTCCCGCAGGTAGCGGACCGGTGGCGCGGAGCGTGCCTGGAGCCCGACGAAGCAGGGCACCTTCTGCGATTGCGCGAACGCGGCCATCTCCTCGGCCTCGGTGGTCCCGGTGCCCAGCGGCCACTCGCTGAGCACCATCTTCCCGGCGGCCAGCGCGGACATGACGAGCTCCCGGTGAAGTGGCACCTTTACGGTCACGACCACCAGGTCCACCTCGTCCCGCTCGACCAGTTCCTCGACGCTGCCGAACGCCAGCGGAACGCCGAATTTCTCTCCTGCGGCCTTCGCCGACTCGGCGCTGCTGGCGCTGAGGGCGCGCAGCTCGTAGGCGTCCGGGAGGGCGGCGAGAGCCGGGACGTGAGCCCTGCCCGCCCAGCCGCCGCTCGCGCTAAGTCCGACGATGCCGACGCCGATCGGAGCGAGCGAATCGGTCGCGGGCGTGGAGGCGTGTGTGAACGAAAGAGAGGAGGGCATAGTAATTCCCTTCGCGTGGCCGCGGTAGTACTCCGTACCATGGATGATTTTTGCCGTCTTCCACGTCGGAACGGACGGTAATTTCTACTGGAGCCGTCTCGTTCCCACACTCGCGCCTACTAATCCGAGTAGTTGGACATCCTGGATCGCCGTTCCCAGCAACGTCGAACGCAATTCGATCAGCTCAACTCACATCACTCAGAAGAGGATTCGGCTAGATCCACTATGAAGTTCGGTTCAGTCTTGGCGCGAACGTCACCCTCGGTGATGCCGGGCGCGAACTCCCGCAGGACCAGGCACTCAGGAGTAACGTCGAATACACAGAGGTCCGTGATAATGCGGTGTACGACGTTGAGACCGGTTATTGGGAGTGTGCAGCTGTTAACGACTTTGAAACTGCCGTCTTTGGCGACGTGTTCCATGAGTACGATGATTCTCTTAGCTCCCGTGACGAGGTCCATTCCCCCGCCCATGCCTTTCACTATCGTTCCGGGGATCATCCAGTTGGCGATGTCACCGGTGCTAGAGACCTGCATGGCACCTAGGATCGCCGTGTCGATCTTTCCGCCGCGGATCATGCCGAAGCTCGTCGCGGAGTCGAAGATCGATGCGCCTGGGCGGAGGGTGACGGTGGCCTTGCCGGCGTTGACGAGGTCGGGGTCTTCGTCACCCTCGTAGGGATAGTTTCCGGTTCCCAGGACGCCGTTTTCTGACTGCATTACGAGTTCGACGTCGTCGGGGACGAATGCTGGTACGAGGGTGGGTAAGCCGATGCCGAGGTTCACGTAGTCGCCGTCGGACAGCTCTTTGGCAGCGCGCGCCGCCATCTGCTCTCGGGTCAAGCCACCAGCACTGGCGACCGCACTGCTTTCGCCGGTCTGCGGATCGCCAGCAACCTTTGTGGTGGCCTCGCCACCCGCCGAACCGGGTCGAGGGCGGGTGGCGAGCTTCTCGATTCGCTTGTCGGCTGCCTCTTCGGGCGTGAGGACGAGCACGCGGTGCACGTAGATGCCGGGTAGGTGAACGTCATCGGGATCTATCTCGCCGGGCTCGACGAGATGCTCGACCTCGGCGATGGTGATGTTGCCTGCCATGGCGGCGAGCGGGTTGAAGTTGCGCGCAGATTGGCGGAATACAAGGTTCCCGTGTCGGTCGCCCTTCCAGGCCCGGACGAGTCCGAAGTCGCAGGTTATCGACTGCTCAAGAACAAAGGTGCGCAGTTGGCCGTTGAGCTGCATCTGGCGTGTTTCCTTCGGAGGGCTCTGCGCGGTGATCTTTCCGGCGCTGTCGTAGCGCCAGGGCAGCCCACCGTCGGATACCTGGCTGCCGACACCGGTGGCGGTGTAGAAGGCGGGAATTCCTGAGCCGCCCGCGCGTAGCTTTTCCGCGAGCGTGCCTTGGGGCACTAGTTCGACCTCGAGCTCACCGGAGAGGTATTGCCGTTCGAACTCCTTATTTTCTCCGACGTAGGAGGACACCATGCGTCGGATGCGTTTTTTCTGTAGCAGCAGTCCCAGCCCCCAGTCATCGACGCCGCAGTTGTTCGAGACCGCTACCAGATTGGTGACGCCCTTCTCCAACAACGCCGCGATCAAGATGCTGGGGATGCCGCAGAGCCCGAAGCCGCCGACTGAGAGCGAGGCCTCGTCACCGATGCCTTCGATTGCTTCAGCGGCACTGTCCACGACCTTGTCCATACCTGACTCCTCTCGTTCGGTCCGACTTAGGCGTGGTAGGCGCTGGCGCCGATCCGATTCATCACGACGTGCGGCACCACCGCAGTGGGGGACAGGTTCATCACCAGGTCCACGACCCGCACGATGTCGCGGACCTGGATCATCGACTCCGGCGGTACCCGGTCAGCAACCCAGGCGCTCATGGCCGTGTCGACGTAGCCGGGGGAGATGGCTGTGGCCGTGATCCCGTTCCGTCCTTCTTCCAGGTTGATTGATTTCACCAGCGAGATGAGCGCCGCTTTGGACGCCCCGTAGGGGCCGAGCCCTTCCTCAGGGTGCACACCTTCTAAGGAAGTCAGGGCCACAATCCTGCCGCCCCGCTGCGGATCCGATTCGGCTCCGGCCCGCAACAACGGCAAGACCTTGCTGGTCAGGGCCATCGGGGCCCGGAAGTTGACCGCGAGTTGCTTGTCGAAGCGACGCATCGGGTACCCCTGAAGAGGCGCGGCCGATCCGACCCCGGCCGCGAGGACGAGGGCATTCATGGTGCCGAACAGGGTTTCGTGTCGCTCAGCGAGCGTGGCGAGTAGATCATCGTCAGATATCTCCCCGGCCACGGTCTGCACAGTCGCACCGATGGCCTCGAACTCGTTCTGGACCTCGCCCAGCCGGTCGGGGTCGCGGGCGGTCAGCGTCAGGTTCCAGCCTTCGCGAGCAAGATAGGTAGCAATGCCGTAGCCGATACCTCGGGACGCCCCGGACACCAAGGCGCTAGGTCGCACCGGCGTCATCGCGCCGCCGCAAGCGCGGACAGGCCCGCCGCCACAAGCGGTTGCACCGCCAGCTCAGCTGTGGCGTATCCGGCTTCGGTGGTGCCGCCGGCTCGGTATCGGGCGGCGATCCCCGCGGCGATGACCGCCAATTTGAAGTACCCCAACCCCAGATAGGCAGAGAAATCGCGCAACGGCCGACCCGACACGGCGGAGTATTCCTGGGCGACGGTGTCGATCCCCGGCCAGCGAGAACTCGTACTGGCGGCGGGCTGTCCGACGACGTGATCGAATGCGTGATGCTGGTAGACGCACAACATGGCCACATCGGTCAGGGGATCGCCGACTGTGGACATCTCCCAATCCACGAGGGCCAGCATCCGATTACCGGAGTCGAACAGAGCATTGTCGATCCGGTAGTCGCCGTGCACCAACGTAGGAGGACCCGAGGGCGGCGACTGGACCGCCAACTGGGCCCGAAGCCGATCCATATCAGCGAGCTCGCAAGCAGACACGTGCTCCCACTGCTGGCCCCAGCGGCGCACCTGGCGCTCATAGAACCCTTGCCCACGGCCGAAGTTAGACAGCCCGACCTCGCGGAAGGGCACGTCGTGCAGTTCCACTAGCACCCGGACCAGCTCCTGGTGCACGGCCGCCAGATCGTGGTCAGTGACCGTCGCGAGATCGGCCTGGGTCTGCAACATCCGACCGGGTACGAAGTCGACGATCGTGAACGGGCATCCCAGCACCGACTCGTCGGTGCAGTTCACGACTGTGCCCGCGACCGGGACTGCGGTTTGTTGCAGGGCGTTGATGACCTGGTATTCGCGGCCCACGTCGTGGGCGGACGGGGTCAGCCCGGCTACCGGCGGGCGGCGCAGCACCCAGGAACGTGACTCATCGCTGATCTTGAAGGTGAGGTTGGATCGGCCGCCAGTGATGACCGACACGGTGAGCGCTCCCTGCGCTAGCACGCCACGACTGAGCAGGTAGCGACGCAAGCCGTCGATATTGATCGTGTCTAGCAGGCTGCCCGGGTGCATCAGCTGCTGCTTGGTTTCGTGGCGGTGCGGACGCGAGTGGCTGCCCGCTTGGCCAAGGCCCATCGGTGGACCTCCGACGGGCCGTCGTAGATGCGAAACGGGCGAACCTCCCGATAGATGCGTGCCAGGGGAAGGTCTTCAGACACCCCGAGACCGCCGCAGATCTGCACCGCCCGATCGACGATGCGCCCTACGGCCTCGGCGACGAATGTCTTCGCGATCGAGGTGGCATCCGCTGCGGGTTGGCCCTGATCAAGCTCCCAGCAAGCCCGCACGATGAGGGCCCGCGAGGCTGCGATGTCGATTTCGGAGTCGGCGATCATCTGCTGAGCCATGCCGAGGTCGGACAGCCGGGACCGGAACATGCGCCGGTCGATGGCGTAGGCGATCGCAATGTCCTGGGCACGGCGAGCGGTGCCGAGCCAACGCATGCAGTGCGTCATGCGGGCCGGTCCGAGCCGGACCTGCGCGTAGGCGAAGCCCTCGTCGACGGCCCCCAGAACGGCCTCCTCGGGGACTTCGCAGTTCTCGAACACGAGCTCGCAATGTCCGCCGGCCATGCTCTTATCCATGGTCGGGATATGCCGGATGATCCGCAGGCCCGGGGCGTCGGCCGGGACGAGGAACATGGTGCCGCCTTGCGCATCGCCGGCGTCTCTCGACGTGCGAGCCATCACGATCATGAACCCGGCCCCGTCAGCGCCAGTGATGAACATCTTGCGGCCCTGGATCAGCCAGCCGCCGGACGTCCTGATCGCCCGGGTCTGGAGCGCGCGAGGATCGGATCCCGCGCCCGGTGTGGGCTCGGTCATCGCGAATGCGGACCGCAGCTCACCTCGGGCCAGCGGGGCGAGGAATCGTTGCTGCTGTACAGCAGTACCGACGTGGCCCAGGAGGTGCTGGTTACCTTCATCGGGCGCGGCGCAGTTCACCGCGATCGGTCCGAACAGCGAGTAGCCGGCCTCTTCGAACACTGGGGCGCGTTCGACCATGTTCAGATCGTGCCCGCCGTACTCGAGCGGCAGGTGCGGACCGAACACGCCGGCGGTCCGCGCCGCCTGCTGGAGTTCGAGTCGCCAGTGATCGCCATCAGGGGCGATCCCGCGGTGGGTCTCCTCGACGGGCGACACTTGCTCGGCGACAAAGGTGCGGGTCTTGGCCACCAGCTCGTGCGTGCTGGAAAGGAAATTCAGATCCATGCGATCAATACTCCTGGCGTTGCAGCCACTCGACTCCGGCGGGAACAACCGCATCTGTCGCCCATGGGCCTGGCTCGGTGTGCGCTGCACCTGCCCCGGATGGGTCCGCGACTGCTGACT